>MDSZ01173147.1_pt1 | contig 17163 bp, 15 predicted proteins | sample 811201 | NCBI WGS metagenome assembly MDSZ01 (sample SAMN05326647, study PRJNA326480) | marine metagenome | isolation source: seawater | place: Indian Ocean: North | collected 2010
CTCGTTCCCGTTGCGATGTTTTTAGTCCTGCTTCTGGGAATAATTGCATCTAAAATTTATGTAGATGCAGTGCTTTACCCCGATCATTCCGAAGAATCAAGCAAGTAACTGGTTATGGGTGAAGAGAACCCTCTGGTTGCATCAAAAATGCCAACCGTTCTCAAGCTAGAACCAGGTGAATACTGGTGGTGTTCCTGTGGGAAATCTTCCAAACAGCCCTTTTGTGATGGGTCGCATAAAGGAAGTAGTTTTACTCCACAAAAGGTCGAGATTAAAGACGAAAAGAAAGTGGCTTTTTGTAACTGTAAGCATTCAAAAACTGGTCCGTTTTGTGATGGGACCCATAGTGAATTAGACTAATTTGATTGGTTTTGGCCTACTGATCAGCTTCGTCACCAAATGCCCATATTTGAAGCTCATCATTAGTATGAGCATCGCCGATAAGAGCATTATACTTCCCTTTAAGTTTTAGCTGCTGTATGTACAAAGCAAGTCCGATTTGGTCGAATGTACTCAATGATGTTGGAAAGTAGTTAATCAGTTTACTTGATTGAAGCAGTAACATTAAATCGATGTCGTAGGAACTTCCAAGATAACTTGGGCTACCTAACACCAAAATTAGTCTACCTCCAAGTACAGAGAACGGTTCATCCATTTCCGTTTTTAAAACCCCTTCTCCCTCAAGTGGAATAAATTTAAATCCACCATTTTCTAAACTTTCAATAATTATAGTTCCTTTGCCAGAAAAAGTGGCTTCTGAAATTCTTGATTTAAAAGTAATCGACTTTTCATTTTCCAAGCATATCAACAAACTCCCAGAATGTATCCATATTTGATTTTCTGTTTCAAATTTAACGAAACTTTGGCTACCAATTCGCCAAATAATATCATTTGATTTTAATTCAAACCTGGAACCGTTTGCAGTTGAAATAAAGTGCTGGTTGTCGATCTGTTGTCCATTATCACAAAAAGGATAAACTAAATCAGTTTGATTTGAATCAATTAAATGTATGTCACCTTTTTGAAACGTTACAGTAAGGTCTTTGCCTGACAAAAAAAAAGCCGTTAAGAAATACCCAACGGCTTGTATGAATTTAGGGAAAGATTTCAGAACCTAGCAGATAAGCGTAAGCCGCCACCAAGATCATACATTTCGTAATCATCATCTTCATTTGAACCAGATGAATCATTTGATGTATAGGTACTAATTGTCTCAAAGCGGAGCGATTCTGTAATATGGTAAACAATATCTAAAGAGAATGTGTGAGTGAGTTGAGTTCTGTCAGCATTGTTTCCATTGAGATAATCATTGTAAGATACTTGGTATTTTGGATTAAATTCTATTCCCATAAAATCTTTGTTGATTTCGTATGATAATGATAAGTCGTAACGATTAAGTTCATCACGAGTACCACCAGCAGATTTATCTGCATCAACATCATGGTACTTAGCAGATGCAGTAAAGATACCCTGAGTGGAATCATCGATTGTATGAGCTTTCATTGCTCCTATGTTGTATATGAAATCTTTTATAATTTCCGTATCTTCATTTGTATTGCGGTCGTTGAGGTATGACAGTCCTCCTCGTAGTGACCAACCATTCCCAAATTGTGCAAGTAAAAGTGCATATGATTGAGTACGATTGTAATTTTCTTCCTCGAGAGTCTGAAGAGATTTTGTGTAATCATGTATCATCCAGCTGCCCCCAATGTAAGGAGTAAGAACATACTCTCCCATGTCAAAAACACCTAGACCTGCACCTGCATAAAATGTATTTGTCCAAATACCAGAAGCAATTTCTTCTGTATCGGTTCCAAATGCATTGGAGGTGTAGTAGTAATCTGTGTTATAACCAAAGAAAGCAGATAAACCATTCTTTTTCAAAACGATGGGACGTTGAGCTCCCGTGTCACTTTCAGAAACATCGGAATCTTGCTTTTTATTCTTTGAATTAGCTTGTTTAATTGCTTCAGGTTCAGATGCACTTTTCTGCAAGTCTAGTTTTCGTTGTGCGGATACAAAACATGACGCGATTAAGAAAATAGAAATGTATTTAGCTGGTTTCATTGTTGCTTGTAAATTTGTTTCAGGAACCTGTGTATAATGTTTTGTCAAAATGGTCTTCTGTTAATACACCATCGATATTACCGTGAGTGACATTGTCGAGGATTACATCCCCAATACTTGAAGCATCACCTGAAAATTTAAGGTTTGCTCGTTCAAACTGTAGGTATGGTTGATTGTTAGAATTAACCTCTTTTGAAGCCCAATTGTAAGAATTGTTCGCAGTACCCCCTGCATATCCCTTCACCAATGTTCCTGATGGTATGTCCAAATTCCTCAATTCCATCATAGGTGCATCAAGGTGGATTTCTCTGATCATACCATCTACAAAATCAACATTATTTAAAGAAATGAGATCATTTGCGTAGAGTAGCACCAAGTCTGGATTGGGAGTATTTCCACCAGTGCCCGCACTTATTGAACTTCGTCCACCGTCTATACCAATGTGAAGTTCATCGAGTGTTCCAATAGCAAGGTTTCCTCCAGTCTTAATCTCTACATTTACAAGATGCATGGAATCAACTGATGCGATTGCAAGGTTGGAACCTTCATATGTTAATTTAAGAGGAGTAGTATCTTTGTTATAATCTGCAGAGTTAGCAGATGAATATTCAGACCTAAGATAGAAGTCGTCAGCTGCAACAAGTGCTAAACCATGATCCTCCACCTCGTTAGTATTTTTTATTGTTAAGTCACCTGTAATGGTGAAATCTTTACCAGATGCAAGCGCAAGAAGTTTGATGTCAGAGGGTTTAACATCGTTGTCTACGAGATTTGCTTTATCTAGTTCAGTAGAAACATCTAAGGTTCCCTCTAATTTGATATTTTTTCCAGGTATTGCGTTTAAATTAGACAATGGGATTTTATAGTCGCTCAGATCATTATCGCCAAGATCTCTGGAACCTGTGTAAGATGATAGATAGGGAGCAAAGTCAGTGATATCAGATACTGACAAAGTGTCTGGAAGAGATGTGAGCAAATTTGTCCCATTTTTTCCGAATAATCCAAGACCTTCAGCTATTGCAGCAGCTTTCTTGGAATAGCTGTTCGTCGCAAGTTCTGCGGCATTGTAACTTTTTAGAGTACCTTGATCCAAAAGAGATGTTAAATCGTTATTGCCAGATATTATTCGGTCAACAAATGCCTCGTTTAAAAGCGACGCGGCTCCAGTTATTTCGTTAATAAGCTCAGAATTATCAGCACCATCTTGTAGGTCATAAAGTTCAACGAATGTGAGAAATGTATCATGACGAGCTTCCGAATCCACGATGCCTGATATTGCATCTAAGTCGCTTGGGGAGTAGTTCAAAACTGATGACAGTAAAATAGCATCTGAAATAGTCCCGTCGTCAGAAACTTTACTTAAGCCAACTAGTTTTCCAAGAGCATTAGCAACTTTTTCTTCGAATGAAGTTTTTTCTGAATTGGATAGGGAAGTGTAACTTGTTTTGTATTGGTCGTAAGCTGCTTGAGCATCAGCGTCAGCAACAGTAAGGCCGGCTTCAGTGCCTTTACTTACAACATTTGCTGCAAAGGTTGCTTTTTCAACAGTTGTATCATCATCAGAGCCCACTTCAACATCTCCGCTAAAAATACTGTCGAGAGCGTCAGAATCAAAAGCATCAAAAGCGACAGGATCGTTGGTTTTAAGTGTAATGAGGGTTGTAGCAACATTATCTCCCACGGTTTTAGATGTATCACGAAGTGCTGCTAGGGCATCAGTAAAGGCTTGTCCAGTTAGTCCAGAATCAGTAATTTTCTTGATATTAACTGCCCGAGTAGCAACGGCAGTTAAGGAGGTGGAAAGCCCTTTTGTTTTGGCGTCGTTAACTAGACTGACAGTTTCTGCGAGATTTAATTCGTTCGACTTTGCTTGGACCGATAAATTAGAAAATTCAGCAAACGAAGTTGCAGTTTCTACTAGTACCTTAAGTGCTTTTTTACCACCCGCTGCAGAAACCTTCTGCAAAGAAACTCCCTGTTTTAAAAAACTTACCACAGGGTTTCCTTCAAGTGCTTCAGGTGCGGTAACAGCTTTTTGGGAAGCTGATCCTGTGACCGATGCTTCTGCAGCACTTTCGCCTCCGCCAGATTGACCTTCATTTTGTCCAAATAAATGGGGAATTGATGAAAAGAAAGAGTAGATAGTAAGTACAAGGATAGATAGAGTCTTTTTCATAGGATGTAGTTATCCAAACATAATTATAAAATATCGGCTTAAAACAAGACTTTTCTTTTAAAATTTGCGATTACCAATTGGTGCCGAGGGCGAGACTTGAACTCGCACATCTTTGCAGATACTAGAACCTGAATCTAGCGCGTCTACCAATTCCGCCACCCCGGCATGGAAAGATGTACTAATAATTTAGTTGGTCATCCGGGTCGAGTTAAAATAGCGATCTATTACATTATCTTATGACTATCAAATATTAAGGGAATCGTTCTTTTCCGTTCGCCCGTTGGCAGAAGGGCGAGATACCTGTCATTCTCGGGCAAATTTTCAGGCTCAACTAGTTCAGGGCTATCAAAAACATGTGAAATTCTACGGGGAGTGGGGTCTAATATTCTTGACCATGAATTATTTTTTTGAGCGAGAATATAATTTTCCATGGGGTAATGCATATTTTGGTATCTATCCTGAATATCCTTAATGAGTGCTGAAGTATCATTGGATCGGGACACAAAAAGCAACACATCGGTAAAATGAGTAACCCCATCTAACCAATTTAGAAAATTTGCGGGCGGATCCAGAAGAATGGGGGAGTAAAGAAAAAGAATAAGTCTGCCCATTATTAAATCATTCCGTTGTTCCATCGTTTGCAAAATAGCATCTATCTGTGTGGCCAGACAAATTTGGTTAGATAAAAGCAGGAAAATCTCGGTAGAGTTATCACTTGGAGCTATGCAAAATTCCAGATATTTTTTATCATCAGAAAATTTCCATGATTGAGGATTTACATGAGAATCTTCAGGGAACAAAAAAATAGGGGGTAAAATGTCTTCCCGAGTCGCATCCTTTAAAATTTGTGATGCATTGGCACCCGGAGTATCCATGACCAGGTGGATTGTATGGTTCACTTTATGAAAAATTAAAAGATTCGCACTGGGCTGCGTGACGCATCCTGTGATCAACCAACACTAGGGCAGTCATAGCTTCGACAATAGGAACTGCACGAGGAAGTACGCATGGGTCATGTCTGCCGCGCCCCATGAGTTCGGTTTCTTGACCTTCACTATCAACAGTTTTTTGTTTTTGTAAAAGAGTCGCAGTGGGCTTAAATGCGGTACGAAAATACAGTTCCTCACCATTGCTAATTCCACCCTGGACTCCCCCCGATCGATTCGAGGATGTACGAACCTTACCATCACGTGATTCGTATAAGTCGTTATGCTCTGAACCCATAAGATGAGTGCCGGCAAATCCACTTCCCACTTCAAAACCCTTGGTAGCAGGAAGACCGAGCATCGCTTTGGCAAGATCTGCTTCCAAGCGGTCAAAAACGGGTGCTCCCCATCCGACCGGAATCCCCCCAACCCGGCAAAGAATGGATCCACCGACAGAGTCTCCGTTTTTTTTTGCATCGAGAATACATTGCTCGATCTTTAGGGCAGTTTTTGGGTGTGGACAGCGGGTGGGAGATGACTCAACTTCATCGAGTGTAGGAATTTTGGTAAGTGCAGGAGATTGAATATCGTGGATTCGTTCTACATAGGCACGAATGAGCACGCCATCGAAGGAAAGGATTTTTTTGGCAATAGCGCCTGCTGCCACCCGGGCGATGGTTTCCCGGGCAGATGATCGACCACCTCCCTCATGATTGCGATGCCCAAATTTTGTTTGGTAGGTAAAATCTGCATGAGAGGGACGAAATTTCTCTTTCATCTCGTCGTAAGCTTGGGGTCGGGCATCCTTATTGCGCACAAGCATGGCAATAGGAGTGCCAAGGGTCAGTCCCTCGTAAACGCCGGAAAGAATTTCAACTTTGTCCTCTTCGTCACGGGGAGTAGTAATTTTGCTTTGCCCCGGGCGTCTTCTTTGCAGGTCTGGTTGAATGTCATCTAAAGACAAGGGCAGTCGGGGCGGACAGCCATCTATGACAACGCCAATCCCGCCGCCGTGGCTTTCTCCCCAGGAGCTGATTCTGAAAAGATTCCCAAATGAATTACCCATACCTCTTTCAACTATTTTTAATGTTAAAAGGCAAAAGGAAAAGGCGATTGTTGGACTGGTTTGAAATTTAAAGCAAAAATAGTTGCTCTCTAACCCGAATTGATGATTTATTTATCCCTTAGGTCGGGTCCCATGCGACAACAATTGGAAGAACCCCGTCAGGTCCGGAAGGAAGCAGCGGCATTCACAATGGTTGTGTGCTGTGGGGTGCCTGACCTTTTTTGTGTCCGTTTATGGTTTACTATCTCTGCCTAAAGTGTCTTTGTGAATGATCTTTAAATAAGAGCAGCAAAAAAGTTCATACATAACATGTCAAAGGACTCATATCAGGTAATCGCCCGAAGATGGAGGCCCAAGCAGTTTTCGGAATTGGTTGGACAGGACCACGTTGTGCGAACACTTGGCAATGCTATTAATCTGGGCAGGATTGCTCACGCTTATTTATTTGTCGGTCCCCGTGGAACCGGAAAGACATCATCTGCCCGATTATTTGCAAAATCGCTGAACTGGGAAAATGGTCCATCTCTTGAAGTCCCAGAGGATTCAGAGATTGGACAGTCAATTATGGATGGCAGGTGTCTTGATGTTATCGAAATTGATGGTGCATCGAACAATTCGGTAGAGCAAGTCAGAGATCTTAGGGATGAATGTCAGTACGCACCCTCCCAGTGCAGATATAAAATCTACGTGATCGATGAGGTACATATGTTAAGTCAGCAGGCTTTTAATGCCTTGCTTAAAACCCTGGAAGAACCCCCTCCTCATGTAAAATTTGTCTTTGCTACCACCGAGTCGCACAAAGTGTTACCCACAATTGTATCGAGGTGTCAGAGATTTGAATTCCGTTCGATTCCTGCACCTTTGATTGTGGGAAAATTAGCGGAAATTTGTGAGGTTGAAAACATTGAAGTCGAAGAAAATGCCCTGCATGCAATCGCACGCATGGCAATGGGAGGAATGCGAGATGCCCAAAGTATTTTGGATCAAATGATTTCCTTTTGTGGGAAGTCGATCAAGCAAGCAGATGTTTTGGAAGTTTACGGCTTGGCGTCCTCCGAACAGATAAGTAATCTTCAAACAGCTGTACTTTCCGGGGATTACGATTTGATCTTAAAAATCACCGATGAGTTTTCACAAAATGGGCTAGATTTTTATCGGGCCTTACTGGACTTGTCCGAGCACTTTCGTTCCCGCCTGGTCCATTCCTTGAATTCCTCAGATCAACCGGTTTCCCCAGAGCAAATTGCTAGGATATTGGATGAATTGAGAGAGGGAGAGACATCGGTCCGTTCCGGATTATCGGAAAAAGCAAATTTTGAAGTTACTTTATTTCGGGCAGTTGAAGCAGGCAGGACCCGGTCAATCGATCAGGTTATCAGAAAAATCTCTCAGATCATTCCACAGGAATCTAAAAAAAAAACTAAGTTAACCAGCCTTCCGCCTACATCCAGTCCAAACCTACCGAACGATCCAAAAAATCTTGGACTTGAAACTTTGTTCGATGAGAGTCCTAAGAATAAGGCAGAATTCAAAGAAGAAGAACTTGTTGTTCCGGTCGTATCTAATCAGAAAACTAGTACGGCATCGGCCCAGATAGAGGGATTGGAAGAAATTTTGGGCAATGCTCCTAACTCAACGGAACCGACCAATGAGGATTCTCAACCACCCTTGCAGACAACTAATCCCGAGAAAATTCGTTCACGAATTGAGTCACTACCAGCTGCCGTACGCAAAGTGGTTGATGATAAATTTCATGGCGAATATTTTGCAATTGAACGAATTGATCAAAGCAAATTGATCTAGCTGGATTGATCTAGCTGGATTGATACAAGACTTTTATAAGTGCAAGTCTAGTACGGGATCAAATTCATTCCTCTTGATCCACCCTTTATTAGTCCCCGAACTACTCCTGGCCAGAAACCATTTCTCTCCAGACTGACTTTGATGAGACCGGGGAAATCCTTTGGTATCCAAATCCAAAAATAAACTGGTGCCCGGAGTAACATTCGTGTTTGCCGAACTTCCATCTCCTGCAAAAACACGAAGAGGAATACCATTCGCAGGGTCTTCTGTTTGGGACGATGGGGACAGGGCGATTACTTCCCGGTTTAATTTGGTTGACTCCGTGCGGGATAAAAAGAAACCCCATCCAAGAAAAAAGGTTCCAGTAATCCATATTCCAGCGACCCAGAAGGTGGTTGAATTGCCTAAGCGGGGACGGAGAAAGTAGGAAAATAAAAGTAAGCCGCTCCAAAAGAAAATACTTAATGCAACTAGCCAATAGGTTTGGAAGCGCGGAGAAAAAGAAGGGGGAGGGCCGGTTAAATCTTTCGGGGATATACCGGCCATCTCTAGAGCGAGGACCAAATTTGCCCGATAATCACGGTTTCCCGGATTAATCCAAATTGCCTTCCGGAAATGAAGAACAGAGCGTGGATAATCTTTCATTTTAAAAAAAAGATTGGCCAGATTTGCATGGAGATTTGCAGAATGTGTTTCCTGCGAAATAGCAGAATAAATTTCGATTGCCTTGTCTAAATCGCCCGATGCTTCAGCACGCACAGCATCATAAAAAAGTTTGTTGGGAGACTCCCCATTCATTTGGGCAAAGCAAAAAATCAAACAAAACAAAAAAAACAAATTTTTAAATGCTGGGTGTGTCATTTTATTTTCTTTAAAATCGCTCGAGATCTTTGAAAGGTCGATTCGATATTGGATGGTTCATTGGATGTCCCTGCATATTCAGATTCATCACAAATTTTTAAAAGTTGAAGAACCTCACCAACAATTTCATCTGAATACCCGCTCGTGTTTAATAAATTGATGATCTCGGTACTTGATAATGCAGATGTGTTTGATTGATCACATGCTATCCCAACCCTTAGTCTTATTCTTCGGCGAAGTGCCTGATGGAGTCCAGGTACATCCTTGTGCTTTAATGCTTCACGGGCCTTGGCTTCGAGCAGTCTTTCTTTTTGTTTGCGAGCTTCTAGACGGGGGTTCCGACCTTTAAAACGAAAGATCAGGATGGATATAAAGATTCCAGAAAAAGTAATTTGAATGATCCAGAAGGTATTGGATTCCAAAGGATTTGGAGTAGCTAATTTATTAATCCAATTACCAGGTTCAGACTCAGTTTGAAATAAATCTTGTGAAGCATTCTTCGGGGAAACCGAAGCAGTAGATGAAGGGGCGATTTTTGGGGCAATCCACTTTTCGCCAGGGTCGACCCGGAGATTATGGGAATCTGTACTCAATGAATAATATTTTTCTTCTAGAGGATCAAAATAAGAAAATGAAACAGGAGGAATCTCAAGTAATCCAGCTTGCAATGGGGTGACAATAAACTCAAAGGTTTGCGAGCCATTCTGCTTGGTGTTTTCATTGCCATCGAAAGAAAAGGCAGGCGGTCCAACTTTAAAACTTTTTCCAAAAGATAAATCAGGAGCAGGCATGGCCGCAAAATTTCCTGTTCCACTTATTACACAGGTTAGACGGACGGGGTCACCAACTGATACGCGATTGCTGTCGGGGTCGGAAACAATGGATAAATTGCCAATTGCACCCTGAAAATTGGCGGGGCGGTTGATGACTGGTAAAGGCCGAATTTCTAAATTTAATGAATCGGAACTGATCTTTAGGCCTTCTTCCCTGCCAAAACCAAAAAAAGGGTCGTTGAAGAAAGGGCTAGAAAACGGAGAATTTCGGTTATTCCTCACGCGTACCCGGATGCTTGAATCAAAGGATATACTATGTTTGCCAGGTAGTGCCCCAGTCAGACCAAAATTCCAGGAATATACTGAATAGGTCTTATTAAATCTTTTTACATCTCTTTGTTCAACAGGCTGTCCTAATTCTGTCATGGAAAAGCCAGACCCACTCTTGGTTGGTATTTGTTCAATTCGGGTGACTGGTAACCTGTTCCACAAAAAAAGACTAACTTTCGCTGCTACTGTTTCTCCTTCGAATAGAAAGGGCCGGGGGCAGGAAAACTCTAGAAATGCAGCTTCGCGAAGATCTGCTTGTTGTTTACGTTGCTGTGCTTGCTTAAGTTTATCTTTTTGGTTCGGTGGCAGGACTTGTAGCCTTGCTGGAGGCACTGCATATAAATCGTTTTCGATCTCGAGGTTCCAGGAAGGAACGACGAATGAACCTTGTCTTTGAGGGGTGACTGTAAAGCTCAATTCAAATCTGATTGAGGGCACGCCATTGATGAAAGAAGCCGACCGTAATGTACGGGGAGGTGAGGAAAAGGTTAGCCCATCAACAGATGGCACAGCACCAAGTGGACTTTGCTGAGTACCGTGAACAACAATCTTATAAATCGTTGTATTTGCTGAGGTAATGTTTGGGGGGTCAAAAGTTGCTTCAACCCGAATCTGTCCATGGGCCAATCCAAAACTAGCAAACCAAAATAAAAAAGGGGGCAGAAATTTGTTGATCATCTGGCTCATCAATAATCCCGACCCGTTTGAGTGGGGGCATAAAAATCTGGTTCTAACTGTAAGGGTTCGCTTTTGGACTCAGACTCCTGAAGTAATCTTTCGTATAAAGCATTTATTTCTTCGGTCGATTGCTGGTCTGACTGGTTAGGTTGATCTGCTTGGTTTGTTTGTTCGGGTTCACTGGTTTTGTTGTTTTGTTGGGAGGATGACCCACTGCTGTTTCCATCCTGTTGAATCCCAAATAGAAGGGGTGGTGATTGCTGTTCAAAGTCTACCCATGTCAGGTAAGATTTATGCTCTTCGATCGGGAAGGTGATATTAGAGTCTTGGTTATCGGGGATTATTCGGACAGAGAATTGACCTGGTCTGACAATTTCAGCAAAACTGCCATCATTAGATGGTTTGAAAGAAGTTTCATTCTCATCGATTTGAAAATTTCCATTTGTGTCGAGGAAGATTGTGACGGCATTTGAGCCAGACTCGTTACTATCCTTTTTGGCATTACCATTTATGTCATTCCAGACATTTCCATTTAGTACTGGTGCACCTCTCCAAGGTATCACAATTCTGTGTAATCCTGGTTTATCGAGAGTGATCAAATGATTTTTAACATGCTGAGCATCCAACGGCGGTGGAGGGGTGGGAAAAAGAGGAAGTAAAATATCTTGCTCACTTTTATTTTGATCAGACAAAACAGATGCGATGGCTAAAGAAGTCGGGAAAGTTCCTGAAATCCACTCAAATGCAAAGTGTCCCGTGGTATCTGAACGAATCGAAGGCTCATTTGTTTTATTATGTTCACCGTTATTATTACGGTCCCAGTAAACAATTGATGATAAGCGTGGTTCGTGATTCTCAACTTTTCCATTTCCATTGATATCTCGCCATACGATCCCCTCAATTTTGCATACCAATGATTCAATCCTTTCTTGAATTTGATTATTTAATGAGGCTAAGTTCTCCTCAGCCAAAGTGTGTCCATTAATTGAAAATGCGGAAGAATAAAACTCTCTTGCTTTTCTCCATGCCTCTCTTGCCTGTTTAACATTTTGCTGGTCTAAAAAGGCATTGGCTTTTTTGTAATAAATATTCCCCAAAGCATTGAGTGCCTTGGCTTGTATCTGGGGGAGATTGGTTGTTTGTTTCAAGGACAGATTAAGATATTCCTCTGCCAAGTCGACTTTGCCGGCTTTGAGGTAGGCCAGGCCGGCATTCAGTGATAAAAGTCCGGTATCCTCGTCTTTTACATTTAATTCACTGATTTGTTTGGCATAAAGCTCAGCTGCGTCCATTGGATTTCCCTGTTCAATTGCATCTTCTGCTAGTCTGATATTTTCAGGTTTCCAACACCCTGCCATAAATAGAAAAAGAATCAAAAAGCATTGGATTGTTATTGTGCCCAATTTTTTCTTTGATGTAGATGTCAAAGACTCGGAAATCAAGAAGGCAAGACCAAGCAAAAGAAAAACTTGATACCTGTTTATTGGTAATTCGGTGGAAAGGTGTTCCCGCAATTTTTTTTGTCCATGTGCCTGAAGTTCTGAAAATACATAGCTGATACCCTCACCAGTTGGACCGATTGGCAAATATTGACCACCTGTAAGTACGGCAATGTCTCTTAAGGCATCTTCATCTAGTTTAGTAAGTACTTTTTTCCCTTGCCGGTCCGTAAGAAAGTTTTTTGCTGGCTGTCCAAGAGGGTCGGTTGGAATAAAGGCACCCTCTTCAGAACCAATGCCAATGGTGTAGATGCGGATTCCCTGTTTGGCTGCTTGTTTGGCTTCTTGTAGTCCTTGACCCTCTAAATCTTCCCCGTCAGATATGAGCACCAAAAATTTATCGTTATCATCTTTAGAAAACGAGCGGGAAGCCTCTTGTATGGGGAGTGCAAGGTTTGTTCCCATTCGGGGGATTAAACCGACATTCAGGTCTTCCAGGCTTTTTGCAAATGCTTGGTGATCAAGAGTAAGTGGGCATTGTAAAAAAGATGAGCCAGAAAAGGCAATTAATCCCAGACGATCACCTCTTACGCTGGGCAAGAGGTTGGAGAGCGTTAATTTAACCCGTTCTAAACGATTGGGGCGTACATCGCGGGCGAGCATGCTTTTGGAGAGATCAACTGCAATTAGCAGGTCTATTCCTTTAGGGGTAATTGTTCGTTGGGTTGTGCCCCACTGAGGACCTGCCCAAGCCAGAAGAATAAAAGTAATTCCAAGAAAAAATAAGCAGAATTTAAAAATCTGTCTGTTGCGGGAAAACGAAGGAATGAGATCATGAGCCAATTTCTGGGTAATCAGCTGCTTTAATTTTTGATCCGCCAGCTTACGGCTTCGTAAATAAAGTACAGCTAGCAAGAGCAATACGGCCGGGAGGCTGTAAAGAAGTTCAGGATGTGCAAAATGATTCAAGGGATTCTTAGGTAACGAGTTCTTGCCAGAATGAATTCTAGGCAAAGAAAAATTATGGCGGCCCCAAGAGGCCATGGATATAAGTCTTCAAAAAGGGCATTAACACCCATTTCTACTTCAGATTTTTCAAGTCGGTCGATTTCATCATAAATCGACTCCAAGCTCGCTTTGTCTTTAGCCTCAAAAAATTGTGCTCCGGTCGTTTTTGCAATTCCGGCAAGAATATTTTTATCTACTGGATAATCAGCAAAGCGAATGACGGGCATTCCGTTTGACCCACGAATCAAATCTCGGGTGGAGGAATCGAATAAGTAGGTCAGAGTCCGGGTACTCGACCCAATTGCAATGGTATATATCTTAATCCCGTCGGCTTTGGCACCATTGGCATAAATCAGAGGACTGTGGGGCGGGGTAGGTTCATCTTTTCCGTCGGTTAGCAGGATCAGAACTTTTGATTTTGAATCCAAGGACCTGAGCCGGTTGATACCTTCTGCCAGTGCCGAGCCTAAATTGGTTCCTGTTTGGTGTGTGAGCCCAACTCTTAATCGAGCCAAGTTTTTTTGTAAGTGCTCCTTATCAAGAGTAAGAGCACTTACTAAGTATGGATCTACTGAAAAGGCGACAATTCCAATACGATCATGTTTTCTTTGCTCGATAAAACTTTTCAGTACATCTTTAACTACATCCAAACGCGTGACCCTCTGGGTTTCTGATTCACTCATGTCCAGTGCCAACATCGAGGCCGACAAATCAACTGCTAGCACGATATCAACACCGCTTGATAAGATTGTTTGAGTACTGCGATCAAGCTGTGGTCGGCATAGGGCAATAACGAGCAAGGTCAAAGAAAAGACCCTCATGAAAGACGGCAACCATGTCCACCTCTTTGATCGCAACTCATGGGGGCTCATTAGCATCGAAAGCGTGGGGAAAAGAAGGGTAGTTCTTCGCTTGGAAACTTTCTTTTTTGCCCAGATCAGGAGGGGGAGAATCAAAAAAAGAAATGCCCAGAAAGGCTCTGCCCATAGAAGGCTATCAAGCCATTCTTTCATCGCTGGTAAGCTTGGGGTAGGGGAGTTAACTTTTCTTGTTGCACCATTCTTTGCGATTCAAGTTCACTGTTTGCTTGGGTAACAAAATCTCGTGCAGACTTTAGGAGTTCATCGAGTTGTTTGGCATGGAATTGTTCGGTTGAATATTTAATACGGTCTCCTCTTTGAACAAAATCTTTTAAGGGTTCTTCAAACTTTTGTCGGAGAAAAGGATGAATCGTAACCTCCTTGATGAATTCTTCACCCGTACATTCAAGAGCTGGCAAATCAAACTGTCTTTCCACATAGAGCCGTAAAATTTCTGAGAGGCGAAATATAAAAGGTTTCGGTGCGGGTTGCGGAGAGGTCGCGGCTAACTTATCGAGTTGCTCAATCACTTCAACAAATGGATCGACAGCAGTTTCCTTTGTTTCCGAAATCGCTTCGACTGACTTCTTTTTACGGAGAAAGTAAAACAGTGTGCACAGCAAAAAAATCAGAAAAAGGCCAAGCAATTCCCAAACGTTTTCACTAAGCAACTGACCAATAGACTTGAATATAGGTAAAGGTGAATCGACAAGAACATGGGGTTCAAGTAGGTAGGGCTTTTGATTGGAAAACAAACAGTTCATTAGTACCTCTTCTGCCTCCTCATACGGAAAAAGGAGTACAACTCTCTGGAGAAATCGCCATCTGTCGAAAAAATAAACTCATCTATTCCTCTTTTTTGAAGTTCCCTGGAAAATGCTTTTTCCATGCGGGCGTAGGAGTCATGATAAATTTGTTTTGTCTGGTCATCTGCTGTATCGATGGTCAAGGTTTCGCCACTTTCTGAATCTTCTAATTCAAGGAGACCTACATTGGGTAGTTTACGCTCTTTTGAATCATAGATTCTGCCACAAATAATGTCGTGCCTTAAACGGGTGTAAGACAATTGTTGAAGAAGAGTGGTTAATGAAGATTCCTGTTCGTTTGCTAAATTTTTGGGGAAAATAAAATCGGAAAGTAAGAAAATGACCGCACGCCTACGGGTTACTTGATTGATGATTCGAACCGCTTCACTATGGTTGGTGGAGAGACCAACTGCGGTTCTGAAAAGCACTTCCCTTAATATGCGTAATACATGTTTTTGCCCCTTGGTTGGAGGGAGGTAGAGTTCGATTTTGTCAGAAAACAGTAGTAATCCAATCTTATCGCCATTTTGGTTAGCAGAGAATGCTAAAAGAGCAGAGAGTTCCGCAAGCTTTTCGCGCTTGCTGTTGGTGGAAGAACCGTAGTTTGTACTTTTGGAAATATCTACTGCCAGCAAAATGGTAAGTTCTCGTTCTTCACGGTACTTTTTAACAAAGGGTGCTCCAGTTTTGGCGGTTACATTCCAATCGATTGTTCGAACTTCATCACCTGGTTGGTATTCCCGTACCTCCTCAAAGTCAATGCCTTGGCCTTTGAATGCACTATGATAGGAACCGGCGAATACTTCAGAAACCAAACGATTAGAGCGAATTTCAATTTGTCTGACTTTACGCAATATTTCACGCGTAAATTCAGGATCAAGCTCGTCCATTGCCAAAGCAGTTAAATTCGAGTTATATTGTTTTTTATCGAATCAAAAAATTATGGGACCGGAACTGTATCCAAAATTCTCTGAATAATTTCATCGCTGTTTACATTTTCCGCCTCTGCTTCGTAACTAACAATTATGCGATGACGTAGCACATCGGGTGCAATATTTTTAAGATCTTGGGGAGTTACAAAGCTGCGACCCTGCGTGAAGGCAACTGCCTTGGCTGCAAGGGCTAAACTAATTGTAGCCCTGGGAGATGCACCAAAACGAATAAATGCTTCGAGTTCGGATAAACCATGCTCCGCTGGCTTTCGGGTGGCGAGAACGAGATCGACTAGGTAGCCTTTTAATTTTTCATCTACATAAATCTGATCAATTAGCGCCCGTGAGCGGAAAATTGTATCTGCGTCTACCACCTCATTAATTTTGTGACTTACGGAGACATTGGCGTTGGCGTCCAATATTTTTAGCTCTTCTGCCCGTTCTGGGTAATCAACCACTAACTTGAGCATGAAACGATCCATCTGGGCTTCCGGTAAAGGGTAAGTCCCTTCTTGGTCTATGGGGTTTTCAGTGGCTAGAACGAGAAAGGGTGAGGGAAGTGGGAATGTTTCATCTCCGATTGTTACCTGTCTTTCTTGCATGCCCTCAAGAAGGGCACTTTGAACCTTGGCGGGTGCACGGTTGATTTCGTCTGCCAGTAAAAAATTGGTAAAAATTGGACCTTTTTTAGTAGTGAACTCGCCTTGGTTTGGGCTGTAAATTAATGTTCCTATGACATCTGCCGGTAAAAGATCAGGAGTAAACTGAATACGTTTGAATTCACCACGGATGCAATCAGATAAAGTCTTAACAGCCAAGGTTTTGGCGAGTCCGGGCACCCCTTCCAGTAATACATGACCGTTTGCGAGCAAACCTATTACGAGACGATCAATCAAATACTTTTGACCAACAATTACCCGGCTGATTTCCTGTTTTAATAGGTTTACCCAAGAGGCTTCATTTTTAATTTTCTCTTGCTCTTCAGGTGTTGGAGGTGGAGAGGGAGGTGATGTAGTGGAATCTGTACTCATATATACTCGAAAAAAGACCAAGCGTATCTAATTAGCCTTTTTGTCCAAGGGAAAATGACTTCCTTAACAATTTTGCTTTTCGGCTTGGCTAAAACTAAGGTCTTTACGATGCTCAGTTAATGAATTCATTTTCCATTTTTTCATAATGTTATGATGAAGCTAAGTAAAGAGTCTAAGTACACATTTATTGCACTTTTGATTATCCCTCTGATTTGGATTTCTTTAAACCATTCAGGTTATCTCGATTATCTAAAAGTAAAATCAGTCGATTTAAGAAAACAATATCGCGGCGAGATTCCCCAAAATTTCGAAAAGAATGCATTGGATAGAGTTCAAGTAGAAGATAATAAAACCGTTCCTCGTATCCCTAAATTAATTTATGTCAATTTTGACTCAGCTACTTTAGC
>MDSZ01267923.1_pt1 | contig 17163 bp, 10 predicted proteins | sample 811201 | NCBI WGS metagenome assembly MDSZ01 (sample SAMN05326647, study PRJNA326480) | marine metagenome | isolation source: seawater | place: Indian Ocean: North | collected 2010
ACAACTAGCCATAACCACACTGTTATAACATCAATCATTGAAAAAAGTGGTTCAACAAGGTTTGGCGACAGCCCAGGTGATTTACATCAATTTAGCGGTAGTGTGTACACTGGAGGAAATCTTGCAGTAAGCGGCACGTATGCACCTTATGCGTTAACTGTCCATGGCGAAACAGGCGTGGCAGAATATATAAGGCATGTCGGAGATAATGATACTAATATCAGATTCGAAGATGATAAAATGACCGTCACTGTTGGCAACGAAGCCATGATAACTATGACGGAAGACGGCTCACAAGACAAAGTTGTTATTGGCGATTCTGGAGACATTGATTTTCAAGTTTCCGCCGGCGCAGCTAATGCCCTTTTTGTTGAGGGAGCAACTGCCAAAGTAGGTTTAGGCACTGCATCTCCGAGTCACACACTAACTGTTGCCGGCGATATTTCTGGTTCTGGCAAGATCTTAAACGTCGGTGGTATTGAAACACAAGGTACAATTGGCGCAACAGGCTCAATAACCACCCGCGGAGGATTCTTAGCTAAAACAAACGGCAGCGCCGCTATATTAAATCTGACATCATCACATGCTAACTTTTCTATTCAAACTAACGGAAGAGCGCTGCGAATATATGATGCTAACGAGACTAGCTGGATTATGCGAGTCGAGGATAGTAAATTCGCTTTTGCTAGTAATGACAAACCAACACATCCTCTAACAGTAACCGGCGATATGTCTGGTTCTGGAAAACTTTTCAGCCTAGGAGGCATTGAAACTGCTGGTGCTCTTAATGTAAGCGGCTCAACAATTCTTGGAAGTGCCAACAACGATACACATACATTTAATGGCACAGTAACATCTAATGATCCTGTCGTAATGATGGATAATATGGACGTATCTGGCACTGTAATATTGCACGGCCAGACATTGAGACTTACATCGTCTGCACAAAATACCGATATATATGTGGCTCAAGCAGGCAGAGGCCTTTGGATATATAATAGAAGCGGTGACAACGGCCTGGATTATAATCTTGTTATGTATGATAACAAAGTCCAAGTTGGAGCAGCTTCGGTACCGACTCATCCGCTAACTGTTGCCGGTGACATGTCTGGCTCTGGAATGCTCACTGCAGTTGGAGGCGTTACAACCGCCGGCGATGCAAACATTTCAGGCAGCGCCGGAGTTAGAGGTAATGTAGTATGCCTAGGTACGGTATATACTATCGATATGTCAGGTTCTGGTAAGATCAGAAACGTCGGCGGCATTGAAACTGCTGGTGATCTTGGCGTAACTGGTTCTGCTACGGTGCGGAACATGCTGACCCACCTAGGAGATCTTTCTGGTTCTGGCAAGATTTTAAATGTCGGCGGCATTGAAACTGCTGGTGATCTTGGTGTAACTGGTTCGGCAAATATTTCTGGTTCCGTGCGTATTTTTGGGACTGTCGGCGGCAGTTTAGAGATGTCCGGAACGGCTACAAATTCACATTTTAAATTATTGCATCAAATGAAAGGTCTTAGTCTTTACGACGCTAGCCATGAAAATTATATTTGGAGAGCGCAAAACGAACGACTTCAAATCGGCAGTAATAATGTTCCCTCTCATACACTAACAGTGGCCGGCGATCTCTCCGGCTCCGGAAAAATATTAAATGTCGGTGGAATCGAAACACAAGGTGATTTCGGTGCAACAGGTTCTCTTACAGTTCGAGGAACAAGTGTTATAAACGGCAACTCAAGGTTTGCTTCTTCAGCACAAATTGGTTATGCCGCCGCTGCATCTGTGACTCACCCCTTGATGGTCTCCGGCGATATGTCCGGATCTGGTAAGATCTTTAACCTTGGCGGCATTGAAACTGCTGGTGCTCTTAATGTAAGCGGCTCAACAATATTTGGTCAAAAAGCTGCCGATGTACACCAATTCTCAGGTTCAGTATATGTAAGTGGAAACGTTTATGCCGAACAATTTCACACTACAATACATAATCAGACCGTTTATTCTTCAACACTACACAAGAGTGGATCTACAGAATTTGGAAATACCAACGATGATACCCACACATTTATTGGTACAGTAATAGCTAATGATCCTGCTAGATTCCTAGATGATTTGGATGTTTCGGGTAGTTTGACTGCTCATGAAAGTATAAGAATTACTGGTACTTTAGGAGATTATAGTTGGGGAATCGGTGGAAGAATGTTGCGCCTTTTGGATACCAACGCATCAACTTTCCCATATATTACCCTTGATAATAAAACAGGTATCGGTAATATTACGCCGACACACACACTAACTGTTGCCGGTGATCTCTCCGGCTCCGGAAAAATCTTCAATCTTGGCGGTATTGAAACTGCTGCAGACCTTGGTGTAACCGGATCAGTCACCGCCGGCAACGTAATGCCAAGAACTGACAATACATTTGATCTCGGCTCCGCGTCTAAGCGCTGGGCAAACATTTACACCGGCGACCTTCATTTGAAAAATGATAGAGGTGATTGGACAATTGTTGAGGAAGAAGATTATTTATCTGTGATCAATAACAAAACAAGTAAAAAATATAAGATGGTGCTTGAGGAGATCGAAGACTAATGCCACTAATAGTAACCGGTTCAGAAGGACAAACAATCTACGGCACAGGCTCTATTGTCACAGAGAACAAACAGGGCGAGCAAAAAACAGAAATGACTGGATCTGTAATTGTTTCTGGTTCACTGCTAATTACTGGCTCTTTAGAAGTCAGCGGCAATACAATATACAATTATGGCAATCTTTATAATATGTCTACAGCAACATCCGCAGGAGATGTTTCCGGCTCCGGCGAAGGTCGATTTGTTAAGGGTCTTTACACTGCTGGTGATTTAGGTGTGTCTGGCTCTACTACGCTTGATGGTGTGCTGACTGTTTCGCCTCATGCCAGTGAGACCACAAACGGATTAATCGCGACATTTCAATCCGGAGATACAGATTATTGTAGGGTTAATATTAACAGCACAACAGCTGATGGTGATACGCAATTCACATTTATGAGTAATGGCAGTTCAAAATGGTCTGTCGGGAATATGGGCTCAAATGAAACATTACATATAAAATCTGGATTTGGAGAGTTTACAGATTCAGATCCTTTTATTCTGACAAATGCTTCCGGATTTGAATTTAATTTACCCATCACTGGTAGTCACCACGTTCGTATAAGCGATGACAAGAATCTTTATTTTGGTTCTGAAAAAGAATCACTAATAGTATACCGCGAAACCGGTGACGACAAACTAGTAATTTCTGGATCAAACCCGGGCGGTCTGGTTCTTAGCAGTTCAATTATAGATATCGGGGCTAGCGAAGTAGGAATTGCGCCAGGTGTTACAACAATCCATGGCCCAACAACCGCCTCTGTTGGTCTGCATATTCTTGATGATAATAAACTAATCTTTGGTTCCGGAGAAGACGCTTATATTGAATACGATGAAGGGGCTACTGATTTACTATTAATTTCCGGCAGTTCCCACGGAATAGCAATCTCCGCGTCACACATTGATATTAGGACTACTGAGTTAAATTTGGGCCACGAGGCATCTAACAATAGTCCAGCGAAACTTAATTTTGGCGCATATTATGATTCTTCCGGAGATCCAAGCGTTTCACACATAGCACTATATGAAACCAATGGGACTGCTTTATACGGCTTTGGTGTTGCAAGTAATACATTAGTGTATGCCAGCAATAGGTATCACAATTTTTATGATGGTTCAGCGATGGATGGAAGTGCCGTAGTTATCGACTCCACCGCGCTAAGCATAGTCGTTCCCGGCGATATTTCTGGTTCTGGTAGAATATTCAATGTCGGCGGCATTGAAACACAAGGCAGTGTTGGAATAACCGGCTCGTTATTAATTCGAGGCGGCAATACTATATTTGGAACAATGTCCGGATCTGGTAAAATTATAAATGTCGGTGGTATTGAAACTGCTGGTGACCTAGGTGTGACAGGATCTGTAACAATTAGAAATTCTCTAGTGGTAGGCAAGATAATGGCTGGTGGCCCGAACATACAATTCACTGGCTCTACAGAATTTACAGGATCAGTTAGAGTACCCCACGCTGATACCGCTGTTTTAAATGCGCTACATGGCATGGGAACACCTACCACAGGCCAAATTTATTATAATATATCAACTAATAAATTGAACTTCTATAACGGAAGTGGATGGAGTGTGGTTAGTGTTGACTAACTAGAACGCTATGAAAAAAGTCTTTTACATCAGTAATATACTATTTATTTATGACAATTTTTATCTTCCAGGAGAATTATAAATGTCTTCAATGTTAGAACAAGCGATAATTGACGCTGAAGCACTAAGAGAAGTAGCTTTAAAAAATGCAGAAGCTGCGATAATTGATAAGTACTCTGATCAAATCAAAGAAGCGGTTGAAACTCTTCTAGAACAACCAGAAGAGGATCCCGTGGCTGATTTCTTTGGAGACGAAGAAGCCGTCACCCCGGGTGAGCCCGGCGCTGACGAGCCAGTAGTAGACGGCATGCCACTAGCAGCACACGATGGTGAAGATCTCTGTGGCTGCCCTGATAATGCAGAAGAAGGTGGCCCCGACGCGTATATTGAATTAGATCTAGACGCGCTCGCAAGAAAAGTTGAAGATACTCTTGGCCCGGAGTCGGATTTAGAGTCTCGCGAGCAAATGGCAGCAGATGTTGTTAATGCTGGTGGCGCACTCGAAGAAGACGTAGAATTAGATTCGAGTCTTTTGGAAGAATTAGTTGAAGAACTAACAGAAACAATAAGAGTAGATATCAAACCAGAAAAATCTGGTTGGGCAGGTACCCCTGAGTCAGAGCTAGAAGAAGCTGCAGAGGAATTATTAGCCCGTGAACAAGATACCGAAATAAAAGAAAAGAATGAAGAATTAAGAAAAGCTGTCGAGAAATTAGAAGAACAAGCAGAAAAGCTTAATGAATCTAATACCAAATTAAATAAAGCTCTTACTAAAAACAAAAGTAAGATAGAACAGCATCAACAAAACGAACAAAAACTTGTGCAATTAGTAGAAACTCTCAGAGAGAAAGTCGAAGAGAGTAGTATTTTAAATGCAAGGTTACTATACACTAATAAAGCGTTAACTAGCGCCTCCCTGAATGAGCGGCAAAAAAATACAATTGCCGAAGCGTTATCTAATGCCAAAAGTGTCGAGGAAGCGAAAACTATTTTCGAAACACTTCAAAACACAGTGGGCAGCACCTCTAAAAAGCAGCCAAAATCACTGAGTGAAGCAGTAAACAAAACTTCCTCTACTATTCTGCTAGCAGCTTCAGAGCGCAAAGCAGAGAAAAACGACGACCCAGCTTCCGAAAGGTGGCGGGCGTTAGCAGGTATTAAATAATTTAAAAGGAGAAAATAAAAATGTCTGTTTTAGATAAATTAACTGAAGGTATCGTTGATCGAAGCCTCCAGCAGGAAGGTGCTGCCCTACTAGAAAAGTGGGATCGCACTGGACTTCTTGAGGGTCTCGGTGGCGATCACCAAAAAAATACAATGGCGCGCTTGCTTGAAAACCAGGCTGCTCAGCTATTGAAAGAAGCCAGCACAATGCAGGGCGGCGATGTAGAAGGTTTCGCTTCTGTTGCTTTCCCAATCGTCCGACGTGTTTTTGCCGGCTTGGTTGCAAACGATCTAGTATCTGTTCAGCCAATGAGCTTGCCTTCTGGCCTCATCTTCTTCCTGGATTTCCAGGCTACTGACACTCGCGGACTTTACTCTGCTGGTGATTCACTATATGGTGGTAACGTTGTCGGTTCACAGTTGACCGGCGGTGTTGACCTCGCTACTGACGATGGTGGTGGTTTCTATAACCTACGTAACGGTTATGCTTCCCCAACTGATGAAGCTTCCGGAGTTGTTTTGACTACAGTTGCTTCCGGTACATTAGGTGTTAGTGTTGTTGCTGGTGTTGGTGAATTGGACGGCATTACGCTCGAACGATTTAACTCTATTTGTCAGCACGACCCTGATCTTTCTGGTTCAGGTGTTGTTGTATGTAAGGTTTCTGCAAGTGTATTCAGTCAGCTTAACACTGATAACTTGACAGCGATTGCACACACAGGTTCTACACTGGCTATTTCTGGTACACATATTCGCCGACTAACTTCTTTCGCGAGAAAGAGCGACGATCTTGACAATCCAGAAAACCTAGATCGCGACAACCTTTACTTGTTCTTCAAGGCTAACTCAGCTGATGATTCAGGCATCCAGAACTTGTCTGGTACTTTGACTGCTGCAGGGCCCGCGGGAGCCGTCGGCGGCGCCGGCGGAACCGAAGCCTCGCGTGACGGTGTAACCCACTCGTTCAACTGGCCATCCGCAGATAACTTTATTTCTTCGGATACTCTTGGCGCTGTTAAGGGTGCTAGCGAGTGGCTTCTTGAGTCGACAGCAACAACTTCAACTGGTGTAATTAACGATGAGACTGGTGACATTCCAGAGATCGACATCCAGGTTGACAGCATTGCTGTAACGGCAGTCACCAAGAAGCTCAAGGCAAAGTGGACCCCAGAGCTTGGTCAGGACCTCAACGCATACCACAACTTGGATGCAGAGGTAGAACTTACAAGCATTCTCTCTGAGCAAATTGCTCTTGAGATTGACCGTGAGATTCTCAACGACCTCGTTAAGGGAGCTACTGCTGAAGTGCTTTACTGGTCGCGACGACCCGGTAAGTTTGTCAATCGCCAAACAGGTAAAGATTTGACTGCTGCCGGATCCGCTGGTCCAGACTTCACTGGTAACGTATCCGAGTGGTATGAGACTCTTGTTGAGACAATCAACGACGTATCAGCACAAATCCACCGTAAGACTCTCCGAGGCGGAGCTAATTTCATCGTGGTATCACCTGAAATTGCAAACCTCCTAGAGTTCACCTCTGGATTCCGTGCTAACGTTACGCTTGATTCCGACAAGGGAACAGTTGGTGCTGTCAAGGTTGGTGCCTTGAGCAAGAAGTGGGATGTATACGTAGATCCTTACTTCCTACGCAACGTTGTACTAGTTGGTCGTAAGGGAGGTAGCTTCCTTGAGAGCGGCTATGTATACGCGCCATATGTACCACTACAGGTCACACCGACAATCTTCGGTACCGAGGACTTCGTACCCCGTAAGGGCGTGATGACTCGTTACGCGAAGAAGATGGTTAGACCCGATATGTACGGTCTAGTTGTTTGTACTGACTTACTTGGCTAAGTCATAACGACAGCGTAGCTTAAAAGAGACCCTGCTCCGGAAACGGAGTGGGGTTTTCTATTTCTATAAACTATTTAAGTTATACAAAGGAGAGCACATGAATGGCGACTACAACATTAACACCAAAAAGCAACACTAGCACAGTCACATTATCTGCGACTGGCAGTGTTTTAGATGCAACGGACGGCGCAGCTAGAGTAGCGAACTATCCGTTTGGTATTTATGCAGATTCTACTAGCGCCTTTTATGATGCAAACTTTGTTTCCGGAGCCTCGGATCAGGTTTCTTATACTTATAAAAAACTTGGCGGTGATGTCTTAGATATTGAACTTAAAGAAGTTAATATATATGCTGCGTATGAAGAGGCTGTACTAGAATATTCTTATATTGTCAACATACATCAAGCTAAAAATATGTTGCCCAACGCTCTCGGAAATACCACTGGAACGTTTGACCATGACGGAGTTTTGCTTAGCGGTGATCTTTCGTCTAGCCTAAATGGCGATCATGTCAATATGAAGTTTCCAAAGTATGATATTGTTTATCCTCGCCGAGTTGCAGACGGGATTGGTGAAGAGATTGGTGCTGGAGGACTTAAAACAGAATATTCTGCATCCATTGACACTGAAGATGATACACAAGATTATGATCTTCAGAGCTTAATAGCGGCTAAAGATGAGTTTTCAAGCTTAGTTGGAAATAAAAAAGTTGTTATTAAAAATGTATTCTATAAAACTCCTCATGCTATGTGGAGATTCTATGGTTATTTTGGAGGTCTAAACTCTGTTGGCAACTTATCAACTTATGGTATGTTTGCAGACGATTCGACTTTTGAAGTTATTCCGCCATGGCATAATAAAATGCAAGCGATGGCGTATGAAGATGCAATTTATACTAGAAACTCACATTATTCTTATGAGATTAAAAATAATAAATTAAGATTATATCCAACGCCAACTTCAGTATCTCCGAAGAAACTGTGGATTAGATTTACCATACAAAAAGATGTTTGGGAAGAAGAGGAAGGAAAAGAAGTAGGAGCGTCAGGAGTAAATAATATGAATACGCTTCCTTTTGCTAATATTCCTTACAAAAACATTAATAGCATCGGTAAGCAATGGATTAGAAGATTTGCTTTCGCTCTTGTCAAAGAAACTTTGGGACAAGTCAGAGGAAAGTTCGGTGCTATCCCAATTCCAGGTGAATCCGTTACATTAAACGCAGAGCAGCTTCTTTCACAAGCTAAAGATGAGCAAGAAAAACTTCGCGAGGAACTGAAAACTATCTTGGACGAGCTTACATACGATAAGTTGGCTCAGATTAATGCAGAGACAATGGATGCTACTAACAAAGTTCTACAGAATGTGCCGTTTGGTGTATATGTTGGGTAGGGGGTAGCTTATGTCGGACAAAGATAAATGGTCTCAACCCTCTTCTCCTCCTCCCCCACTTTTTTTGGGAGAAAAGGAAAGAGATCTTGTTAAGCAAGTTAATGATGAACTTATTGAAAGAGTTATAGGACAACAAATACTTTATTTTCCATTAAGTTTGCAACATACAAACTATCATCCTCTTTACGGAGAAGCAATTGATAAAACATTCTTGCCTCCTGTTAGAGTATATGCGCTTGTAACTTGGGAAGGCCACGAAACCAAAACAGATTCTTATGGTTTAGATAAAATGTCCTCTATCCAGGTTCATTTTCATAAAAGGCGCCTGACAGAGGATCAAGAGTTATATGTTAGAGAAGGTGATTTTATTTTATACGGAGATTTTCATTTCGAGATAGTAACTTTAAATGAACCAAAGCAAATATTTGGTCAAGTAGACCACAGAATGGAAATTACAGCGAAATGCGTAAGAGCTAGAGAGGGACTGTTCAATGCCGGGTGATTATACAGAATTAGAAGATCCTTCTGTTATACATGAAGAAATACTTATGCCCTCTACAATTGAAACAGTAGATTTTGCTGTCTATGATTGGCTTAACGAAAGATTAGATTTGTTTGCCACAAAAAATTCTGGATGGGAAAAAGTTCCTGTTATGTGGGTTGGAGCAGAACGAGCATTCTATACAAAGAATAATAAAGATCTTAAAAATTCAAATGATATAGTTACTTTTCCGGTGATAACCCTCGAAAGAACATCGATGGTAAAGGATCTCCAGAAAAAAGGTGGTCTTTTTGGTAATATTCCAAGAAATCCTGATGTTGCTGGAGGCAGCATAACAATTGCAAAAAGAATTAAACAAGACAAAACATCAAACTTTGCAAACGCCGACACACTCAGAAAAAGAGGCCAAATTAATTTTCCGCGAAAAAATAAAAAAGTCGTTATACAAACTGTAACTGCACCAATGCCAGTTTATGTCGAGATGACGTATAATATTAATATTATTACTGAGTATCAGCAGCAAATGAACGAGCTTTTAACTCCATTCGCGACGACAACCAACAGTCTAAACTTTTTTAGGGTTGGTAAAGACGGTCATATATATGACGCTCTCATACAATCAGATTTTGTATTCGAGAATAATGTATCAAATTTGCAAGAAGAAGAAAGAAAGTTTCGAACCAAAATTGATATAAAAGTTCTTGGATATTTAATGGGAGAAGATAAAAATCAAACAAGACCAAAAATAGTGGTCAGAGAAAACGCTGTAGAAGTGAAAATTCCTAGAGAAAGAGTTATTGTTGGAGATGAAAACAGAAACATTGAAAATGATGGCTTCTACCGAGATCGATAAATACTATAATTTTTTCTTTTAGACTTCTAAAGCACTATTTATTTAAGAAAATAGAATTGTTAACACAATTTTGTGGAATTCTTTATACGGGAGAGATATTCTAATGTCTGTTAAAAAGTTCAAGTTCGTATCGCCGGGTGTTTTTATCGATGAGATCGATAACACAGGATTGCCGGCTGTATCAGAAAATCTAGGACCAGTTATTATTGGCCGCGCCTCTAGAGGCCCTGGCATGCGACCTGTCAAGGTTCAATCATTTTCGGAGTTTATTGAAGTCTTCGGAAACCCAGTACCCGGTGGACGCGGAGGTGATGTTTGGAGAGACGGTAATACTATTTCTCCCATGTATGGCACATATGCTGCTCAAGCATGGTTGAGAAACAGCAGCCCACTCACATATGTTCGCTTATTGGGACACCAACACACAAATGCAACTGCAGGCGCCGGCGAAGGCGGCTGGACCACAAGATACGTTACTGGCGGAAGCGCAGGCAACGCTAGCTCAATTACCACTGTTGCTAGCACAAACGGCGGAGCTTACGGGCTCTTCGTTGCCGGCTCTGGCTCGCATGTATCGCGCCACCATGGCACTGGTACACTAGCTGCAGTTTGGTATATTGGCCAGGGAAGCATTGAGCTATCCGGAACAACAGTTGTACGGGAAATCGGCGTCACAGGTTCAAATATTCTTGTAAACAATGAAACAGTATCCGGCGGTACGCCAGAGTTCCGCGCTCTTATTAAAGATTCAGACGGCACTGTGCTCAAAAATGCTGTTTTCAACTTTAACAGAAAAAGCGATAAGTATATTCGTAATGTTTTCAACACTAATCCTACACTTACCAACCCAAGCGTCACTAACGCAGATAGTTTAGAAACCTATTGGCTAGGAGAGACTTTTGAAAAAGCTGTTAAAGATGATATTATTGATACATCGACTGGACTAGCCCACACGGGCAATGGTTACTTTGGATTTTTAACTGGACTAGCTGAAGATGCAGCTTCTCCAGAATGGGCCGACCGCCTACAAGCAGCCGAAGTTTCAAAAACAGGTTGGTTCATTTCTCAAGATGTTAGAAGCACAGCAGAGGGCTTTAATCCTAACAACCGCAACCATACAAAGAAACTCTTCAGAGTTAAGAGCCTTGACGATGGCGGCTGGGCTAACAACAATATTAAGATTTCTATTCAAGATATAAAGGTATCTAGTAACAAGGATAACCCTTATGGGACATTCTCCTTAGTTGTACGGCACGCTTCTGATAACGACGGTGCTGTTAGAGTACTAGAGAAGTTCACTGGCCTAAATCTCAATCCTAACTCTGTAAACTACATTGCTAAGAAAATTGGCGATGCTTATGTTACATGGGACGAGACAGAAAAAAGATATATTGACAAGGGCAACTATGAGAACCGCTCCAGGTTTATTTATGTCGAGATGAATTCAGAGGTAGACGCTGCTCAGGCTGATGCAGGTCTGCTACCATTCGGCGTATATGGCCCACCAAGAATAAGAGGCTTCTCGGTTGTTCACTCTGCTTTGAGAGCAGAAAAAGCTCCGAACATTCATAATAACTCGTCTGCAGGTCTAGGAGCGCATACTAATCCTTTTATTGAAGATTCTTGCTTTGGAACAAAAGCAACTGGCTCTTTCTTGGTAATTACAGATCAAAACAAAGCTGATGGTGAAGCAACTCAAAATCAAATACCTTTTAGTTGCTCATTTACTTTCCCAACTTTCGCACTGCGATCGGGAAGTGATGATCCTACAATTTCAAGTCCGAAGAGTGCTTATTTTGGATACGACTCACGCGAGTCCAAAACTTCTACATTATATGAAAAGAGTAATATTGACATTGCGCGCTCATTGCCTAAAGACATTGCTGCTGCCTCATATGATGAGACAGGTGTAGAAAGCTGGATCTTCACACTAGATGATCTAACTTATGATGGCACAAATGCTACATACGTTTCTGGCTCCAGATATGGTAGCTACTCATTAACTGCACATTCTGGTACACATCAGACTGTGTTGACAAAGGGCTTTGATAGGTTCACGTCACCAATGTGGGGCGGTCGAGATGGCCTAGACGTATTAGAGCCTGATCCTTTCAACAATACAGATATGGATGGAGCTACTGAAAAAGGCAACTCAGCGTTCTACTCGGTTAAGAAAGCTATCGACAGCATTTCTGACCCTGAAGTCGCAGAGTTTAACTTGGCCTCCGCTCCTGGTATTTGGGACGAAGCTTTAACTGGCCACTTGGTTAACACATGTGAAGATCGTGGCGACGCCCTTGCGGTAATTGACCTTAAGACTGGCTACAAGAGCCGTTACGAGGGCACTGCAGAAGCTTTGGGCTCTGTTACTGAAGCAGTTGATAACTTAAAGGACAGAGGCTTAAACAGCAGCTATGGTTGCGCATACTACCCGTGGGTACAAGTTCGCGACAACATTAACGGTTCAATTATTTGGGCTCCACCTTCCGTAGCAGCTTTGGGAACTTTCTCAAGCTCTGAAAGAAGATCGGAACTTTGGTTCGCTCCCGCTGGATTCACCCGCGGTGGCTTAACTGAAGGCTCAGCAGGTCTTCCTGTTGTAAGCGTCCGCGAGCGCCTAACCAGCAAGGATAGAGATAAGCTTTATGAAGCTAACATCAATCCTATCGCAACATTCCCAGCAGAAGGTATCGTAATGTTCGGTCAAAAGACCCTACAACTTACAGACTCTGCTTTGGATAGAATTAATGTAAGAAGATTGATGATCTTTGTTAAGAAAGAAATTTCCAGAATTTCTGCTACGACGCTCTTCGAGCAAAATGTAAGACAGACCTGGGCCAACTTCTTAGGCAGAGTAATTCCGTTCCTATCAGATGTAAAATCGAGATTAGGTCTTACAGACTACAAAGTTGTTCTCGATGAGACAACTACGACTCCGGATCTTATTGATAGAAATATCTTGTACGCTAAGATTTTCTTGAAGCCGGCTCGTGCCATCGAGTTCATTGCTCTAGATTTTGTAATCACAAATACTGGGGCAGCTTTTGAAGACTAAAAAAAACTACAAAAAAAATATTAACTTCTAATTAAATATAGAGTATGATCTCGGAGGAATTAAAAACATGGCATCATCGAATTTTAAATTTTGGTCAGGAGCGGCGGTTGAGCCAAAACGACAATATAAGTTTTTGGTAACAATACCTGGCTTCCAACCTTTCTTGGTTTCAAAATGCACAAGACCTTCTTTGACCATCGGCGAAACACCGCACAAATTCCTCAACCATACGTTTTATTACCCAGGTACCGTCGAGTGGCAAACAGTGGCAATGACTTTTGTTGATCCAGGAGATGGTAAAGGTCCAGAAAGCGACGTAACCCACTTACTATACAGAAAGATCATGGAGTCGGGCTATAGGTCCCCTGATCAGTATCCTGGACAAATTGAACGAAATACTGTAGGCAAAGGTTTGGCGACAAAAGCTTTTGATCAAATCAAGATTCAAACATTAAGAACTCAGACTAAACAGAATGGCCAGATTGGAAGCAACCTAAACAACCTTACTGATATTGCAGAGACCTGGACACTTAAAAATGCTTGGGCAACTGATGTAAAATGGGGTGACTTAGATTATTCCGGCGATGCGCTACTTCAGTTAGATGTAACATTCCGTTACGACTATGCTGAATTGCATATCGGTGGCAACGCAACTCCAGTCGCAAACACAACCTAAACTACAACAATCTTTTAAAAAGAGGCTAAAATGACAATCCGTAATAATGAAGAGCGCCTGGGCGTCACAGACGCTGGCTCTTCTCCCCCGATCCCGGAGGTTGTTCAGCAAGTTCAGCAGGAAGAAACTCCATTTGTTTTTCCGACTCCAACTGAATTTGTTGATTTGCCATCACAGGGAAAGTTCTATCCGCCAGGACATGCACTTCACAATGTTGACAGTCTAGAAATTAGATTCATGACAGCAAAAGATGAAGACATCCTTACATCACAAGCTCTTCTTAGAAAAGGAATTGCTTTGGATAGATTCTTGCAAAATGTCTTAGTTGACAAGAGCATCAGAGTCGACGACCTTTTGGTTGGAGATAAAAATGCGTTAATCGTAAGATCAAGAATCACAGGATACGGAGCAGAATACCAGACATCTGTTACATGCCCTTCATGTGGAGCTAAGCAAGAGTATCAATTCGATTTAGAAGACGCAAACTTAATTACAGCAACAAACTTGTTGGAGAATGGTGTTAACATCCAAGACGACGGCACTATTTTGTTTGAACTTCCCGCTACTCAAGCTTCAGTTACCGTAAGAATGATGACTGGCCGAGACGAGAAAGAATTACTTCGAAAGCAAAATCTTAATAAGAAAGTTAATTTAACAGATTCGTCTTTGACAGACCAATTAAAAATGTTGATTGTTTCAATTAACGGAAGAACCGAACGTCGCCTAATCGAGCAGTTCGTTGATTCTATGCCAGCCAAGGATTCTAGGTTCCTGAGAACTGGCTATGCAAAGAGCTTACCAACTTTGGATTTAGCTCAACACTTCGCATGCATTGAGTGTGATCATGCCCAAGACATGGAGGTGCCGTTTACAACGGACTTTTTTTGGCCTAGATGACACATATATACAACAAGTATACGAACAGATATTTGTGTTAAAATACCATGGTGGCTGGAGTTTTACTGAAGCCTATAGTTTGCCGACCATGATTCGTAATTGGTATGTGCAGAGATTGCAACAACAATTCGAGATGGAAAAAGAAGCCATGGAGCAAGCACAATCTAACTCAAAGAAATATTAAGGGATCGCGAGATCCCTTTATTTTTATAATGTTACTATTTATTCTATGAGAGGTATACCCAATGGAACAAGAGCTTCACGAAGATAAGTTAAGTGACGTTGTTATTGATTTAAATGTCGCAGACTCTGGAGAGCTAAATGAAAGCTTTCTAAGAATGTTTGGATATTGGACTAAAAAGATCCTTGAGCGTATTTTTGGTGGCTCAGGAATACCAGTTCAAGTTCGCGGCACACGATCACAAGTCGACTCTTTTGCTTCTGCTTTAGGAAGAGAAAAGAAATACATGCAAGCTATCAATGATTATGGCTTGGATGACCCAAGAACTTATAAACAACGTGGCCGTTTAGATTCCGCAGTTGCAAAATTTGAAAGAACGACAGGCTTGGTATGGCCTTTTAAATAGGAATTTAATTTATGGCCGATCGCAAAAAATTTACCGCTGCAGAACTTGAAAGAATAAACACAGCCAATGAGCTTTTTCAAAAGCAATTAGAGATAGAAAAGAATCTTGTCGCGGAAGAGCAAAAATTAAATGATGCTCGCGGCCGTAGAACCTCCGCCATTCAAAAAGAAATGGAACTTCTCGATGCTCAAATTTCATTAGCAGAAGAGAATCTTAAAGTCGCCAATATGTCAGATGAGGCGATGAAGGCGAGAATAAAACTTCTAGAAGATTCCAAAAATAAAACTATCTCGCAAAAAGAAGAATTAGAAAAGCTAACAAAACAACTGGAGTTATTCGGTAACGGCGGTCGAGAAGCTTTTATAAAATTAAATGAAGAGCTATTGGCCACCGCTGAAAGAATGGCCAAAGTTCGTCTTGCTGGCGTAAGTATTAACCAGCAATTTATGGCGATGTTTGGCGTCACAAACAAGTGGCGCGATGGAGTAGTTGGCGCATTTGCTGATGCATCTGAAGCCGGCGGTTCTTTTGGAGAAGTCTTAGAACAAGTAGGTCGCGAATTTAAGAGCACAGAAAACCAAATGAATATTCTTGGTAGTACTTTGGAAAAGTCTCAAGAAGCAATGTTATTGGTTGCGAAGGCGACCAAAGATATGGCATTTTCTGTCGACGCTGCTAAATCCTCTGTATTATTAGCGACAGGTGGCTTTAATGATTATGACCAAGTTCTAAACGAGATACGAGAATCTCATCTAGATTTAGCTGTTACAGCAGAAGACGTTGCAGAAGCGTTTATTAGGTTAGACAGCACTGTTCGTAGCTATTCCCTAATGACAGACGCTACTCAGAAACAAATAGCTGAGTTTGCGGTCACGATGGAAAAGATGGGAGTCTCCACCGATGCGTCTGCAGAAGCAATGCAAGTTTCAATTGCCGTGCTAGGACAAACAAAAGATCAAGCACTCATAACACAAAGAGAGTTGCTTGGCGTCGCAAAATCTCTCAAAGAAGCACCAGAAACTATGGTCAAAGGATTTGCGGATTCTGCTCCACAACTAGCTAAGCATGGCAACGACATGCTAGGTGTATTTAAAAGATTGTCCGCTGCAGCAAAGGCCTTGCAAACTGATGTATCAACATTAACTGGTGCGTTCGGCACCCAAATGGATACTTTTGAAGGAGCAGCGACAGCAGGCGCACAACTTAACGCTCTTCTTGGTGGCCAATATTTAGACACAGTTGCGCTCCTACACGCGGACGAAGAAGAGCGCGTTCGTATGGTTCTCGGAGCTATTGAAACTTCTGGCCAACAGGCCGCTCTTTTAGAAAACAAATTCGGTCGGCTAGCTTTTGCTAGCGCTGCAGGAATTACTGATGTTGCAGACGCAAATAAGCTGCTTCAAATGGGCTTGGGCGGCTATGATACCATGATCGCAAAAGCCAACGCGTCTGCTATGTCACAAGAGGAGATGAGAAAAAGAGCAGAAAAAGCTGTTGACATTCAAAAGAAACTTACAGCAGCAATGATGTCATTAGCAATTGCTATGGAGCCTGTTGTAGATATTGCAAAGTCTGTGGTAGATAAGTTTATTGAGTGGAATAAGTCAACAGACGGATATTTGATTCCTAGTCTTTCTGCCCTTGCCGGGGTAGCCGCGCTGATCATTATGGGTTTAAAGACTATGGCTCTCGCCCGCGCCGCAGGTATACCTGGCATGGCAACGGAACTTTCCCTTTCAGGAAAAATGTCAGTCGCAAAGAAAGCTGAAGCTGTCTCAAGAAATAAAAACGCAGCTGCAATGCAAAGAGAAGCCACCGCTGCAAAAAACCAGGCAGCTGCAGGAGTTACTTCTGTAGCTGGCACAGCCGGCATGCTAGCAAAAGCAAAAGCAGCTATGGCTTATGGTGCCGCATTAGCTTTTGTTGGTGTTGGATTCTTAGCCGTTGCACATGGTGTG
>MDSZ01233091.1_pt1 | contig 17161 bp, 10 predicted proteins | sample 811201 | NCBI WGS metagenome assembly MDSZ01 (sample SAMN05326647, study PRJNA326480) | marine metagenome | isolation source: seawater | place: Indian Ocean: North | collected 2010
ATCTTCTTCTTCTTCTTCGAACGAGAGCGCGACCGCGCTGGTGGCCTTCTTCTTTGTCTTCTTCTTCATCATTTTGTTCTTCTTCTTCTTGTCCGTCGTCGTCGTCGTCGTGCTCTTCTTCTCTTTCTCTTCTTCGCCTCCTTCTTCCTCCGACGTTTCCTCCGACGTCTTCTTCTTTCGCCGGCGATGATTTGGACGACGAGCATTGGATTTTGGCGTCGCCGCCCCGTCGTTTCCCCGCCGGGACGACCCATCGTCGCGCGCCGCGTCGTCGTCGTCCTTCTCACTCGACGCGATCGCGCGCCGCCTTGTTCTGGGGCCCATGACGACGCTCTCTTTCTCTCTCTCTCTCTCTTTCTCTCGCTTTTGTGACGTCTCCGCTTTTATTATGGCGACTCGAAAGTGCTCTGTTTTTTGTCTCTCTGTTTAGGGTTTCTCTCTCTCTCTCTGTTTACAATTAAATTGGAAAATTGGAACGAAAAGGTGTCAAAGAAGTTTCTCGCTCTGTCGCCTTTTGTGTACGTCTTTGTCGTCTCGACGAAAGGATGATGACGACGCGACGACGGTCGAGAAGAAGAAGAGGAGGAGGAGGAGGAGGCGCGCGGCGCTGTGTCCTCTCTGTTCTTCTCTCTTGCTGGACCCTTGTTTTTCTTGCGACAGTTAAGTCGTCGTCGTCGTCGTCGTCGTCCAACCACCTTTCTGAAGAGTCCACACAAGCGCAGAAGAAACTCGAGCGTTTCCTCGACCCGTCGGCGGTCGACGCGCTTTTCGCCGAACGCGCGAAGAAAAACCCGGCGTTCAAACTCCTCGTGTCCGTGTACGCGCCGTGGTGCGGCCACTGCAAAGCGCTCGAATGGGAATTGGTCGAAGCATTGACGACGCTGAGAGAGGACGACGGGATCGACGAGACGGTCGTGGACGCGGTGAAACTGAACGGAGACGGGACGAGGCACCAGACGAGAGAAGAGAAAGCGAAACAGTCGAAACGCGGAGGACAAACGATGACGGAAAAGGAAAGGAAAGCGTTCAAGAAGAAACACGGCGTGACCGGGTACCCGACGGTATTACTGCTCGAAAGCAAAAAGAAAGAGAGCCAAGACGCGAATACGAACGACGATGAAAACGAAGGCGGCGGTGGCGGCGGTGGCGGAGAAGACTTCCCGGCGTACGTGGTGAAAAAGTATGTAGGAAGTCGGAGTCGAGCGGCGCTTCTAAACTATCTCCGTCGCGTGAGCGCACCGGACGTGGCGGCGTTCAAAGACTGGCGAGAGGCGCGAGAATACGGGAAATTGAGAGCGACGGAATCGAACGCGATGTTTTTCCACGTGATGGTAAACGGAGGTCGTTTGAAAAGTAAGAAAGACTTCGATCTGGAAGCGAAGAAGAGGGAGAATTTACAGGCGTGGTTTGGAGAGAGCGACGCGGCGAAGACGATGGAGGAGGCGCGCTCGTTTTTAGACGCGTTTCACGCGAAACATTTTCCGTGGAAGGAAATCGAGAGGCCAGAGGAGAGTTTTTCGATCGTGTTAGCCGTGCACCCAAAAGTTCCAGGAGACGACGACGACGACGACGACAACAACAACGAAGACGACGTTTCATTATTGTCGGATGGGGAGAGTTCTAAGGCATTCACTACAGAATTTATGCTGTGTAAGGCGGAGGAGAGAAACGACAAAGACGACAAAAATGAAAATCCGTGCAACGTATCTGCTTTCGTGCGCACGAGAACTGTCGCCCCGTTAGCCAAACTCGATCAATCCGTCTTCAACAACATCTTCGATTTAGATAGCCCTTCGGTATTCTTGATCGAATCGGGAGGCGATGCCAAATTAGAAGCGTTCGCGAAAAACGCGTATAAACTCGCGTTCAAACACCGCGAAATCACGTTCGTTCGCGTCGACGGGGACGAGTTAGGCCCGTGGATTGATAAGGAAATGGCGTTCGGCCCTCTCGAATCCTCCTTCCCTTTATGTTTAGGATACCACAAAAAAACCCATCGAAGTTGGTACGACCGAAAATGGAAAACCAGAGGTAAAACCGTCGAAGAATCTCTCGCCGCCTTCGTCGACATGAATTTCGTGAGCATCAAACGACTCCCGAATTTCCTCCCGTCCATGCCTCTTTTAGGAAAAATGGACAACATCTATCAAAGAGCCAAGTTCAGGTTCTCCAATTCCTCCTCTCCGGTGCAACGATTAGCCTCGTACTGGTGGTTGCTCGTTTGCATGTTGATTTTACTCGTCCTGTGCTTCTCGTTCGCGTTACAATATAAGCGCGAGTGCGAGAGTACTAGGTTCGACACGTTCAGCGAAGACGATGGTTCCGCCAAGTCGAGCGGAGAAGAATTGGACGTCAAAGAATTGGACGACGAACCTAAGAAATTAAAGTAACGATTTTTAAGTATGGTCCGTACGTATTTTAGAGTAGTAGCGATTTTTGTCGTGCGTACAACGCGCGCGCGTGGTCATATAGTACTATGTAATATATTATGTTAAGCACTCATTTTCTCCTTCTCCATTCTCTCTTCCATTTTTAAAAATTTCACGTCAGAAAGAAGAAGACGCGCTCGGTGTTGTACTCTTTCGGGAGACGCAAAAGCGCGAAATATATGCCCCCCAAAACGCATCCTTCCGCCTCTCGATTCTCGTTGTTCTCGGGGGAAGCTCCGTCTCTCGTTGGATTGTGACGCGGCACGCGTTTGGAGACGCAGCCGACGCCGGAAAAGAACGCACGCGAGACGATTTTTGACGTCGCGATGACGATGAACGATGCGGGAGAGGAGCACACCGCGTCGATGGTTTTGAACGCGCTCATGAGGATGAGGATGAAGATGACGTCGTCGTCGCGAACGACGCATCCGTCGAGTCGTGCACGCGCGGCGCGGTCGTGTTCGTCGTCGAAATCGTCCGCGAGAAAATTAAACACGTTCGAGGAAAGGAGGAAGCTGTTGACGAATCGCGTGAAAACCATGGCGAACGCGGATGCGATTGAAGTTCGAGACGTTTTGAACGTGGTGCGAGGAGATGAGGACGAGGAGGACAAGGACGAGGACGAAGAAGAAGAAGAAGGAAAAAGAGAAGAGAACTGGTCGCGGAGAAAAGAGAACATGAAGGAAAAAATGTCCGCGTTGCTCAAACTGTTGTATTCGATGCAAGAATCACCGCGAGCGTGGGTGTTGGGAGAAAAATGCGTTGGAAGTTTCGCGGAAGCGATGTTGGAAAGTTTCGAGCGCGCGTGCGAAAAAATGCCGGAATATCAGAACGGGCCGAAAACCAAGAGAGAGGACGGCGAGGAGGAGAAGGAGTTCAGGATGTTGAAGTCTGACGACAAATGCGACGTTTTTGATTACTTGGAGCTGGTGAAGAGTATGGTAAAGAGCGTGAGGTTAGCGGCGCATCCGAACACGTTGTTGTTGATGTCCTCGGCGGCGTCGTATGGTGTTGGAGAGAAAGGTGTGGATATTATGGTTACTACTGCAGAGCACGCGCACGAAAATAGAGCGAAAGGCGACGTTGAAGGAAGTGTAAACCAGGACGAGGACGAGGACGAGGGGGAGGACGAGGACGAGGACTATGATAACGAAAGAAACAAAGCAAAGAATAAAACGGACGAAGAACTCGAAGAAGATGAGCGCGTCGAGCAATATCGGGCTGGGTATAGAAATTTGGAGAACAATCGGTGCGCTTCGAGTGCGAGGGCGTTTGAAGCTGTATTCGAGAATGTAGATTTACGAGCGATGGGCAGAAAAGGATTGGATCTCATCTCGAGGGAAGATATTACAACGCCGGAAATAGAGACGACTTTTCAAAGAGGAATACACGCGCTGATGGAAGAAATTAACGCGTGCATTCCAGAACGAATCGATAGTTTCGATTCGTTTGCGAACGGGTTGGATTCAAACAGAGTGTGGGAAAATGCGTGTGGATTTGCGCTTCGAAAGTGCATGGAGGCGTTGGACAGAGACGATCCGTTTCGCGCGAAAGAGTTTGACCTTCTCGAACGTAAAATGCGGGGTAGTATTGATAATAGATTAGTCGGATTGGCAGTCGTTGAAGGAATGTTCTTGAAAGATAAAGTCTCCAAACTCTGCGAAAAGACACCGTTTTTCTTGGATCCCTCGGAACAGATTATTCTCACGCACGATATTTTGAAATGCATAGCGAATACTAGAATAGTCATCGATGACGACAATGTAGACAATAATGACGACGAAGACGAGGAAGAAGAGATAGAAGAAAATTCTGATCACCACCAAAAGCGAAGCGATTGCGTAGTGAATGTTGGCATGGATGCGCTTCGCGTGCTTGCGGTGACGTTAGACTCTACGTCCGTGCGAGCAGTGTTAAAAACGTGGCTAGAGCCTCGATTGAAAAGTCAGAAGTTACACCTCGGAAGAGATGCAGAGAATGAAAACAACAATAAAGATGGAAAGAACAGGAACGATGACTTTTCATACTTCCTCGGGAAGAAGCAATTAGATGCAATGGCGTTTGCCACGATTCCAAAATCTAATCGTCTCTCCTCATCGGCTGGGTTTGCGCTCGTTCGAGCCTCTCTCGAACTTTCGAGCTTTCTGGAAGAACTTCCACAAAACGAATGCAATGCTGACCCCAGTGTGAACATAAACGTTAACAGTAATGGCAAGACGGTAGATGTGCACATTTCGGACGAGGTTGCGTATAACGCTTCGAGTTTGTTCGCGACCGCAGCGGCTCTGAGAATATGCGTCATCGATAGAAAAGCGTCTGAAGACGATTCGTTTCGTCGACTCCTCGCGCTCGTTGACGTCGAAGCGTGCCTAGATGCGAGGACGCGTCAAAGGGCTGACGTGGAGTTATGCAGAATCCCAGCCTCTAAATGGATTGCCACGTGTTCTCGATGTCTAAAAAATTCAGAGCCACTTTTGAACAAAATACAGAGCGGGAACTCTATAATAGACGAAGACGATGAGAACAACGATAGTTACAGCGAGCGCATGATTGCTGAACGTAGAGTCTCGATTACAAAGCGTGCCGCACAGGCTATCGCAAAAGCGGCGAGCAATGGATCTTCCTCGATGCCGCCTGATAAGATTGCGCAGATGTTAGTTACTTCGAAATGCTTGCGTTTATGTTCGGAAGTCGCGTCAAGCCTCGCCGGCGGTAAATTTATCAATACACCAGCGAGCGGTGCTAAATCCACGGCTCGAGTGAAAAACGACGAAGACGGCGATCATGAAATAAGCTTTTTGAGCTTACCGAAAGAGTCTCGCGCGGCTATGGTTGGAGCGTGCATATCGCTATTGAATTGCGCCTACCTTTTACCAGCAAGCACTTACGCAAGACGTACTATTTGGGATGCAATGTTTTCTTCTTCTTCGGGAAGCACGTTCGCCACAAAATGGGCTCTCGAACGCGCGAATGAATGGAACGATCTTCGCGCAATCAACCCGGCATTGCGATTCGCAGCGGCGCTCGACGACGATACTTCGTTAATGACTGGTCGTTCCACGTTGCTGAAAAACGTCGACGAGGAAGAGCAGCGACATCTTTCGATTCAAACCTCGAGGGACGTTGCCATCGCACACGTGGTCGCCGCAGCGTGGTCGAACGGTGTTGATGATGAAGCCTCCATGGATAGAGAAAACTACGCGGTAAAAGAAGATGACGTTTTACACGCCATCTCCGCCATCTCTCGAGACGCCGCGTTTGCGCGGTCGTCGTCCTCAAGCGCGCACACGAGCAATCAAGTGGCATCATTCCTTACCATTTTCGCCAATGAAGACGAAGACGAAGTCAGTAATAACGCCAGAGCAACCTTTGCGAGTCTTCGAGGAAGAGCCGAACTTGTGTCTCGCGGATTCTCTCACTTCAAGAAGAAAGCTTTCTCGTCGCAAAATTTGTTGTCCTTATACAAAACGGCGATACACTTTTGCTTAGCCTCAGCGGCTTCTGCGGATGCGTCGATACTTGACGAAGGCAAAGGTGGTAGAAATCTCGATGCAGCTGCTAGAACTATTATCAACGATCGTGGGGCGCTTTCCCCCGGCGCCGTTGTTCTGGTCGCCTCTGAAACTATCGAAGCCTTATCGGACGAAATTAATAGATGCGAACGCGGTGAACAACAACAGAATGAAAATCAAATGACCACCATTACGAATGCAGAAATGGCATGTTCGTTGTTTCTAGATGGTTTACGAGCCGTTCACGTCGTGTGTGAACTCGAAGTTCCCGGACCGGTAATGGCTGGGAGACTCGCGATGGCGTCCGCGTCCACTCTGTTAGCGTTATCGGTCGTCTTTGCAAAATATAGCAACCAGAACTTGCAAGATATTGCTAGACGAAAGAACATGCTCGAAATGTGTATTCAAGGTATTGACATGTTGATCGACTGCAAAGCTGTGTACGCGTCGCCGAGACGATGTAAAGCGCTACTCGACGCCGCAATCGCCGCAGCCAAACGCACTTCAGCGCTTTCCGCAGAAGAAATGATAGCGCAGGCGAATACGACAACAACTACCGTCGCTACTACGTCGTCTCCTGCCGTCGAAGGTGGGAATGCTATGGAGAAGAAAGAGGAGGATAAGAAGGAGAATATAGAAATTTCGCGAAGCTTTGATGCGAGACGACTCCGACGCAAACGTAGGATTAATCGAGGCGGACGCGTGAAAATGTCTGCATTTTCCAAGCGGCGTGAACAAGAATCGGCGAAGTACCGGTACGGTGGTGCCGTCGGGCGGAAACGCTCTCGAGACATTCGAAACTATGAAGTTGCTTCGGAATCAGATGGAACCGACGACGACGACGACGACTATTACGACGATGAAGAACAAGGGGGTGGTGGAGGGTATGGCGCAGCAGCAATCATGGAAGAGTTTGAACCGTCCGATATCGACGAATCCGACGACGACGAGTCGGACGATAACAACGATAATAACGACGGCGGTTTTGGCATGCGCGGAGGTGGCATCACCGGATGGGGCTAGTAGTAATATTTTGACGTAAAAAGAATTTCATACTACTAGGAACTACTACTATATACGAATACGAACAAAAACCTCGTAACTCGATACGAGAGTACTCGAAGAGTCTTAACAGTTTCGACTGACTACCTACTATTGTACCATAGAGTTTTTTACCTACATAACTAAAAAACTAAGAAGGCTAAAAAAAAGAACTACGTAACTTAACGTCTTCATCATCATTATTGTTTAGAGACCGTCGAGTTCGTACGAAAGCGTCGTTTTCATGGCTGAATCCTCCTCGCTTTTATCTCCCCCCTCCGATGACGAGTGTATCTCCACCTCTTCGTGTTGACCTTTGGGCTCGTACTTCTTCATCTGGAAACTTTTCGGATTAAACGCCACCTCGGCGATTTTGATCCCGCCGATATCGCCTTGACGCAAGTGTGGGTGACCCATCAAAGAGTACGCCACGATCGCGCGATCCCCGTCAGTAACAACAGTCGGGTAGTGTATGTACATCTTTAAACTCCCTTCTTCCAACTCGGTGATGGTTTTAAACCCAACGCCGCCGTCGCAGGAAATCGCGACTCTCAATCGACACCGGCCCTTATTAATCTTGTTCCTATCGGTGGCATCGTTATAGGCGACAACAATCTCTCTCGTATCTGGAAACGCCGTTGCATCCATTTTTGAATCCGGGTTTGGCACTGTCGTCGGGTTTGCTCCGGTCCATGTATCTCCACCGTCCCAAGAATACGCGGTGTACACTTTCCCTTTGCTCGTTCGAAAAAACAGTTGCAACGAATAATCTCTTCTCTCCACAACCGCGCCTTCAATCAACCACGTCCCGCCGACTCTAATCTTTCCCTTCGGTTGCCAGGTCTTTCCCTGGTCTTTGGAGACTAACACACCGTGATAACTGGGCGTTTTCGGTTGTCTGCATGCGTTCGATTCCGCTTTCTCTTTCCAATATGGCAAAATCCAATTTCCGGTTTGCGTGTGCACGGTGATTCTATTCGCTATCACTTTCGGCATCCCCGGTGAATCTTCTTCACTTTGCGCGTGCACTACCTGCGGTTCCGACCACGTTTTCCCTCCATCTCTCGTTTTCGTCACTTTTACATCCCCTCCTGGTGAAAATCTTGGAGGGATTTTCGACCCGCTCTTATTCGACCTCGCCGGCCTCAAACAGTTTTGCGACTCGGTGTAAAATAGCCATAACTCGTTCTTTTCTTTCGGCGGGTTGAAAAGTACAGGTGACCACACCGCTGTTTTCACGTTTTGCATGGACGGTACCCTCTTTGGTTTCGACCACGGTTGGTCGATATCCTCGGCGTAGGAAATCAGAATCGATTGACCTCTTATGCCTTCGATGCCGCTGCTCGATTGCCACGCCACCACGAAGCCTTTCTTTGTCGCATTCACATTCCACCTCCCAATGGTCGCCATGTGCGAATACTTCCTCCCATTGGCGGCTTCATCTCTCGCGACCCAAAACTTCCTCGGTTTAATCTGCTGGATTCGATTCTGTTCGTTTCTATTCAAACTTTTCATTCGTAATGCCACGTCTTCCTTTTCGCACGTCTCTCGTTTCTCCTTGTCTTTGAATTTAATCTTGACGGATTCCATCGGGATCGGTTCGTTGCTCTCTTCTTCCGTGTTCACTCTTTCTAAATCTCGATTCTCTTGTTCTAACGAGTCGTCTTCGATTATCGGGTTCCCGATGTCTACTTCATCTAAATCTTCTTTCCTTTCGCTCTCGTCCGAATCCTCCTCTTCCCCGTGAGAGTCCTCTCCTCCCAAGCGTTTCGCAATCTTCCCAAACACCTGTCTGTAATACGGCTCGACGACCTCTTCGATTGTCTCCGCGTATTCTTCCGTCTTCTCCAGAAAGGCAACCCCGCGGGCGTTCGATCCTCCTCCCGACGTACTCAACGACGACGACGACGACATCGTCCTCATCATCGCGTCGTCGTCGTCGTGTATTACGTCGTTTCTTCGCGTCTTTCGTTGCCCTCCGCGTTCATCATCATCAATTTCATCCCCGAGACCCCGCAAAAGGAGGAGGAGGACAAAAAACACGAGAAGAAGAAGGACGAAAAAGGGGAGTCGTCGTCTCGAGAACCGCCGCTTTTGTCGTCCTCCTCCTCCTCCTCTCGTCGTCGTCGTCGTCGTCGTCGCGTCGTCTTTCATCGAGACCTCCTCCTCCTCCTCCTCCTCCTCTTCGCGAAGACGACGACGACTCTACGTATTCAATCTATATTATTCCTTTGGTTGTTGTTCTCTGCGTTACTCCTAATGGAGAGAGAGAGAGAAAATATACATACATCCGGTGTGCTCAAAATAAATGGTCCCTCTCTCATTTTTTACCTTTTTTTTTTTTTTTTGATTCTGTGTTTTACCACCCAAATAATAATGTGCACTATTTTTAGGCCAAAAATAGTATATGGTGAACCCATATCAGTGTCGTTTTTGAACCCGTGATACCCCTAGTAAAGTACCCAAGTAGGGTTTCGCCCAAAATATCGAAAAAAGAGCCTCTAATACCTTACTTGGGTGGTACCAACAACGAGTGCAAAGAATTGGGTGGTACACGAAGGAATTGATTTGCCATTTTTTACCCCCATTAGTAGTAGTAAGAGCGAGACTCCGACGAGAGAGAGAGAAAAGAGAGAGAGAGGACACATCATCGTCTCACTTTTTTATCGCACACACAACAACACATGGCGTCGTTTACGTCGTCGCGAGGAGTAGCAACTGCTGCTGCGACTCATAATTCTTTTGTTGCTAAGCTCGCCCGACGAGGCGCGCTGGCGTGCGTCGTGTACGTCTCCGAAGGGCGGCGGGTGGATGTGATCGATGCCATCGCGTCCGTCGCGAAGAAGACAGATGATGATGACGATGACGACGATGATGGAAAGCGTCGTCAAAGAAGACGCGCGAACGCGCAAAGCTTTGGGATGATGGCAAAACCACCACCGCGGACGACGCGCGAAAAAAAAGTCAGTTTTGGAGGAATACAACACGTCGAGAAAAGAGAAGAGGGCAACAACAGGAGGGTGCGTCTGGTGAAAACGTTCGTGGACGAACCGTACAATCGAACCGGGTTTACCTTTGCCGTGAGAACGGACGACTTTGATGACGACGTCGAAGAGAAAATCGAAGAAGCGGACGACAACAACAGATGGAGGAGGAACAACCGAAGCAATACCGCGTCCACATCATCGAAAATATCGCGTTTGATCTCAGATAAAGTGACCGAAGTGGCACAATCGGCGTGCACAGAGATTGGATCGTTCCAGAAGCATTCGGCGACGCACCCGAGAGTAGGCATCGTGGACCACGTTTCGGTACACCCGATTGGCGCGTGCGAAATGGAGGTGGCGACGGAGGCGGCGAGAGCAGTCGGGAGACGATTGGGAGGCGAGTTAGGGTTGAATAGCTACATGTATGGATACGCGACGATGGAGAATTCATCAAAAAATAGCGGCGACAAGAGTACGGGAATGAGAGAGTTAGCAGAAATTAGACGCAAGCTAGGGTACTTCTCCGCGAACGGGGAAGGCGAGACGTGGATTGGCGCGTCCGACGTGTACGACCGAATGCAAAAGTGGGAAGCGAAGCCAGATTTTGGCACTGGCGAGAAAGTAGACGTGGAAGAAAAAGGCGTGTGTTGCATAGGTGCGGTGCCTTTTGTGGTGAATTATAACGTTCCGATGACGTGCGAACTAAGCGACGAGAGCCAAGAGAAACTCGCGCTTGATTTAGGAAAGCAAATCGCTAAACGCATCAGTCAGCGCAACGAAATCGATGGGTTACCGAACGTTCAAAGCATGGCGTTGATGCGAACAACTCCTTCTACGAAAACAAAAGAAGACGGTCTCTCCTCCTCCTCCTCCTCCTCCTGTTCGTCGACTCTACGCGTGGACATTGAAATCGCGTGTAACTTATTAGACGAAATCTCGTCCACGACGAGAGAACAAGTACAAAAGAGAATCGAAGCGTTGATGCCGCAACTGATGGTCGAGAATGCAATGAACGGCGCCAAATTAAACGGTGCCGCGTGTCAGATCGGGAAAGGATACGTGACCAATTTGCAGCCGCAAGATTTCCTGGATGCCGTCAGTCGTCCTCGCACTCGTAGTTAGAGTACGTCGTCCTGCGTCGAGGAGTAGGTAGGTACATTTTAGTTACTAGGTAGTACCCACGTAGTCTCCAAAATTCCCCATTTTGTCTCGACCCCTTGCTTTTTTTTTCTGCGACGACGACGATGTCCTCATCTTCACCGAGAGCCACGCCGAGGAGTCCTCGGGGCGCGGCGAGCGTGGATTCGTCGGGTAGCGTTCAAAGGTCGAGGTCCCGCATTCTTCCCCGCGCGTCGTCGTCGTCGTCGTCGTCGTCGTCGTCTTCCTACAAAGGAACCATGCCAAAAGTGTACCTCATCTCGGACGTCCATTTCGACGGGCAAAACAGGGCATTCATCGAGCACATGCCGAATAAAAAGGACGAAAACTCGATCATGGTCGTCGCGGGGGACGTGGGAGAGAAATTGGATGACGTGGAGCGGTGTTTTCGTCTCTGCACGAAGAAGTTTGATACCGTTTTCTATTCTTTTGGAAACCACGAATTGTGGTGCACCAAAAACGAAAGGTGTTCGTACGAGAAAATTAAATCGGTGTTCGAGGTGTGCGAGAAATGCGGGGTGAAAACGAATCCATCCGAGGAGATCCCGGTTGAAAATCAAGGCGAGAATGCACGACAGGCGGTTTTTATAGCTCCGGTACACAGTTGGTACGAGCAAGAGTTTGACACGGAGGACGACGTCGAAGCGCCGGATGATGTGACTATTCCAAAAGTCGAGAAGGTGATGACGGATTATCGGTTGTGCAAGTGGCCGTCATTGGAGGAATGGAAGAAAGAGATGACGATGGAAAAGATCAGTAGTAATAGCAGCAGTGCAAGGAACACCACTGCAAAGACGTATTCAAACGATTATTACATTTCGAGAAAAATTGACGCGTTGAACGACGAGGACGGCAAATTTGAACGATTTTTAGAAAACGTGAAGCGAGCGAAAATGGAAGGTAAAGACGTGACGGTGATTACGTTTTCGCATTTCCTTCCACGGATTGAGTTGATACCAGAAAAACGATTCTTACTGTATCCCAAACTTACGCAAGCCGTCGGAAGCCACATTCTGAACGAACGAGTAGAGCGCGTGACGAGATTATTACACCTAGGGGAATCGGGAAAAGACAAGCACACGCACGCGTTCGGCCACACGCACTTTGGTTGGAATTTAGTGTTAGAGAATAACGTTCGGTATGTGCAAGCTGCTTTGGCAACACCCAAAGAGTGGGTGAGACGGCCAAGATCTTTAGTCGTTGGCGATTTTTTTTCGAACGCGCCAGGGAACGCTCCTTTACTTTTATACGACGTAGCGACGAATGCGTTTTCCGGCAGCTCGACAAACGAAGAATACAATCCTGGATTATGGGCGAAATATTACGAAGAAAATGCGAGAGATCCAAGCAATAAAACGTTAGCTCCGTGGGTATTAGAATACGTCTCTAGAATCTGGGGATCCCGAGAGTTGAAGAAGAGCATGATGATGTCGTCGAATGCCGAAGCGTCTCCGTTGCCAGGGAAGAGCGGCGAGGTATAGTAGAGAAGGTATATACAGCGTATCGTTCTCATTTTTGTTACAAGTATAGTATAGTGTGGTAATAGTTTTATATATAGTAATAGTCGTTTTTTTCCGTTCATTTCTGTACATCATCGTTCGTTTCTCACGCGCTCATCATCCTCTGATTCGTATGCACCAAAGCGCAAAAGTATCCCGTTAAAATCAAATTCGCCACGGTCGCCAACTTATTGACCCCGTTTGAATTCACGGCTAAACACGCCACCCAAAACAAAGGCACCAACGTCGCCATTTTCCTATCGAATTTAAACGGGTCCTCGACGTCGTAAAAGCAATACAAATAATAGGCGCACAAACATCCTGTCGCGAACATCTCCGCGCCGCTGCTACTCCCGCTCTTCCTCTGGTCCCATTCCTTCTCGCTCTTTGTCCCGCCAACGCCTCTCGCGTCCTTCCCGCTCACCCGTGCTAACTCTCTCGTCCTCGCCTGTAATTTCTCGTGCAACTTCACGCGTTGAATCTCGCTCTCGCGTATCTTTTGCACGCTCGCCTTGAATCTCTCGTCTGCGTCTTCGATTTGAAACTGTAACGTTTTCACCACCATTTTGTGTTTCTCTCGAAAAGAGTGCAGCGCCTCTTTTTGCTCTTCTTCCAAAGACTCCCACGTATCATCGTTGGATTCGAAAAAAAGCGACGACGACGAAGATTTCTCCGACGACGTCACCACGCTCTCGATCGTAAATCCGCGTTCGAGAATGCACGCGAACGCCTTCGAAATCCAGACGCCTTTAGGAAAGTGCCTCCCTCCCTTTAAAGCGTCGACGCCTTTTAGTATTCGATCTCCTTTCCTAAACGCCGCTCTACCACCCCTCTTTTCGTCTTCTTCTTCTTCTTCTTCTTCTTCTTCTTCCCCCAAAAAAGACTCCTCCTCCTTCTCCTCCTCCTCCCGCCTTTTCAACGACGACGACGCGAGCGATATCCTCCACCACATCTCCCGCATCGTCGCTCTCCCAATCTCCCACGGCAAAAAGCACACCGCGATCGCGTGCGCGACAAAAGCGACCGGGAACGCGACAACACCCGTGAGCAGCGTCTGGAGGAGTATCGACGCGATCGTCTTTATTGACGACGACGACGACATTTTCCTCCTCCTTCTTCTTCTTCTTCTTCTTCTTAAAGTGTCGTCGAAGATTCTCTCTCTCTCTCTTTCGACGAAAAACACCACTTCTCCTCCTCTTTTCTCTCTCCAAACTATTTAGGGTATCAAAAAGGGAATATTTAGGGTATCATATTTTGAGTGTAGGGGTTTTTGAAGGGTTTTTTTTTCTCCTTTTCTCCCTCTTCTTCTTTCTTCTTTTGGAGTGCAACAAAGAAGTCTTCTTCTGTTCTTCTCTCCATTAATTAAGGAGCGCATTAGGAGTGCGACGACGCATCAACACGCACTCTCTTTGCGCCAAACCCTTCTTTCTTTCTTTCTTTTCCCTTTTAGACGAAAAGAAGAACACGACGACGACGAGTACTACTATTACGAGTAACACTACTCTTTTGGGGAGCATCGCAGAGACGACGACGACGACGACGACGACGAAAGCTATGAACACCAAAACCAACGGTTTTAGTATAAATCGCGACGACGATGATTTTGACGATGATGCGAACGAAGATGACGAAGGGGAAAAGACGACGACGACGACGACGACGCCCACAAAGCCTCCGATGATTCTGGAAGGAACAGGAAGGACGACGGAGGACGCGACGACGCGCGGACCACCACGATCACAACCACGATCACCACCACTCAAAGTCGTCGCAACTTCTGCGGAAGGAAGAGAGAAGAAAGAATTTCACGTTAAATCGAGAGTGAGTGCAAAGGCATCCTTCGATGGGAACGTGCACCCGGCGACGGTGGTTGAGATTCAACGAGGGAGGAGGACGCAAAAAAATGATCAACAAGAAGAAGAAGAAGAAGAAGAAGGAGAGATTGAAAAGTATTACATTCATTACGAGAAATTCGATAAGAGATTGGACGAGTGGGTGAGCGCGGAGAATGTGCACGAGTATATCGGCGATGGATTATTCGACGAAAGAGAAGCGCAAAATGGCGGCGGCGGCGGCGGCGCGGGGAACGTAACGGGCGCGAGCGGTTTGGGTATAAACACTACCAACAACGAATCCACGCCGCATTCCGCGACGAATCAATTATCATTGTCCAACAAAAATTCGACCGGAGAAGGCATTCGAAAGGTAACGCGAACCATGAAAAGAAGATACAACGAAATTCACAACGTCGACGGCGTCTCGGTAGAAGATTTACCTCGAATCGAGCAGTTGGCGGAAAAAGAGCACGAAGAAAAGACGAAAATGAAAAACATCCGGTGCGTTCAGTTTGGAAAATACGAAATGGACGCGTGGTATTACAGCCCGTACCCAGAAATTACTGGCCAATGCGACATGCTTTACGTCTGCCCATTTTGTATGAAATACATGCGCAAACCGAAAACGATGCAAAAGCATAAGAAAGAGTGCGCGTTCACGCACCCACCGGGTAGGAAGATATACGAACACGAAAAAGCAAACGACGAACAAACGACGATTTGTTTTTGGGAAGTCGACGGGAAAAAGGCCAAAACGTATTGCCAAAACCTGTGCTTAGTCGCGAAACTGTTTTTGGATCACAAGACTTTATATTACGACGTCGAGCCGTTCAATTTTTACATCATGACGGAATGTGAAAATAGCAGCAGCAGTAATAGTAATAGTAATAATAATAATAATAATAGGAATAGTAAAGAGAAGGGCGAGGAAGAGGATGATCGAGTGCACGTTCCAGTCGGTTATTTTTCCAAGGAAAAGCAGTCCGCGGAAGAATATAACTTGGCGTGTATTCTCACCTTGCCTTCGCATCAACGAAGAGGCTACGGTTCTTTTCTCATCGCCATGAGTTACGAACTCTCGAAACGAGAATGCAAATTTGGCACCCCGGAACGACCGCTATCCGATCTCGGTCGAGTCAGTTACCGATCGTACTGGTCCAAACACATTCTCGAAGCTATGCGCGGGCATAAAAACATGAACGGTTTAACCATTCGCGAATTGTCCGCGAAAACTATGTTTCGAGAATCCGACGTTACTTCCGCGTTGCAAAGCTTGAACATGTTGAAGTATTGGAAAGGACAACACATCATCTCCGCGACGCCAAAAATTGTCGAGACGCACTTGCAATCGTTTTCAAAGACGACGACGACGAACAGAAGTAATTTACGGTTCGAGCCGAGCTTTGTGAATTGGCAGCCGCCCGCGGCGTCTGAACCTTTGAATCCTAAAAAGAAGTGACGAGTTGAACGCGACGGCGAATAATAATAATAATAATAGATTGTTTTTTTAAACATCGATAATAATACTCTTACGCGCGTCGTTTAACATACTACTACTGCGTACAAAATGCTTTCTAACTCTACATCATCTACCATTCGCTATGCGGACTCGTACTTTCAAAATCGCTTTCCGACGAACTGCTCCTCTCCTCTCTCCTCTCTCTTCTTTTCCTCCTTTCCTTCTCCTTTTTTATCACCATCTTCGCTCTCTCCACGTCGAGAGCAACTCTCGCCTCCCTCTTCTTCATCTCTTTCACGAACTCCTCGTCTCGTTCGACTCTTTGCTTTTCCAGCGCTTTTTCCAGCTCGAGCTTTCTCAGTTCTTCTCTCAGCTGCTCGTTTTTCTCCGCGAGCCGTTCGCACTCTTCCCGTGTTCGCTTCGTCTCCTCCGATTCCCGCGTTTGCGCCTCTCGCCTCATCGCGTCCACCCGTCTCTCGACGTCTCGCTTGCACGTCTCTTCCACTTCGCGCACGCGTTCGCGAACGTCTCGCAAATCTCGCGAGGCTTTTTCCGTCGCCTCTTTCGCGTGCCGTTTTATTCTCTCGTTCTCTTTTCTCAGCCGCTCGATCTCCAGCGACGCCAAGCGCATGAGTCGCGTTTCTTCTTCTTCTTCTTCTTCTTCTTCTTCTTCTTCTTCGTCGTCGTCGTTCATTTCAAAGTCGCCCTTCTCTCTCATCGTCGCGATGCTTTTCTCTCTCTCTTTGTTGGTCGTCTGAATCGTCTGAGTCATCCCGAAAAAAAAAATGCCGCAAAACAAATGAAAGGCTCTTTTTCGCTCTTCTTCGAGTCCTGCGCGCGAGGAGTCGATCGATGCGTTTTGCGAGAAATACTACGTCGTGGAGTAGTAGTAGTACCAAATGAAAATATGCAGAGAAGAAGAAGAAGAAGAAGAAGAAGAAAAACGATGTATAGGTCCCATTAGTATTAGACCAGTTCTTAAATTACCTAAATATGAAACCCTATACTAGTCTTTTAGGGGTGTTTTGTAGTTTAGGGTATCATATTGAGCGAATTTAAGAACTGGTCTTACTCCTGTTCTCCTCCTCTTCTTTATTATTATTATTGTTGATTAAGAAAGAGTGTGTTTTGGTCGGTCGAAATCGTCATGAGCACCAACAATAACGTCGGTCTCAACGGGAAAGGCGTGGGCGTGCCGGTCAAACTCATGCACGAGAGCGAAGGACACGTCGTGACGGTAC
>MDSZ01128180.1_pt1 | contig 17156 bp, 17 predicted proteins | sample 811201 | NCBI WGS metagenome assembly MDSZ01 (sample SAMN05326647, study PRJNA326480) | marine metagenome | isolation source: seawater | place: Indian Ocean: North | collected 2010
AAATTTTTAAACGATTTTTCTATATGGGGACCCCAATAATGTGATCCAATGATAGCTAAGATATCATCCTCATCTAAGGTTTTCATTAATTTATTAATTATTTGAGATGGCTCATCTGAACTCTTAACATTACTATTGCCATTACTAAACATATATAACAATTCCTCTGCATTATACATTCGATCATTTAGCTGTGTGCAAACAATATAATCAAAGTATGTTGTCATCTTATTAATTATTTTATTAATTTTTTTGCTTTTCTGTATAGATATTAATAAAACTTTTTGACCTTTAATCTGTATTGATTTAATAGTATTTAAAAATTTAATTAAACTTTCTTCATTGTGTGCAACATCAAAAATTACAGTTGGATTCTCATGAATAATTTGATTTCGTCCTGGCCAATAAATATTTTTAATCCCAGCTAAAATATGCTTCTGATTAATATCTATGAGATTGTTTGCCGCAGATATTGCCAAGCCAACATTATGTTTTTGATGGTCTCCAAGTAATGTGATATCATTTAGATTTTTATAGTTGCTATTATAATTAATACATGTATTATTTATAGATGCAAAATGATCTAAAATTTTTTTTACAGAAGGTTTTTGATCTACTGAAATGCATGGTACACCGGGTTGTATTGCCAGCGCTTTTTCTGTTGCAATTTCTTCTAATGAATTTCCTAATATGTGCATATGGTCTTTTGAAATACTAGTAAAAAGCTGTAAGCTGGGGTTACAAGCTGTCACGCTGTCAAACTGTCCACCTAATCCTGTTTCAAGTAGTGCAATATCTACATTATTATCATTAAAATACTGTAATGCCACAACAGTCATAACCTCAAAAAAAGTACATGATAGGGCGAGTATATCTTGATGATATTGGGAAATAAAGCGATTAATATATTGATTAGATATGTTTTCTCGATTAATTTGAATTCGTTCATTTAATGTAACTAAGTGCGGTGAAGTATAAAGACCGATTTTAAGTTTTTTTTGTTCTAATATACTCGATAAGGATGCTGCGGTAGAGCCTTTGCCATTTGTACCAATAATTTGCACACTTTTTAAATTTTTTTCTGGATTATTACATACAGTTAATAATTGTTTTGTTCTATTGAGTCCCATTTTAATTCCTTGGGTTTCAAGAGAAAGTAAAAACTTAATTCCTTGTTTATAATCTGACATGCTCAATCTTATTAATTTTATATTTCAAAAATTTTGATGCTAAAGTATTAAAACGATATGGTACATCTGTTACATAATACCTATCATTATCACAAGTGGCAAGTGAACAAACCAAATTATTAATATCTGCACTAACAGATAGTCCTGTATCAATAATATGAATATTGGAATTAATAATTTTATTAATTGTATTAATCAAAATGGGGTAATGAGTGCATCCCAAAATGATTGTATCAACATTTCCATTATTAATATTATCTAAATACAACCGTGCGGCCAAAAGTGAAATTTTAGTGTTTTCCAAACCTTCTTCAACAATTGGAACAAATAAGGGGCACTCTATTTCATTAACTATAATGTTCTCATTTATTTTAATAATTTTATTTTTATATGAATGTGAAGCAATGGTTGTATGTGTCCCCAGTACTGCAATATGGTTTGATGTGGTTTGGTTAATGGCTGTATTAATTGATGATTCTAAAACACCAATAATGGGAATATCATATGTTTTCTTTAAATAATTTAATGCCACAGCGCTTGCGGTATGACAAGCAACAACAATAATAGTGGCTCCCTTAGAAATTAAAAATTGAACAATAGCATCACAAAATTGTATGATTGATTCCTTGCTTTTTGTTCCATATGGAAGATGAGCCGTATCACCAAAATAAATAAATTGATTATTGGGATAGTCAGATTTTAATTGATTTAATATAGTTAAACCTCCAAGGCCACTATCAAAAACACCAATAATAGATGAGGTTTTATTTGATGATGTGTTGTTCATATCGATTTTTATAGGTTACAATGGCATTAACAATACCTTGTGCAATTTTATCTTGATATTTTTTAGATGATAGGTTTTGTGCTTCATTGCTATTGGTAACAAATCCCACCTCAATTAATACGTTAGGCATAGATGCTCCAACTAAAACTTGAAATCCTGCCTGCTTTACACCTCTATTAAGTTTTTTATTTTTCAAAGAATTGGAGAGTTGATACTGAATTTCTCTTGCTAAAAATTCACTTTCCTTGACATATGCATTTTGTTCAATGGTGGCTAATATGAATTCAGATCCACTAGAATAAGAATCTTGATTATCTTCAAATTCTTTAATTACACTATTTTCCCTCAAGGCAATATCAATTGCATCTTTAGTTTTTCCTGGTCTAAGAAGATAAGTTTCAAAGCCCTTAGTGGAAGGACTATTATCAATAGCGTTTGCATGAATACTCAAAAAAATGTCACCGTTATTTTTATTAGCAATTTCTGTTCTTTTTTTTAATGATAAAAACACATCCTCTGTCCGTGTATATATAACATTGACTCCTAATGTTTTTTCTAATTTTTTTCCTATTTTTTGAGTAATTGCCAATGTAATATCTTTCTCTTGGACTCCATTAGCACATGCACCTGGGTCCTTTCCTCCATGACCAGGGTCTAAAATTACAGTATCAAATATATATTTTTTTTTATCATTTTTAATTTTTTCAGCGTTGGATTTTTGTGCAATGTCTAGCCTGATAATAATTTTTTTATTTATTACAGAAATATCAAAATCATCTGGGATAATTGATAATAAAAATGATAATTGTAAAATATTATTCATGGGTACTGTTTTAATATCAATTACGGGGTTGGTCATAGTGGATTTATTAAAAGTGGTGGAATCTAACTCACCGCCAGGAATGCTAATACTTATCCAATTATTAGAAGATCTTGAAATAGATAAAAGCTTCTCATTAAATTTTTTTGTAGTATTAATTTCAATAGAATATCCATTTCCCTTAGTAATAATTTGATAATCTGCAATATTATAATCTGGTGAACTTACAATAAGATTTTTTTCAGATGAATCAATGGAAATATTAGTGATAATATTGATTTTATTAAGGGTCTTAATAAATGATCTGGCTGGAATATAAAAATCATTATTTTTAAAAATTATATGGTGAAATAAATGATATGATTTATCATTAATCATAATAAATGATGAATTGTGTGATAAAGTAATTTTATTCTGCTTATAGTTAATGATAGTTTTATAATTATCTTTATAGGTAGTGCTTTGAAAATTGAGAGTGCTAGATAAACTAGATAGACTTAAATATGGAACATTATTAAAATTATATAATTCAATTTCAGATGATTTAGTAAACAAAAAAGAACAAAAAAGGGTGACAATGAAAAATAAATTAATCAGTGTGTTAACCTTTTTTATTTGACTTGTTTGGTGTTTTTAACACGAAATATTTTTTCGCCCGGCTTAACCATTTTATATTTTGAATAAGCAAGAAATTCGATATAATTAATATCATTTTCTAATATATCAATATGTTCTAATAAGTTTTCTTTTTCTAATTGAATGTTATATAATTCCTGTGTTAAGATGTTTTCTTCATAACGAAGCTGCATCCATTTAATTAATCCCGATTCATTAAACAAAATCCATATTAAACAAATAAATATAGTTATCAAAAGAGGCTTGAAATTACTTTTTCTCTTTTTCATCAAATATTATGACCTAAGTAACTTATATCTCCAAACAAAATGTTTTGGTTGGACAGTTTGAGTTCCTCTTCGATTCGTATAAGCTGATTATATTTAGAGGTTCGATCAGATCGTGATACTGACCCTGTTTTAATTTGTCCTACGCCCATTGCAACTGCAAAATCAGCAATGGTTGTATCTTCTGTTTCTCCAGATCGGTGTGAAATAATAGCACCCATATTAGCTTTATATGCCATGTTAATTGTATTAATCGCTTCAGTTATTGTTCCAATTTGATTTAATTTGACTAATATTGAATTTATTGTTTTTTCATCAATAGCTTTTTGAAATCGAATTGGATTGGTTACGGTTAAATCATCACCAACTAATTGAATTTTTTTACCAAGTACCTTATATAAATTTTTCCAACCTGTCCAATCTTCTTCATCAAGACCATCCTCTATAGAAATAATAGGGAACTGATTACATAAATCATTATAATAATCAATGATTTCATCTGATGTAAGCAATGTATTCTCAGATTTCAAATCATATAAACCTTGCTCCGAGTCATATAATTCACTCGCTGCAACATCAAGAGCAATATAAATGTCTTTACCTACACTATATCCAGCCTTATTAACAGATTCAAGTATGATTTCAATAGCATGTTTATTGGAATGAAGATTGGGTGCAAATCCACCTTCATCACCAACTGCTGTTTGAAAGTTTTTTGATTTTAATATCCTCTTTAAATGATGAAAAACCTCCACTCCCATCTGCATAGAATGTGAAAATGACTCAGCTCCCAATGGAAAAATCATAAATTCTTGAATATCAATATTGTTATCTGCATGGCTGCCACCATTAATTATATTCATCATTGGAACGGGAAGCACTGGATTCTTTTTTAGAAGCAACTGATAGAGAGGAACATTGTTGTAATCAGCTAGAGCATAGGCAAAAGCAATAGATACGCCCAAAATAGAATTAGCACCTAAATTAGATTTATTATGAGTTCCATCTAATTCAATAAGAAAATCATCTAGAGATTCTAAAGTATCAAAATTCATTCCACAAACATTTTTAGAAATAGTATTATTGATATTATCAATGGCACTATAAACGCTTTTCCCAAAATAGGATGTGCTATTGTCTCGTAGCTCTAAAGCCTCAAAAGTTCCAGTTGATGCTCCGCTGGGTACTGCACCACGTCCAAAAGCATTATTGTCTAAAAATAAATCTACTTCGATTGTAGGGTTTCCTCGTGAATCTAAAATCTGTCGTGCTTTAATGTTCTGAATCGTTGCCATATAGTATCTTTATTTTGATTGTTGTCTATCTGAAAATATAAGATTAATTATTATAAAATAAATGTAAATTTGATTTAAATATTATTGCGAATCAATTATAATGATTACATATAAACTATATAATGATAATTTAAAAATGTGGGATGATTTTGTTGATCAATCTATTAATGGTACGATATTTCACAAACAACGATTTCTTCAATATCATATAAGTAGAAATTTTTCTAATCATTCCTTAATGTTTTATAAAAAAGGGACATTAATTGCAGTGTTTCCAGCAAGTATTGAAAATAATATATTATTATCTCATCCTGGAGCAAGCTTTGGTGGAATTGTTTATTCAAAAATATCGTTTTCAGATTTATTAATGATTCTAGATTTGATAGAAGAATATGCTAAAAAAAATAATTGCACTAATATTTCAATGGTTCCCACGCCAACAATATACAATAATGAAGATGAATCGTTGATATATGCATTAAAATGGAAAAAATATAATGAGAAGGAACAATATTTCTCTAGCATTATACCGATTCAAAAAAATATCAATAAGCAAATTAATAATATTATACGGAACAAGTCTCGATCTAAAAAATATTATGATAACATAATAAAGAAAAATGATCTTGAGTTAATATGGGACAAAAATTTTGATGAGTTTTATCCAATTTTAAAAAAAAATAAAAAAAAATATAATGCAACACCAACGCACACATTAAATGAACTAAAACAAATTGATAGATTAATGCCAAATACAATTAAGCTATTGGTTGTTAAAAGGGATGGAGAGGTGATTGGTGGTAATATGATTTTTATTGCTCAACCTAATGTGGGAATTATTTTTTATAATATGATTGATTATAAATTTAGTGATATGCAAATATCAACAATACAAATTCTAGAATCAATAAAGTGGGCCTATGATAATAAAATAGAATATTTTGATTTTGGTGTATCTCATGAAATAGGTGTAGAACATCCCCTATCACCAAAAATAAGTCTGATAAAATTTAAAGAAGAATTTGGTGGATTTGGTTCAATTCGACTTCTATTTAATAAAAATATAAATTAATGGACAATATCTTAAAAAAAGAATCTATTCTATATGGACTGGGGCACATTCTGGCACGACTCATATCATTTCTACTACTACCATTGTTCACGAACATATTAAGTCCACATGAATACGGAATTGTTGCATTAATTTATGCCTTTATTGGTTTTTTTACTGTGGTGCTTCATATGGGACTAGATACGGCGCTATTAAGATATTATAAACCGGCCAACAACGAAGATAAAATAAAATTTACAACCAATACATATATACCGATGTTAACTGTAAATATAATATTTTGTATTATTGGAATTTTAACATATCAAACTCTAGGGATATATATTATAGGTGACGCATCATCCATTCTAGTCATAATGATACTGGGAATTTTATTTTGTGATGTCTTGTGGTCAATTCCAATGATTATGTTGCGTGCTGATAATCATCCAATCCATTTCATCGTTTTTAATTTAATTAATGTGGTATCAAATTTAGTATTTATATACTACTTTGTTATTTATCATTCATCTGGTTTAATAGGCATAATACTAAGTAATTTATTATCTTCTATATTACTAGTTATTATTACATTTCATATCATATGGAATAAATTATCCCTATTACAATTAAACTATAAAGTATTTAAACAACTAGCATCTTTTGGGGTTCCATTTGTTTTTGCCGGAATTTTTTCTATGATAATTGAATTATCAGATCGATATATTATTAAATATATGCTAGGTTTTGAACAGCTTGGAATATATAATGCTGGATATAAACTGGGGATGTTAATGTTATTGATAGTAATGGGATTTAATATGGCGTGGCAGCCATTTTTTTTAGATAAAAAAAATAAGAAAAATAAAACTCTGATTATATCAATATCCAATACGATGTTTTTAGTTTTTAGTGTTTTGGCTAGTGGAATTATAATATTGGCAGAACCAATTTCTAAAATTGAAGTTTTTTCATTTCAACTTATTGGTCCAGAATTTCAAAACTCTTTACAAATTATACCCTGGATTTGTATTGGCTACCTATTTCATGGAGCCTACCTTTTACAACTTCCTGGCCCCTATTTAACCAATAATACATCTATGATTGCCACCATCCGAGGTTCAGGAGCAACAATCAATATTATGTTGAACTTTTTATTAATCCCTAAATTTGGTATTCAGGGCGCTGCAATCGCTACCTGCCTATCATTTTTCATCATGGCAATATTTATATTTATATATAATAAAAAAATATATCCTATCAATTATAATAAATATAAGATGTTGCTAGCTCTTATCATCATAGGGATGAGCTGTTGGATTGTCGCAAAAAATCCAAGTACGCCGATAAGATTGTTTATAGTAACTAGCATGATATGTGTCATGGGTGCTTTTATTAATAGCAATATAGGCAAACTACAACTAAGAGCTAATGAATCTATTAGAGAATAGTCCACGAGAAACCATAAAAACTATTGAAAGTAAGTATGATTTACAGTCAATTACTTGTCATGATATTCATGTATGGGATTTTTTAAGATATAATCTTTTTTTTGAATTAGAAAAACAATACTACAAATTAGAAGACTCCTATCAATTAAAAAAATATTGGAACATACCATATAATAAGATGTGGAAAAATGGAAATGTAAATAATAATAGTATAATGTTTTTTACAGATATCCATGAGCAACGCAAACTTAATAAACATATGATTGATAAGTTGGGGCATAATATTATAAATACATTTTTTACAGAGACCTTAACAGTAATTCATCCGCTTAATAATAGAATTAAAGGTGATTATTTATATAATGCTATTAGTTCAAATCAATTTTATCCCTTTTTTAATAGAAGCAATGAAATTAACAATATATCTATATTAAATGAGTTGCAAAAAAATGTATTAGATCTTCCATTTCAATCATGGATTAATAAGTTCTTTTCTATTTTTAAAAATGCAAATAAATTTTTTAAAAACAATTCTGTAAAAACTATTTTTGTAAATTGTTACTATCATTTGTTTCATCAAGCAATTATTTATGCTGCTAAATTAAATAATATTAAAGTTTTAGAGATTCAACATGGCATAATACATTCCAATCAATACTATTACAATCCATCATATAGGGGAAATAAGATGTTTTTGCCTGATTATTTATTGGCCCACAATCAATATGTCCAAGATCATATTAATAAAAATTATTTATCATCAAGTCAAATTATTCCATTTGGTAATTATTATTTAGAGTATAAAATCAATACAATTCCTAGGGCAGTAAAACTAAAAGGAATGAAACCGTTTAAAAAAAAGATTTTAATATCTCATCAAAGCAGTGTGGAAAAAAGTTTATTAAGCACTATTGATAAACTTGGATTAAAAAATCCACAACAATGTTTTTTAATATTGATGAGAAATGAAAAAAAATCAACTTATCAGTTTCATGCAAAAAATGTTTTTATAATCAATGAAGTAGATATATACGATTTAATGCAAAGCTGTGATTTACATATCTCAATTTATTCAACAATGATACTGGAAACATTATATGCAGGTATTCCCAATATACTCATTAATAAAGAGTATATATCTGAGCACTACTTTGCACAAATTATCAAGCCATCTAATAATGTGTGGTATGTTAATGATGTGGAGAAAATATGTGATTTAATTAAACGGTGGCCCTTTGATGCTAAAGATATAATAAAGAAAAAATATAATTATTTATTCTATAAAAATCAACAAGAGCAAATGCATACCATACAAGATATAATAAAATGAAAATTTTATATATATCACCGGAAAATACTGTTGGTTTACTTAATATGTGGAAACAAATACACAGTAGTTGTGGTAATGAAGCAACTTTTATTACAATGTATCCTTCTAAGCAGAAATTTGATGATGGTATCTGTTTAAATTTACCCTTTATTAATACAGGTGATTTATATATTAAAGCTCGAAATATGTATTATAAGATAGTGCGTGGGCCTATGGGTGATCAAGAAATAAGAAACAACCAATCTATTTATAATACTACTAATTGGATAGAAAAAATATATTTTAATGCTCGTGATATATTGTGGAAATCAAAAATTGAAAGGGCTATTAAAAATTATAATTTATTAGATTATGATATCTATCATTTTGAATGGGGTGCAGATCTATATAGAAACTTTTCTTTTGTGCGTCGATTAAAAGAAATGGGCAAGCCAATTATAGCACATTATCATGGGCAAGATTTTAGAATCCGAGGGGTATTTAAACAGATGGATGAATTTGCAAATTTAAATATAACCAGCGAAATAGACCTTATAGATGAGTATAAAAAACTCAATTATTTACCACTTCCCTTTATTTTTCCTAAAAATGAACCAGATTATAGAATAGAGAAAAAAATTCGATTATGCCATGCTACTACTAATCGATATTATAAAGGATCTGAAATTATCATTAAAGAATGTCAACGCCTTGTTAACCAAAATGATGATGTTGAATTTGTATTAATAGAAAACAAATCACATGAAAATGCAATGAAGATAAAAAAGATGTGTGATATTAATATTGATCAAATAGGTAATCGGGGAGGGTGGGGGTATGGAATGAATAGCGTTGAAGCAATGTCCATGGGGCTTTGTGTAGCCTCAGAAATTAATAGCTCGGTTGAACAAATTATTGGACAGCATCCTTTTATTAATATTAATCAGAATAATTTATATGATACTATGAGTAAACTTATAAAAGATAAACAAAAAATATATACGCTAAAAAAATCTGCCTACTCTTGGGGTCTTAAAAATCATGATATAGGTAGTGTGGGTCAAAAATTATATAATCTATACAAAGGTATGCTATGAGCATAAATAAAATTTCATTTATTGTTCCTTGTTTTAATGCTTCTAATACAATTGAAATATGCATAAAAAGTATTTTAAGTCAATTAGAATATAACAATGATGAGATTATTATTATTAATGATGGGTCCAATGATCAAACAAACCAAATTATTAATCAGTATAGAAAGCATGAAAACTTTATAATTAAAGAGCATAAGCACAATCGTGGACTGGCTAGTGCAAGAAATACTGGAATTAATAATGCAAGTGGTGACATTCTTATATTTGTCGATAGTGATATGAAGCTTAATCAATGTTGGTTATCTAAAATTAAAAAAATTTTTGAGAATGAATCTATTGTTGGTGTAATGGGGCAATATACTTTTCCACGTAAAATGGTTTTCAATCAATTAGATCACTATTTATATAGTAAATCAAGAGGGCCTCAACGAAAATATAATAATGGCGACAAAATACATTGGAAATATTTTTTATTTAGTAATACTGCCATTAAAAGGATAGCGTTAACCAAGGTAATTGGGTTTAATGAATCCTTCACGCAATATGGAGGAGAAGATACAGAGCTGGCTATTCGATTATATGAAGTCTATCCAAATGGTTTATATTATTATTCAGAGTTAATATCATATCATTATGGTCAAAAAAAACTTGAACTGCATTGTTTAAATCAGAGGAACTATGGAAAAATTAATTTGCACAAGCTAATTAATATGTATCCAGAGCACAAAAAAAACCTAGCTGGAAATTGGTTGACTTCATGGTATGGATATTTAATATTTAATGATGTACTAATATTAGTGGTTGATTGGGTTTTAAAACGAACAACTATCAACCTATTCATAAAATATAAAATTGCTTATAATGTTATTATGGGATATAGGTCTTCTAGTAATAATTAAAAAATGAAATTAGGCAGCAACTTCATAGTCACCAGACTCTAAGTCACTTTCTGTTGCTACTTCCCAATGATCATCAATATTATAATTTTCATCTGTTGATTCTTCTTGGGGTATAGGTTGGGATTGGTCCCGTGTCAACAATATTTCTTTATCAGAAAAAAACAGCATTGGAAGTAAAGATAATAAGAAAACTAATAAAGCTATCGAAATTCCATATCCATGAAAGATTATTGCACCAACGGGAAAAGGAATCTGCTCAATTCCAAAAATAAAAAAAATAGATATAGATAGTACAAACCCAGATATAGATAATACTTTAGATAAAGATTCTGAATCAAATAAATCACAATAACAATTAAAGGCAATCCAAATCAACAAGGTAACGCTCATAACAATTGTAGCAGGAACAAATTGCATAGTATAGATATATAGCACATAGCATAAAAAGCCAAGGGCTAAAATTGTGTTGCTAATATAATTTTTATTTAACATATCCATTTTCAATCTATATTTTTAGGAAGGAATAATTTCAAAATTAATATTCTAAAAAACAAGAACAAATATATTAAATTTAAAATATGCTTAATAGTAATCATATTATTAATGTGGGAGTCATTGGGGTTGGGTATCTTGGCTCATTTCATGTTGAACAGTATCAACAAATACCTGGTGTAAGATTGGTGGGTTGTTGTGATCTTGATAATAAAGCGTTATCAAATATTAAAACTAAATATTCTGTGAATACATTTTCCACAATAGATGATTTGCTGAAAAAATGCGATGCTGTCTCTGTTGTCACCCCTACTATAACACACTTTAACATAGCAAAAGATGCTATTGAAGCCGGGTGTCATGTCTTAATTGAAAAACCAATTACACATGATATTAAGGAGGCAAAAAAATTACTAAAACTGGCAACTAAACATAATAAAATAATACAAGTAGGGCATATTGAGCGCTTTAATCCGGCCTTTTCTACTTTAAAAACTAAAGATACTAACCCACGGTTTATTGAATCACATAGAATTGCTCCATTTAATACGCGAGGTATGGATGTAGATGTTGTTTTAGACTTAATGATACATGATATAGATATTGTTTTGGCACTAGTTGATTCACCAGTAGATAATATTAAAGCATCTGGTGTTGCTGTATTGTCAAAAAACTTGGATAGTGTTAATGCAAGAATTGAGTTTATGAATGGATGTGTTGCAAACTTAACAGCTAGTAGAATTGCAAATAAAAAAATAAGGAAATTTAGGTTTTTTGAGGATAGTGGATATACTACTATAGATTTTTTGAATCCAAGTGTTGAACGATATGTCCTTCATAAAAACAAACCATGCAATAAACAACTAACAACCATAATGACTCATGATAATAAATATATAACATATGATAAGCTAAACATTCAACCACACAATGCTTTAAATAAAGAATTAGCACATTTTATACACTGTATTTCTCAAGAAAAAAATCCAATAGTGGATGGGTCTTCAGGGTTAAATGCATTACAATTAGCTATTGATATACAAAACGATATTACCCATCACAATAAAAAATAATCTTAAATGAAACGATATGTTATAATTGCAGGAGAGACATCTGGTGATAATTATGGTCAAAAATTAATTCAAGCAATCAAACAACAGGAAAACGAACCAGTAGAGTTTTGGGGGATTGGTGGTTCACAAATGGTTGCTGCGGGTTTAAATTCTCTTGAAGATGCCAACAAGATATCTGTCGTAGGTTTTTCAGAGGTAATAAAAAAAATACCTACCTTGTCTAAGTTGCTCAATCGCCTTGCCTTATTTATTAATGAATTAAATCCACATAATATTATTCTTATTGATTTTCCTGGTTTTAATTTGAATTTAGCGAAGAGAATAAAAAAATATTCTAAAAACAATCTACATATTACATATTTTATTAGTCCTCAAGTTTGGGCATGGAATGAAAGAAGAATAAACCATATCAAAAAATATATTGATACAATGCTTGTAATATTTCCATTTGAAGAGCAGTATTATAAAAATAAAAATATCTTTTCACGCTATGTTGGTCATCCATTTTTAGATGATTTAAAGTGCAACCTTTATAGCGGCTCAAAAAGAGACCTGGGATTTGATGAAAAGAAAAAACTAATTGGAATTTTTCCTGGTAGTCGATCTGAAGAAATAAAACGACATTTACCAATATATTTAGATGCTATACATCAATTTCAACGAAACAATCCTAACATTGAATGCGCTGTTGGTCTCGCTCCTGGTTTTGATAAGTCAAAAATTGAACAACAATATGATCTAAGAAAAATTAATATTATTGATAATAATCCATTATTAATGTTGAGCTGTTGTGATGTAGCCCTGGTTACATCTGGAACTATATCTTTAGAAGCAACGTTTATGAATATACCCTCAATAGTATCCTATCGATTATCATTTATATCATGGTTTATTTCAAAAATGTTATTAAAAACAAAATACATATCAATAACTAATATTATGCATAATAGTATGGTAATACCTGAATTAATTCAACATAATGTAACATCAAAAAATATTATAAAACATTTAGCAAAAATTTTATATAAAGATAATCTAAAAATAAAAAACAATTTAAAAGAAGTGCAGGATATGTTTTTGCAAACACATAATGCTATTGATTCTGCGGCAGATTATATAATTACAACAAATGAAAAAAAATAAAACATTCTTATTGTCTCTTATTTTACATCCTATTTTGTTCTTTCTTTTTCGAACAAATAAGTGGGTTGTTATTGGATATGATAAATTTAAAGATTCTATTGAATCTGATTCTTCTATAATGTTATGTTCGTGGCACGAACGGTTTTTATATGCAGTATATTTTTTAAAAAAATATAAAATAAAAAATGTATGGGCAATCTCTAGCACTCATTCCGACTCACAAATCATGGCACATTTTTTAAAACGATCTTCATTTAGTTTAATTAGGGGGTCGAGTACTAGGGGTTGGGATAATGTTATAAAAAAAATGTTAAAAACTTTACAGAGTCCAAAGTCTATTGTGGCAATTACAAATGATGGACCAAAGGGACCCCCACGCATTGCAAAACTAGGCTCTTATAAAATAGCAATTAAATCCAAATCAAAAATTATTAGCATATCATGTGTATCAACAAAGTTTTGGACTGTTGCATCGTGGGATAAGTTGCGTATACCAAAACCATTTGGTACAATTTATGTAGAGTTTTCAGATCCAATGATCATTGAAGAAAATAGTCCATCTGAGGCAAATCTATTAACAGATTTTTTAAATCACAATTTAAACCATCTTGATAAACAAATATAATGATTCGATTTATAAGCTATATGTACTGCTTGTTGATGCACTGTAGGTGCTTACTATATCGATATCAAGTATTAAAAACACACAAATTTGATATTCCTATTATATCTGTTGGGAACATTGTTGTGGGGGGAACTGGAAAAACCCCAATGGTAAGTTGGTTAATTAATCAGTGTGACCAAAATAATATTCAGGCCTGTGTTATTACAAGGGGGTATAAAAGAAAAAATAAAGAAATGTTTATCATAGATGGAAGCCGGGTTAAAAATCCACCATATAGCATTAAACAGATTGGTGATGAGCCTTTTTTATTACTAAATAAACACCCATCTATTAAAATGGTGATTCATAATAATAAAATAAAATCTATTAAAAGGGCTGTTAAAACATTAGATGTTGATATAATAATATTAGATGATGGGTTTCAGTCAATATATATTCAGCGTGATTTAGATATTGTAATGATGAATGCTGATACATCTAAAGAGGATCTACAAATAATTCCTCGGGGAAAATCCCGCGAACCATATAGGCAATTACAGCGGGCGGATTTCATTATTATTAATAATAATGATTTATTAGAAACCAACAGGAATCTAATGGACAAAATTAATTGTCAAAATATTCCTTCAACATACGCACAAAAACAATATACTATTAGAGATGAAAATAATAAAACCATATCTAATATTAGCGGTTTGGGTGAATTAATTGCGGTGTGTGGAATTGGACACCCTAACTCATTTTTAAGTGCTCTTATACAGCATAATCTAGCCATTAAAAAACAACTGATTTATAGGGATCATCATCAATATACTGAACGTGATATACAGCTAATTTACAATACAATGAATGATTTGAAAGTTAGTACCATTATAACCACATCAAAAGATTATAATAAAATTCAAGCTCTAAATTATAAAAATAAAAAAATTATTGTATTGGATATGGATTTAAAAATTAATAATTCAAATAGCTTAATGAAGGAAATCAACAAATTAGTACATTGAATGCTAAGCCCAAATCAATCGTATTCTTAGGTGAAAACATAGCCATCAAGTGGGATGATGGTAATGAGTCGTTTATTTCTAATAGAATGCTACGGGAGCATTGCCCCTGCTCTGGTTGCAATGGTGAGGTTGATGTTTTTGGAAATATCTATGTTGGTAAAAAAAAATCTTCCAACAATCAAAAAAATATAATTGATAATTACATAGAGGTTGGACATTATGCTATAAGAATCATTTGGGGAGATGGACATGATGCCGGTATATATACATTTGAATTACTTAAGTCACTAAATGATAAACAATAAGAAACATATAATATTTGACTGGAATGGAACCCTAGTTGATGATACTTGGATTTTTGTTGACATATTAAATGTGCTGCTTAAATCACGCAACATACAACCAATCACCATAGAACAATATAGAAATCAATTTTGCTTTCCTATTAAACAATTTTATGAAAAAATTGGCATCAGTCACGACTCAGAATCATTTTTAAGGCTTGAAAAGGATTTTATAAAAGAATATAAAGCACGTATGTATCTTCCAGGGTTGTTTTCAGACACCATAACAACACTTAAGCTGCTCTTAAAAAGAGAGGTTGAAGTATCAATATTGTCGGCGTCGAATCAAACCATATTAGAAAACTTGCTCACACACTATCAAATAAAAAAGTTTTTTCATTATATCTGTGGCGTTGACAATTATAGTGCAAATGGTAAACTGGAAAACGGGGTCGATTTATTAAAAAAAATTAATTATGATAAAAAAAATATTTTGATTGTTGGTGATACGGATTACGATTACAAGGTTGCTAAAACGCTTGGCGTTGATTGTGTTTTAATAAGTAGCGGACACCAATCAGAGAAACGATTACGTTACATTAGTAATAATCTTATTAAATCAATTGCGGAGCTTAAAAATTATAATTTATATAAATGATGGTCATCTGTAAAAACACCATCAACATTTAATTTTATACACTTTTTAATTGTTTGCATATTATTAACGGTATAGGTGTTAATGAGTATGTTCTTGCTATGTATCCAGCTTATAATATGCCTATTAATATAATCAATGTTCATATGAAAAAAATGTGGTCGTAAAAAATATATACATATTTTATTATATAATAGTCCCCACCAATACCTTAGGGACTTGCTTGCCAAAATATATCCCAAAGAATATTTATAGTTGAACTGAATCTTTAATTGATATAACAATAAAATATTAAAACTTGATATAATGCATTGATTTTTAAGCGCTGAATTGCAAATATTGTTTAATACATATCTTAAGATATAGGCATTATTATATGCTGTAGATTTAATTTCAATATTAAAAAGGGTGGTGGGGTTCTGATTTATAATGGGAGACATGTTTAAAAAAAGGTCTGGTGGAGGAACTTGGTTTTTAATGCATATTTTCTTAATGGTTTTGTAGGGCGTTTTACTAATAAAATATTTTTTTTCTCCACATATAATATAATCATCGTGAAAAAGAATAACCTCTCTGTCCTTGGTTAGGCGTATGTCAAATTCTACGCCATCCACCTTTTTTTTGATGGCTTCATTAATAGCCTGTAGAGAGTTTTCTGGATAAATTTTTGGTGCTCCACGATGCCCAAAAACAAATAGGGGTTGTTGTTTTCGCTTATTGTAATATATTATCTTTGCATTGTTTTTCATTGTCTGTTGTTAATAACTTGTTGATAAGTTATGAATGAAAAAATTAACATCGAAGAATTTTGGTCTAAATGTTTGGCTTATATAAAGGATAGAATTCAAGAAACTGCATATCAAACATGGTTTTATGATGTTCGAGTTGCTAATATGACCAAAGATGAAATAACCCTATTGGTTCCAAATAAGTTTCATTACGATTGGCTAGAGTCTAAATATCATAATTTAATTGATGATGCTATTAAATCCACACTATCATACCCCATGGTAGTAAATTATACCATTCCTGTTTCATCAAAAACCCCAACAGAAATACCATCGTTTGATAAAAAA
>MDSZ01239545.1_pt1 | contig 17156 bp, 16 predicted proteins | sample 811201 | NCBI WGS metagenome assembly MDSZ01 (sample SAMN05326647, study PRJNA326480) | marine metagenome | isolation source: seawater | place: Indian Ocean: North | collected 2010
CCATGAAGATTATCAAGTTCCTGGCAATTGTAACAGATGGATTTCAAGATGCCTTAATATAGGTACTCGATTTGCAAACATTAATTTGTTTGAAGTTGAGAGAGCATTTAAAGAAGTAGATGAAGGAAAAAATGTAATTTTATCTTTTGCCGATCATGATTTTAGAGATTTTAGAAAAGATGTTGAAGAAGCTTATAATTTATTAACAACAGTTCAAAAAAAATATCCAAATATAAAATTTAGGTACAGTGAGGGCGCAAAAGCTATGAGGGAAGCATTAAATTTAAAAAAGGATAATCATTGTAATTTTAAGATAAAATTGAATAAAATTGATGAAAAGGCTTTTGTTTTAGATGTTGAAAGTGATAAAGATATATTTGGTCCTCAACCATACCTTTCAATTAAATCAAAAAAAGGTGAGTATTTTCATGATAATTTTGATTTTCAAATTCCCAAAAGGAAATGGACATATACATTTGATGAAGAGACTCTCCCTATTGAACTAGTTGATAAAATTGGAGTTGCCGCCAATAATTCTATTGGACAAACTTCTGTGGAAGTTTATGACGTTTTGAGTGGTAAGATTACCTCTACAAAGCATAATTAAAAATGAGAATTAAAAAAAAAATAATTCTTTTTTTACCTTACTCTCTAGATAAAGATTTTATTAAAAAATATGACATCCAAAATGCTAAAAAATTTTTTAATATCAAATTTTTTGATTTAAAAAGAATTATTAAAAAAAGAGAAAATAAACAATTTAAATCAGAAAAAGACTTAAATGAATTAAAAAAATTATTAATTAGTTTTAAACCAGAATTAGGAATGATGTTTCTAAATGATGAGTTTCATAAACAAGTATCTCTTTATTGTAAAAAATTTTCTAATTTAAGTATAATTTATAGAAATACACATTTAATACCTGAAAATATAATAATTAGACCAAAAAGAGTATTTTTTGATTTAATTTTTTCAAGAAATTTTTTATCAAATTTTCTATATATATTTAAAAAATTAATAAACCTAATCAACCTAAAAAAGGAAGAAAAAATAAAATTTAATTTTGATTATTCCATTATTTCTGGCATAGCTGGAAAAAATATCAGTGCTGTACATGAGTCAAAAAAAATAATTAAAATTTGCTCTGAAGATTATAAAAAGTCTTTTAATTTCAAAAAGGAAAATAGAAATTATTCAGTATTTTTGGATGAAGATTTATTTTATCATAGGGATTATTCTAGGCAATCAAAAGAAAAAAAATTTATTTCAAAAGCCTACTTTGCTGAAATGAATAACTTTTTTGGATTTTATGAAAAAAAATTTAAAACAAAAATAATTATTGCTTTACATCCAAAATGCGAAAAAATAAGAGCTGTCAAAAAACTTTTTAATAACAGACTCTGTTTAATAGATAAAACACATGATTTAGTAAGTAAATGTGATTATACTTTTGCTCACCCTTCCACTACATCTATTAATATTCCTATAATTTATAAAAAACCATTAACATTTATAGTTACAAATGAACTTTTACGAAATTTCGAGTGGAAAATGCGATTAGAACGCAGAAAACATTTCTTAAAACAACCTGTATTAAATGTTTCAAATAAAAAGGAATATTTAAACTTTGAACCTAAGATGAAAATAGATAGACAAGGTTATCAAAAATATCTTAAATTTTTTGTTAAATCTTGTAACAAAAAAAAATGTAAAAATTCTTTTTGGGAAGATTTAAGTGTTTCGTTGTAAATTTTATTCAAAATATTCCTTGGGTAATTTAAGTCCTGTTATGCTTTCAAATGTATTATTTGATTTTTTAAAATAGTTTTTAACATTTTTTTTATTTTTTTCAGGTATTTTAATAATTTCCTTTTTTTTTAGAAACATTTTTTTTAAACTATTTTTTATAGCCGTTGGAATAAATTTTTTTAAATTTAGTTTTTCATAATACCAAAGTAATTTTGGAAAAAATTTATTATATACTGTAAACATATTTTTATCTTTTTTTAGAACATTTATTTTTTCTTCATCTAATAAATTTTCAATTTCAAATAAATTAAAATTAAAAAATGAGGCTAATTCAGATGAAAATTTTTTCTTATTTTTATCTAAGTTTTCATAAAATAACACGCATATGTTTTCTTTTTTAAAATAATCATTTACTTTTTTAAAAGTATTATCATAAAAATAATTTTGAAAAAATTGCTTTTCTTGTAAATTATTTTCAAAATCATCTTTTGATAGTTCTGTTAATTCTTTAAAATTTTTTACCTTAAAATTTTGATAAATTTCACTATATGCATGGTAATAATATGATTGGATAGCGTCAAATTGATTTCTAATTACAAATAATATTTTAAAATCTATATTATCATTTTGAAGCTTGAGAAGTTTTTGAATTTTTAATAAATTGTCAAAATAATTTAGCTCAAATGTTAAAAATTTTTCTGTAGAAATTAAATTTATTTTTTTATTATCCAATTTTAAATTTTTGAATATACGATTTGAATTATCTAAATTTATGTCATTGTTTAAGCTTAATTTATTTATAAATAGCATTTTTTTGTCTGTTAAAAAAAGATTTAACTTTGGGTTATATCTCTTAGGTCCTAAATAATGAATTTCTGAATGTTTCTCAAAAAAATTTTGTTGGATAAATGTAGAGCCTGTTCGAGGATAACCAATGTGAAAATATACTAGCATTAAAAAAATATAATATATTGCATTTGAAATTTTATAGTATAATTAAAACTTAATGGATAGAACAACTTTTAGGTTTGATATACAAAGTCTAAGAGCAGTATCTGTAATTCTAGTTATTTTTTATCATTTTAATTTAACATTTAACAGTTATCCAATATTTTCTGGTGGATTTATTGGTGTAGATATATTTTTTATAATATCTGGTTATGTAATTTCAAATATAATTTTAATTGAATTAGAAGAAAAAAAAAAAATTTGATTTTATTTTATTTTTAGAAAAAAGACTAAGAAGGTTAGTTCCAGCACTATATTTTTTATTATTTGTAATATTTATAATTAGTTTATTTCTATTATTACCTCATAGATTATCTCAATTATCGAGTGATATAATCTTCAATATTTTTTTATCATCAAACTTCTACTTCTGGGAAACATTAGAACAATATGGTGCTATTACTGGGATAGAAAGGCCTTTATTGCATACTTGGTCGTTATCAGTGGAATGGCAATTTTATATTTTTACATCATTAGTTTTTGTTTTGTTTAAAAATAAGATATCAAAAAATTTTAATTTATACTTCGTAATCTTATTTATTATATCTTTTGTTCTAAATTTATTTATTTTAAATAATCAAATAAATTTTAATTTTTATTTCTCAGGCTCTAGGTATTGGGAATTTATACTTGGAATATTGATTAGATATAATCAAGATATAATTAAAAAATTAACTAATAAATTATTAAATGAAAAATTAATAAATTATATTCTATTTATATCTTTTTTAATAATAATTTTATTTTCAATAAGTTATCAATTTATAGAAGATCAAAGAATTTTTTTTATTTTATCCATGCTTTCAGCCTCTATATTAATAATCTTTGGAAACACTAACACTTATTTTTCTCAATTATTAGATTCAAAAACTTTAATATTTATAGGTGGAATTTCATATTCTCTGTATATATGGCATTATCCAATTGCTTCTTTTTTTTACATAACTGAATATCAACACCATTTTACTAATTTTATTAAGTTAATTATGTTGCTTCCATTAGTTTTAGTCTCTTTTTTTTCATACAATTTTATTGAAAATACTTTTAGAAAGATTTCAATGATAAATAGCAAAAATTTTTTTGTACTATTTATTTTTTCGTCTTTATTTCTTGTTGTTTTAAGTTCTGTAACAATCAAAAATGATGGTTTTGAAAGTCGATTAAAAATCTCAGAAAATCAAAAAAAATTCATAGTAAATTACAACGAAAATAGAAAAGACCCAATTTATTTTCCTGTAAAAATTAACGATGCAAAAAAAACTATTTTAATTTTAGGAAACTCTCATGGAGGTGAATATTTTCATTTAATTCAAAATACTAATTATTTAACAGAAAAATACAATATAATTTATTCACTGATTCAAATTAGATGTTTAAAAAATTTTATGAATAATATTAATAAAAGTAATTGTTTTAGAAAACTAGAATTTTATAAAGAAAATAACTTTCACGAAAAAATGAGTTTACTAGATAAAGTTGATATTATAATTTTAAAAACTAAATGGAGTGATCAGGATTTAAAAGTTTTACCAAAAGTAATAAAATTTTTTAAAGATAAGAAAAAAATAATTCTAGTTGGATCTGCAAATCCAATGTTTAATATAATAGGACATGAAACTTTTGATCCAAATAAAAATTATGATAATGAAATTCTTGTTCATAGTTTATTTCAAAAAAATACACTCTTAGATAAATATTATATAAAAAACTCAAGTTTACCTAAGGATAATAATTTAATTGATATGGAGAAAAAATATTTTCAACTTGTAAATTGGAAAAGATATGAAGAAGTTAATAAAACATTAAAAAAGATATCTAATGAAAATAAAGTTATTTTTCTTGATGATATGGATGTTTTTTGTGATTTATTATCAAAGCGTTGTGATGTTTTAGCTGGTGAAACTAAAATACATTGGGATGAAAAGGGACATACTACATTTAAATCAAAATCCTACTTATCTGATAAATTAATTCAAAATACCAAATTAATGGATTACCTTTGATAATACTTAGAACTATAATTGATTTTTTTGTAAGTTTAATTGTAATAGTAAACAAATTTTTTTTATATTTTTTTAAAAGAGGTTTTCTTGGATACTTAAAAGAAAAATTAGAAAATAATTGCTATATAAATAAAGAGATAATTAATCATAAAGTTATATTTTTTTGCCCAAATAAACTTATTGAATGGAGAGTGAAAACTTTTTCAAGCAAAGAACCAGAAACACTAGAATGGATAAATAATTTTGATGATAATGAGAATATTATTTTTTGGGATATTGGAGCAAATATAGGATTATATTCGATTTATGCATCTCTAAAATCAAAAAATATTAGTATTATAGCATTTGAACCTTCAACCAGTAATCTCAGAGTTTTGAGTAGAAATATATCTATTAATAATTTAGATGATAAAATTAAAATTGTTAGTCAGCCATTAAATAAAGAAAAAAATATTTTTTCAAAATTTAATGAATCCTCTTTTCAAGAAGGTGGAGCTTTAAACACATTTAAAGAGAATTACAACTTTACAGGAAAAAAATTTAATTCTGAAAACAAATATCACATTCTAGGTACAAATATAAATGATTTAATTGATCAAAACATACTAGAAATACCCAATTATATTAAGATAGATGTTGATGGAATTGAACACCTGATATTAAAGGGAGGAGATAAATATTTAAGTGACAAGAAGGTTAAAAGTATTTTAGTTGAGATTAATGAAAAATTTGAAACTCAGTTTAATGAAATAAAAGATATAATGTTAAAATGTAATTTCATTTTAAAAAAGAAAGAAAGAAATGAAAGTTTTTATCAAAACTCTGATTACGAAAAAATGTATAATTATATATTTGTGAAAAAATAAGGATTTTAAATACTAGATATTTTATGATAATTAAAAGACCAGACTGGACCAAACAAACAGAAAGAAAAAAATCAAAAGTATGGATAGATAAAAATGAAAATTCAGATATTTCATTAGGAAGAATTAATTTATCCAACTTAAGAAAACTAGATATTAATAATATATTTGCCTATCCTGATTTAGGTAAGCTTTACTTGTTGTTGAGCAAACATCTAAAAATAAATTATAAAAATTTACTTCTCACAAATGGTGCAGATGGAGCAATTAAACTAGTATTCGATAGTTTAAAAAATAAAAAAAACTTGAAAATATTAAGATTTGAACCAAGTTTTGCAATGTATAAAATTTATAGCAAAGTTTATTCACAAAAAGAATGTGTAATTAATTATAAGAAAACTGAAAATGAACCAAGATTAAATCATTCTGAAATTATAAAAAAAATTAAAATATTCAAACCACATTTGATTTTATTAGCAAATCCCAATAGTCCCACAGGAACAATTTTGAAAAAAAAAGAATTAGCAGAGATTGTAAAAGTTTCTAAAAAAATTAATACTCTTGTATTATTAGATGAAGCATATTTTCCGTATTCAAAGTTTTCTTTTATAAATAAAGTTAATTTATTTGATAATTTAATTGTAGTAAGAAGTCTAAAAGCTTTTGGTTTATCTGGGCTTAGAGTTGGATATTTAGTTGCTAATCGAAAATTGGTTGAAATTATTGGAAGTTTGAGACCATTATATGAAATTAATTCTGTTGGAGCTTATTTATTTTTTGAATTATTAAAAAATTATCTTAAAGTAAAAAAATCAGTTCAAAATTTAATTAATTCTAAAAATTATTTCATTAGAGAACTAAAAAAACGGAATATAGAATACATTAAAGGTTTTGGTAATTTTACACATATTAAATTAAAAAAGAATAAGAGACTAATTTTAAATATAATATCAAAAAAACTCTATATCAGAGAAAATGAAACCCATACATCATTATCAGGTTTTTCAAGAATTAGTTTTACAACGAAAAAAAACTATCAATTCATATTAAATGCTATAGATAAATTCTCAAATGCAAAAAAGTGATATAAAAATTGCTATTCCCACAGATGCAGTAAGCATGGATATTGAAACTTCAATTTTAATTGGTTTAGATTGGGGAATAAAATTTTATGAATTAAAAAGAATATTTAATAAAAGATTGCCAGCATTTAATGATAAAGATGTTGAATATATAAAAAAATCAATAAAAAAAAATAATATAAAAATTTGCTCTTTATCACCTGGAATATTAAAAGGAAAGGTAGATTCTGATTTAACATCTAAAGAAATTAACGATTTTGATAGATTAATAAATTTTGCTAATGAATTTGAAACAAATAGAATTGTAGTTTTTGGATTTGAGTTTGAAAAATTACAAAATTTAAAAGATAACAAAACTCTATCTAAGATAAATAAAATTTATGAAAAACTCATAAAAAAATGTGAAAAAAATAAAATTTCATTACTTATAGAAAATGACCGTGGTCAATTAATGAATAATCAAGAAATTTTATTACAAACTTTAAATAATTTTTCAAAAGAAAATCTCAAAGTAAATTGGGATCCATGTAATTGCATTGGAGAAAGTAATTCTTCAAAACCTTTTCCTGACTTTTATTCAGCTATTAAAGATAGAATTGGTCATCTACATATTAAAGATGCAATTAAAACTGAAAATGGATATGAAAATACTATGATAGGAAAAGGAGAGGTTAATTGGAAAGGTCAGATCAAAGAATTAAAGAAAAATAATTATAATGGATATTATGTCATCGAACCTCACTATGGACATCGAATACATAGTACATTTGAACATATAAAATCTTTTAAAGAAATTTTTGAAAGTGAAAAAATTTAAAAATATAAACGTTGGTATTATAGGTTTAGGTAGAATTACTTTACACCATATACAAAATATTGTGAGAGAAAAAAAAATATCTCTAGTATCAATTTGTGATTTAGATAGATCAAAATTGTCAAAATTTTCTAAGAAATTTAATGTCCCTGGATATCAAAATTATAGAGAAATGATTAAAAAACATAAAAATTTAAATCTAATCATTATAGCTACACCATCTGGCATGCATTATGAGCATAGTTTGGAAATACTTAAAAAATTTAAAAAAAATTTAATTATTGAAAAACCATTAGCGCTAAAAATTCAGCAATGTAAAAAATTGTTTGATTGTGCAAAAAAAAATAAAGTTAAGATATTTCCAGTCTTCCAGAATAGATATAATAAAGCAGTTCAACGGGTAAAAAAATCGATAAAATCAAAAGAACTTGGCTCAGTAAGAATAGTTAATGTGAGATTAAGATGGTGCAGACCTCAGAAGTATTACAATCTTTCTCCTTGGAGGGGAACTTATTCACATGATGGAGGTGCTTTAACTAATCAAGGTATACATTTTATAGATCTATTAAGATATCTTTTTGGAGAAGTTGAATTTGTTAATTGCCAAATGAAAACCATAGGTTCAAAAATAGAAGTTGAAGATACTGTAGTAGCCACTTTTGGATTTAAAAGAGGTGGCGTGGGGACTCTCGAAGTAACAACTGCAGCAAGACCAGATGATTATGAAGCTTCATTGTCTATAGTAGGCTCAAAAGGCCTTGCACAAATTGGAGGTTTGGCTGTGAATAATTTGGAAATATTCACTCCAAACTCAAAAGATAGAAAAATATTTTCTGAAAAGATACCCAATGCATATGGATTTGGTCATATACATTTGTATAGATCAATTAAACGTTATTTTTTTAAAAAGGAAAAATTTATTATTTCTGATAATGATTGTCTAAATACCATAAAATTGCTTCATTGTTTTTATAATTCTGCTTACAAAAATAGACGTATTTATTTTAATTCTGTGAAAGATTTTTATAAACTTGGACAAAAAAACGAAAAGATCTCAAAATTATATAGATTTAATGAAAACTAAGAGAAAAATATTAGGTGTTATTCCAGCAAGACTAGCAGCTTCAAGATTTCCAAATAAACCATTAAAAAAAATTACTCATCTAACAATGCTTGAACATGTTTATGAAAGAGCAAAGTACGCAAAAAATTTAAATCATATTGTTATAGCCACATGTGATAAAAAAATTTTTAATTTTGCTAAAGCAAAAAAATATAATGTTATAATGACATCAAGTAAACATGTCAGAGCTTTAGATAGAGTATACGAAGCATCTAAAAAATTATCTAAAAAACTTAAAATGGGTCAAAATGATATAACAATTTGCATTCAAGCAGATGAGCCAATGCTCGATCCAAAGATGATTGAAAAATCCATAAATTTTTTAATAAATAATAAAGATGCAAAATGTACGCTCCTTGGTATGCAAATTAAAAATAAGGATCAGTTTTATGATAAGAATATTTTAAAAATAATTCACAACTTAAAAAATGAAGTTTTATTTACAAGCAGAATACCTATTCCCTCTTACAAAAAATTTTCATCACAATTGAATGTTAGAAGAATTTACGGGATTTTTGCTTTTAGAAATTTTTTTTTAAAAAAATTTTATAATACAAAACCTTCACCATTAGAGTTAAGTGAAGCTTGTGACTCTAATAGAATATGTGATAATGGTGGTGGTCAATTTGTTGTAAAGTATAATTATTTTGATTCATTTTCAGTTGATACTTATGAAGATTTAAAAAAAGTTAAAAGATTTATAAAAAAAGATAAATTTTACATTAATCACGGAATATAAAAATGAAAGTTTTATCTGTAGGTGTAATTGGCTATGGTGTAGTCGGCAAAAGAAGAATTGATTACATTGTTAAAAATAAAAAATTAAAATTAGAATTTATTTCTGATATAAAATTTAAGAATAATTTTGTAAAAAAAGATATTAAATATTTTAAGAATTATTTAAATCTAATTAAACAAAATCCTGATGTAGTTTTTGTTACCCTTCCAAATTATCTAGCAGCAAAAGTTACTAGCTTATGTTTAAAAAAAAACATACATGTTTTTTGTGAAAAACCACCAGGAAGAAATGTTTCAGATATTCAATCAGTGATTAATCAAGAAAAAAAAAATAAAAAAATAAAGTTAAAATATGGTTTCAATCATCGTTACCATGGCTCAATTAGAAAAGCAAAAAAAATAATAGATGAGTTAAAGTTTGGAAAAATTTTAAATATAAGAGGAGTTTATGGTAAAAGTAAAATTGTTACTTTTGGGAAGAATGAATGGAGATCTTCCAGGACAAAAGCTGGAGGTGGAATTTTATTAGATCAAGGTATACATATGTTAGATTTAATTTTTCTTTATGCTGGTAAGTTTGATAAATTTAAATCGTTCATTTCAAATAAATTTTGGAAATATAGTGTTGAAGATAGCGCATTTGCTCTAATGAAAAATAAACAAGGTGTTATTGCCTCAATTCATTCAACGGCAACACAATGGAAACATAAGTTTAATATAGAAATTACCCTTGAAAAAGCTACTATAATTTTGTCAGGCATTCTTTCAGGATCAAAGTCTTATGGAAAGGAAAAATTAATAATTTTGAGGAAAGTAAAAAATAAATTTTATAAAAAAACCTACAGATATAATAATGATTATTCTTGGAAAGAAGAAATTTCAGAATTTACTGATATAATTCTTAATAATAAGAAAGTTTCCAATGGAAATAGTCAACAGGCCCTTCAAGTGATGAAAATGGTTCATAATATTTATAATAATGATAAAGATTGGAAGAGTAGATAATATTATAAATGTATAAAAATAATTCAAAAAATTTGATTAATTTTTCCAAAAGTTACATAGATTATTTGTCTCAAGTACTAAATAAAATTAACAAAAAGAGTATAAGTGATTTAGAAAAACTTTTAGAAAAAACTAGACAAAATAATAATACAATTTTTATTGCTGGAAATGGCGGAGCAGCTTCTACAGCAATCACAATGGCTAATGATTTAGGTTTTGATGTTTTAAAAAAAACAAAAATTAAAAAAACATTTAAAATACAAAGTTTAAATGATAATCCGTCTGTAATAACAGCTATTGCAAATGATACTGGTTATGAAAATACATTTGTTAACCAATTAAAGATACATTTTAAAAAAGGAGATATCTTAATCGTTTTATCTGCTTCAGGAAATTCACTCAATCTTATAAAAGCTTGTAACTGGGTAAAAAAGAAAAATGGAAAAACTGTTGGAATTTTGGGATTTGATGGAGGAAAATTGTTAAGAATTTGTAATTTAAATATACATATTAAAACTAAAAAAAATGAGTATGGACCAGTAGAAGATGCACAATTAGTAATAAATCATATCTTAGCGCATTGGTTCCAAAAAAAATACAGTTAATAACTTCTAAAAGTTGATGTGCAATAAAAAAACACTAGTCTATATTGGAGATATCAAAATTGATTTATTTGATTATATAAATAAAAATTCAATTTTTTTCAAAAAGCAATACTTAGATATTGTTTATAATTTAAGTAATTTTCAAATCAAAAATCAAAAATTAAAAGAAAAATTAAATATTGACGGCTATTCTTTTTGGGAAATTTCTTCGATACAAGAAAAAAATATATATAGAAATAGCTTAGCTTTCAAAACGATTAAATATTTAGCTTTAAAAGATATAATTAAAAAAAACAAAAAAAAAGATATTAAAATTTATTCTGTAGATTATGAAATAGTAAGAAATTTAAAGGAAGAGTTTAATTTTCAAAATATTCTATATTTTGATTATAGGCCAGGATTATTTGATCTAATTAAAAAAAAAATAAAAATAAGTAAATTTTTTCATTATATATTTTTTATATATTTTTTTTTAAAAAATTGTAATTTTAAAAATCCAGATAATATTGTTTTCACTAAAAAAAAATATTTTATTTTTTCTTACTTCACTCATTACGATATTAAAAAATTTTCTAAAAAAATTTTTTATCCAAAACAATGGGCAAACTTGTGGGAGCTAATAAAAGAAGATTCAAACTTTTTACAATTGTTTATTCCAGGAAAAAAATTAAAATTTTTTTTTCAAATTGAAAATCTTTTAAGAAAAGAAAAAATAGCAGATTTAAAATCTGAAAATTTTCTTAACAATATTATTTTTTTTAAGAATTTTATTGAAGTAATTAAAAACTTTAAAGTTATAAAATCTAAGATAAATTATTTAGAATTAGATAAAATTTTAAATAAAGATGAAAATTATAAATTTTTTTACAGAATTAATAAAGAATCATTTTTTTCGTCCTTTTCCGGATTTATATTGTTACAAAACTTATTATGGATAATAGTTTTTGAAAATTTATTTAAAAAATTACCAAAACATGATTACGGGATTTATCTTTTTGAAAATCAACCATGGGAAAAAATTTTAGTCAAATGTTGGAGAAAATTTAATCAAGGTGAGCTAATTGGCTATTCACATACAACAGTAAATTTTTGGCATTTAAATTATTTTAATAATTCTGAATATAATTTATCTAATGATTTTATTGACAGTTCTCCAGATTCAATTGCAATATCAAGTGAAGTTTCAAAAAATTTTTTATTAGAGCAATCTATAGGTAAAGAAAAATTATTTGAAGCAGAGGCTTTAAGATATAATTGGATTTTAGATAAAAAAAAAAATATAAGTCAAAAGTTATTAGACAACAAAATTTTATTTCTTGGAGATTATGAGCCTGGAATAAATGAAAAATTAGTAAAAATAGCAAATGAAATTAAATTTGATTTGGTTAAATTAGGTTTTGAAATTACATTTAAACCACACCCCGCAACAATAACCAAAAATATTGATAGAACCATTAATTTAAGTTACGACGATATAGAAGATTTAGTGGATGATCATTCTTATGTTGTTTCATCAAATTCCACTTCAGCAATAATTGAAATTTTAAGTTGTGGTTTAAATGCTTTTTTATTTATTGACAAAAATAATTTTGATTTATCCCCAATAAAAAATACTCAATTTGAAAAAAAAATAAATTTCTTTTACAACAAAGAGGGGTTATTAGATAAAATTAAGAATGCAAAAAATAATGAAATTATTAATTATTATTATTTAGATAAAGATTTAAAAAAATGGAAAAAAAAATTAAATATAAATTAAAAAGAAAATATAATCTTTTAATTACCGCAATACCATTTGTTCCAATAGTTAAAAGATTTGAAAAAAAAATTTTCGAACGTAATATAAGGTACACTCTTTTAAAAAGTGCTCAACAAGTTAGTGAAAAACAATTTTTAAAAATAATTCATAAATTTGATGCAGTATTGTCTGGTGATGATCAAATTACAAAAAAAGTAATTGATAAAGCTATTAATTTAAAAGTAATTTCAAAATGGGGGACAGGTATAGATTCAATTGACCATAAATATGCAAAAAAAAAGGAATAAAAGTTTTTAATACAAATGATGCCTTCACAAATGGTGTTGCAACTATGGCAATAGGAATGATTTTAACTTTTTATAGAAAAATAATTCAAAATCATAATGATATAAAAAAAAAAATATGGTCCAAGTATTCTGGAGATACACTAATAGATAAAAAAATTGGTATTATTGGAGTTGGTAATATTGGAAAAAAAATTATAGAAATGTTACATGGATTTAATTCAATTGTTTATGGTAATGATATTAAAAAGATAGATCCAAAATTTACCAAAAAGCATTTTCTTAAAATGAAATCAAAAAAATTCATTTTTAATAATTGTGATATAATTATTATTGCAACTGATTTAAATAAAAGTTCTTATAAAATATTAAACAATGACTCATTCAAAGAAATCAAAAAAAAACCATTGATAGTTAATATTGGGCGAGGTGCCTCAATAGACAATTCTTCACTTGTTAAAGCATTAAACAGTAAAAAAATTTCTGGAGCTTGTTTGGATGTTTTTGAAAAGGAACCTTTGGAAAAAAATAATTTACTTAGAAAATTTGATAATTGTATTTTTTGTAGTCACAACGCATTTAATACAAAAAATGAGGTAGAATTTGTTAATAGAAATACTTTAAATAATATCTTTAAAGGTCTAAATTTAAATGCAGAAAATATTAAAAAGTTTTAAAAACAAAAAAGTAATAGTAACTGGGCACACAGGATTCAAAGGATCATGGTTATCTTTATGGCTTCATATGCATGGTGCAAAAGTAATTGGGATATCAAATGAGATTCCAACAAACCCTTCTCATTTTAAAGTAATTAAATTAGAGAAGAAAATAATTTCTAGAAAAGGAGATATTAGAAATTTTAAAAGTTTAAAAAAATTATTTGTAAATTTTAATCCAGATTATGTTTTTCACTTAGCGGCCCAAGCATTAGTTCAAACCTCATACATTGAACCACTTAAAACTTATGAAACTAATGCGTTAGGAACTCTTAATATTTTAGAATGTTTGAGATTAATGAAAAAAAAATGTGTGGCTGTGATTGTAACAAGCGATAAAAGTTATAAGAATTTAGAAATTAAAAGAGGTTATAAAGAAAATGACTTATTGGGTGGTATAGATCCTTACAGTTCGTCAAAAGCTTCAGCTGAATTGATAATTCAAACTTATTTGAAGTCTTATTTTAAAGAAAAAAAAAATGTATCAATCGGTATCGCTAGAGCTGGAAATGTAATTGGAGGAGGAGATTGGTCATTAAATAGGCTAATCCCTGATTGTATAAAATCTTGGTCTTTGAATAAAAAAGTTTTAATTAGAAGTCCAAATTCTACTAGGCCATGGCAACACGTTTTAGAGGCATTGTCTGGATATTTAATTCTATCATATAAACTTTCATTAAATAAAAAATTACATGGCGAAGTATTTAATTTTGGACCTAATAATAGAAATAATTTTAGTGTTTTGGAAGTTATTAAAAAAATTAAAAAAATTTGGAAAAAAATTTCTTGGAAAATAACAAAAAAAAATGAGCTTAATTATGAAAGTAAATTGTTAAAATTGAACTCTAATAAAGCCAAAAAAATTTTAAAATGGAAAAGTATATTAACATTTGAGGAGACTATAAAATTAGTAGCGAGCTGGTATAGGAATTATTATGAAAATAAAAAAAATTTTGCAGAAATTTCATCTAATCAAATAAAATTTTATGAAAAAGCTTTTGAAAAAAGATTTAAGTAGTTTGAAAGTAGTTATATTAGCCGGTGGACTTGGAACTCGGATTGCAGAGTATACCAAATCAATACCAAAGCCGATGATAAAAGTTTTAGGAAAACCAATTTTGTTAAGAATAATAGAACATTATGCGAGTTATGGTCATAAAGAATTTTATATAGCAACTGGATATAAATCAAAAATAATTAAAGATTATTTTAAAAAATTAAATAATAAAAAATATAAAATTAATTTAATTGATACAGGGAAAAATACTATGACTGGTGGAAGATTAAAGAAATTAAGCAAATATCTAGATGATACTTTTTTGATGACTTATGGCGATGGTCTTTCGAACATAAATATAAAAAAATTAATTTACTTTCATATGAAAAAAAAAAAATTAGTTACATTAACAGCAGTAAGACCCCCTGCAAGATTTGGTGCAATTAAAGTCATTAATGACACAGTTAAATATTTTAGAGAAAAAAATAGTTTAGATGAGGGATGGATAAATGGTGGTTTTTTTGTAATGGAGCCAAAATTTTTGAAAATGATAAAAGGTAATGATACATATTTGGAACAAGAACCTTTTAAGAATGTTTCTAAAAAAAAACAATTAGTAGCTTATAAACATAATGGTTTTTGGCAATGCATGGATACGATAAGAGACAAAGAAATTTTAGAAAAAAAAATTAAGAATAAAGAATATTTTGAAAAAAAATAGAATTTTAATTACAGGTGGCACAGGTTTTATTGGTTATCATTTAGCAAAAAAGTGTTTAAAATTAAATTGGTCTGTCACAAGTATTTCTACAAATCCTCCAAAAAAAATAAGAAGATTAAGAAAAGTAAAATATTTAATAATTGATATTTCAAATCAAAAGAATGTAAATAAAAGATTATCAAAAAATTATGATTATGTTGTAAATTTAGCTGGATATGTTGATCATTCGCATAAAATTAAAACAATGAAAAGTCATTTTAATGGATGTAGAAATTTAGCGAATTTTTTTCTAAATACTAAAATTAAAAAATTCTTACAAATAGGATCAAGTATTGAATATGGAAAAATTAATTCACCACAAATTGAAAATAGTAAAATTCCAAAAAAAACTCATTCAATATATGGTGATGCCAAACTTTTAAGTACTAAATTTTTATTGGAACTCTGGAAAAAAAAAAGTTTTCCTACAACTATATTAAGATTATATTTAGTTTATGGGCCCAACCAAGATATAAATAGAATAATACCAATTACCATCACAAATGCTATTAAAGACAAAAAATTTGATTGTTCTGAAGGAAAACAATTGAGAGACTTTATTTTTATAGATGATGTTATTAGTGCAATAATTAAGATAATAAAATTAAAAAAATCATCAGGTGAAATAATAAATATTGGCAGTGGTAAGCCGTTAAGTATAAAGAATGTTATAAATAAAATTTGTAAATTAGTAAAAAAAGGCCAACCACAATTTGGTAAAATCAAAATGAGAAAAGATGAAATATTAAAGCTTTATCCTGATATTAAAAAAGCTCAAAAATTATTAAGATGGAGACCAAAAACTTCAATTAGTGATGGATTAAACAAAACAATAAGTTTTTTCAATAAATGTCACTGAAAAATTTATATTTAATAAGCAATGATAAAATTTGGTTGTCTAAAAAAAAATTTACTTCAAACAATGATCTAAATAATATTATTTCTTGTTTAGCTAAAAATTACAAAATTTATTTACTTAATCAAAAAAGCACCAATAAACTTAGTTTTCCTATTGAGGAAAAATTTACTTTTTTAGAAGTAGATAAGATTGAGGAAAAAAAGATAAATTTGTTAATAGTCTCGATTACACCATATAATTTTTTAACACTACTAAAATTGATTTATATTAAAAATTTAAAAATAAAGGGCTATGTATATCTCAGAAGTGATGGATTTTTAGAATATAAATATAGATACGGTATTTTTGGATACTTTCTATATTATATTATGTTTCAATTTATTAAAAAAAATCTCAAAATCATATCATGCTCAAAAAATTTTACTAATGTTAATGTTAAAAAAATTGTCCATCCATCAGAACTAAATTCGATTTGGTTTAAAAATAATGAAATACAAAAAAGAGTCAAAACTGATTTTTTATATGTAGGGAGATTTAAAAAAGACAAAGGATCAATTTATCTAAGTGATTTATTTAAAAACGATTTTAAGAATTATAAATTAACAATTGTAGGAACAAAAAAAAAAGATATTGATAAAAAATATTATAGTAAGAATATTTCTTACATTGATGCCATTCCACAAATACAAAATTTAATTAAAATATATGATTCAACTAAAATATTTATTTTACCATCTTATATTGAAGGTTTTCCGAAAGTGATTTCTGAGTCTTTAGCTAGACTTAAGCCA
>MDSZ01153419.1_pt1 | contig 17155 bp, 19 predicted proteins | sample 811201 | NCBI WGS metagenome assembly MDSZ01 (sample SAMN05326647, study PRJNA326480) | marine metagenome | isolation source: seawater | place: Indian Ocean: North | collected 2010
CCATAAAATTGAAGAAAAAAATAAGAGTTGATAAATGTCAAAGAAGAAAATATGAATATCACAAACAAATTTGAAAAGGCGTGCTGGGATGATTGGACCTATCTTTCCAAGGTCCAATCCAAGCAAAGGAAGAACTATTATCCATTCAGGATTGAGGAGCATGAAAACAAAATGAAAGTTTTGGAGAATGAGAGACGAAAAAATTGTAATATGTATCTATCACAAAAGGAGACTTTAAAGTATCCTGAAAATATAACTGCTGACAAAAGAAGAGAAATAAATGATATAATGGAAAATTATGCAGCTGCTTTCAAAAATAAAACAAAAATGTTGTATAAAAACGAGACACAAGAACACTTTGATGAATTTGTTAAAGAGATGATTACTCTTGATAAACAAAGATTTGAAGAGTGTTTACAAGTGATAGTAGCAGAAAAGGAGAGATTAAACATAGAAGATGCGGTAGAGGGTTTATTGATGTTATCAAAAGAAAAGCCAAAGAAACTTTCAAGGAAAGAGATGCTTAGCAATCTTCCTCCAAGAAAGTCTAAAAGATTGGAATTAAAGAAAATGTCTATTTAAGATGATATTTTAAATAAAATCTAAAAACAGTATATAATGGAGTTTTATAGAAGATTATGTCCCCCTGCAAGGTTTTATTTAGTATTATCAGTAATAGCCTTAATAATAGGGTTTTTTCAAAATTTAGGCAATAGTCATTTGTTTTGTCTTGGAAGTTTGGGTTGCAGTCCAGTGAATAGTGTTTACATTTATATTTTTCAAATCTTGTATATCGCTTTTTGGACATGGGTTTTAAATATTATTTGTAAAGGAGGTGCACCCATTTTTTCATGGATCTTAGTATTGATTCCTTTTATTTTCTTTTTTATATTAATAGCTTTATCATTATTTAGTTAAATATATTTTTATAAGATAAACATATGGAATGCCTTTATGGAAAACTACCATTAGACCTTGTAATTAATAAAATAATGCCTTTTGCATATTGTCCACAAGATGCAAATTTACTACATGATATTCGTTCGTTTAAAAAGGATTATGATTTAATTGATAGTATTTATTCATATAGTTATAAAAGTGTCATATTGTTTAATGATTTAGAAATTTTTATAAGGTCAATAGATAATATATCTGTTGTAGATTCAATACTTATAAAAAGTAATGGTTATTCGCCCTTTATTTCAAGAAATTATATGTTAAAAAAGAAATCTTTATGCGACTTAGCAATGTATCACAAAGGATTTTTTCAAAATAAAAACAACATAAATAATAAAAATAGAATAATATGGGGATTATTGAGTCCTGAAGAAAGAACAAGGTTTTTTAATACATTTGTTTTAGAAGATGATAATTAAAAAATTGATTGATAAACTACATAAAATTATAATTATATAGTTTATAAATGAATCCAAGTATAAGTAAAATTTCAGTTGATGATGATTTGTATAAATTTACGTTATCTGGTGTAAATGTTAGTATTGCAAATGCTTTAAGAAGAACAGTGCTAAGTGATATTCCCAGCACGGTTATATATACAGAGACTTATCAAGATAATCAATGTTATATTGAAAAAAATACAACCAGATTGCATAATGAAATTATTAAACAAAGATTAAGTTGTCTTCCTATTCACATTAAGGAAACAGACGTATTGCCTGGAAATTATATTTTAGAATTAGATATGCAAAACGAAACAGATAATTTAATTGTTATAACAAGTGAGCATTTTAAAATAAAAAATAAAAAGAATGGTAATTATTTAACTAAAGAGGAAACCCGAAGATTGTTTCCTCCTTCCCCAAAGTCAAATATGTTTATTGATATTGCCAGAATACGTCCAGCAATGGGTGATATCCCAGGTGAGCATTTAAAATTAACTGCAGAATTTTCAGTGCATACTGCTAAAGAAAATAGTATGTTTAACGTTGCATCTATATGCGCTTATGGAAATACGGTTGACCTTATTAAAGCAGAGGAAATATGGAGTGAACATGAAAACAAAATGTCATCCGAGCAAATGACAAAAAAGGATATTGAAATGGAGAAAAAGAACTTTTATCTACTTGATGCACAAAGATATTATATTGAGGATAGTTTTGATTTTATTGTAGAATCAGTTGGTGTTTATGAGTGCAATGAATTAGTAAAAATGAGTTGTAAAGTTCTTATTGACAAACTAACATTGATGTCTGAAAATTTAGATGCTGACTTGGTGCCTATTAGAATGAGTGAGGTTGTCATGGAAAATAGCTTTGATATTATTTTAGAAAACGAAGATTATACAATGGGTAGGTTATTGGAATACATTTTGTATGCGAGTTATTTTGAAGGTGATGGTATACTTTCCTTCTGTGGTTTTAAGAAGTTTCACCCACATGATGATGAAAGCATAATTCGCATTGCTTATAAGAAACCAAGTGATAAGAATATGGTAAGAATGCATTTAAATGCATGTTGTATGAAAGCTAAGGATGTATTTGAGAAAATCGGTAAAATGTTTTAAAAATTATATTTTAATAATTTATATGGAGAATAAAGAAGAAGACCATTTAAATTCTCTTTCAGAAAAGTTAAATGACCAAGATTTTAAACAAAAGGTAGGTATGTATACAGCTTTTATTATGGAGTTTTATAGAGTTTTAATGGGTTCTTTTTTATTGGTTTTTGTTCCTCAAAAATGTGGGGATGATATTTGTGGTTTGTTTGAAAACGTAGCAACAGGAAATCCTGTTACCGATACAACTTTTGCATTAAATATTGCTTTATTTACTTTGTTTATGGGTCTTTATTATACAGAATTAAAACGTGAAAATAAAATGATTAATTATTTGCATGTAAACCCTGAATTAGGAAGAGATAATGATTCTGTTGGAGAAGTATTAATAAAGTTACCTGAAGAAAAAAAGGATTCAATACTTAAGTGGGATAAACATTATCAAACACTTGGAAGAATTTCTATTGTTGGGTTTATTATTAATTTAGGATTTAGTGGATATGTAGTGTTTACGCATTATTTAGACAATAAGACGGTAACTGTTTATTTAACTAATGCCTTATTTATGGCCCTTAAATTAAATAGTGTAAAAACAACGACAGAAACAGAAAAGAATATATTTTTGTCTGCATATTTAACAAGAAGTATACAATATAATGATGTAGACCCTGATAAAATAAAAGTAGATGAACCTAATACCCTTCTATAATGTGTTTTTAAGTTGTTTTTAAATTACAAAAAAAAATTGAATAAAGTTATCAATTGTATTTATGTATATAATTGATAATGGAAAAGCGTATTAACAGTAAGATTGAACAATATGTTTCAGATTTTAAGAAAAATGTTTGTCAAAAAATTAGCACACTCAATTTTGAGAGTAACTCAGAACAAGCAGAAGTGTTAGGTTATATTTATGATTACGATAGACTTTGTATGACAAAGGAAGATTTTGTAAAAAGACGACGTGTGAAAAATGCTATTCCGACATCAAATAGATGCACCGCAAAAAGAGCAAACGGAGAGCAATGCACACGAAGAAGAAAAGAGGATTGTGAGTTTTGTGGAACACATGAAAAAGGAAGGCCTCATGGACTTGTAAATTTAAATCAAAACGTAAATGAAGTAAATAAAAAGGTTGAATTGTTTGCTCAAGAGATTATGGGAATTGTATATTATCTTGATAAACATGGAAATGTATATGATACAGAAAATATAATGAGTAACGTTAGTAATCCTAAAGTAATTGCAAAATATCATTTTGACGGAAAAAAATATATCGTGCCTACTTTAGGATTGGTTTAGTTTTTATCAAATTTTCTTGTGATAGTTTCTTTAGTAACCTCTTCTCTATTGTTTAATATAAAATCATTCGTGCTTTCAGCTTTATCCATGTCACCTTGATAATATTTAGCTAATATCTCTAATAAATATTTCTTAGTTATCGGTTTTTTAATACTTTTTTGATTATAACAGATTTGTCCACCCTTAATGTCAATATTATCAATTTCATTTTGTTTCATTAATTCTATAAGTTGAGTGTTAAGTTCTTTTTGTTGTTTTTTTCTGGCCGATTCTTCTTTTTTAAGAGCACGTAGTTCATTGTCTAATTTTACCCATTTTCTTATGTTATTTATTAAAAGTTCTTTTGTGTTGTTTTGATTCATAATTATGTACTATATGTGTTTTTATTTTTCTTTTATAATATATAATGATATTTACTAATTCAAGAACAATTAAAAAAAAAAATGCGCAAATGCAAATAATACCACAAATTAAAGCTTTTCCATTTAAAAGTGAAGAAACAGTAAAACCACCAGAACCTGTTGCAAACCAAAGCACTACTCCTAAAATTGTTTGGGGTCCTGTAATATGGTTTTTTTTTCATTCAATTGCTCAAAAAGTAAATGAAAATAGTTTTTCAATTATTAAAAATGATATGTTTTCACATATAAGGATTATTTGTCAAAACCTTCCTTGTCCTGAATGTTCTAACCATGCTACAAATTATATGAATGGAATTGATTTTTCAAAAATTAATACAAAAGAAGACTTAAAAAAAATGCTATACGTTTTCCATAACGAAGTGAACAAAAGACTTGGCAAACCAGAATTTAAATATTCAGATTTAAATGAAAAGTATGACAAAGCAAATTTAAATAGAATCATTCCATTGTTTTTTAAATTTTTTGAAGACAAACACCGTTCACCACGTATGATTTCTGATGATATTTTTACACAAAGATTATCCAATTCAATTAGAAGATGGTTTGATAAAAATATTCATCATTTTAACTGAAAACGTTAAAAATTGATTTATATTTATACTTGATAGTTTGGAATAAAAAAAAGTATGGAAGAAATGAAAGAAGAAAAACACTCCATTGAAGAGTTAGTGCCAAGCGACTTTTTAAAAAGGTTTTATCAATTAAATGAATACGGTAAACCAATTGTTTTTAGCAAATATTGGATGAAATTAGAAAATTTGCACGATATAAGACAGGAGGAAATTGTAAAATTTAGAGTCAATTTAACTAAACGATTTATTATAAGAAGAAAATATCTAAAAATTATATTTTCAAGGATACCTTTATTGAAGGAGATAAAAATGCAGATTAAAGAATTTATAGGTTTGGAAAACTTTGAAGATTTATTTAAATCATATTTTCAAACTAAATAATAGTCGTATTTCAATAAGTGTAAAAAATTGACTTAGGTTATTCTCCCTGATACAAAGTAAATAAAACATGTATTTCTTTATTATTGCTATCTTTCTAATTTCCAAAGTGACTTGTTGTAAGAAAATGTATTACAACACCAAATATTGTATTTCTAAACCCCATTATTTGATGCTTACAGGGCCTATTCATATGCCACCTTCAAAACCTGAGTTAAAAACTGATTACAAGATTCCAAAGTCAATGAAAAAAGTGTTTCTTGATAATGTCCCTTATAAAAAAAGAAAAGATTAAATAACATAACACTGAATTCAGTATTATTTTATATTTTTTTAATTGTCCATAACCTTAATTAATTCTCCGTTTTTATAAACTTTGCATCTATATTTTGTTGATGTAACACGTTTACATACTTCGTTATTTTTGTATTCGGGGAAATATTGAAGACTTGGTGTATTTGTATTAAAAATAACATTGGACCAAAAGATTCCAATAAAAGTTCCAATTGCATATGCGGCAATAGTCTGGTATGATGTATAACAATATGTTGTGGACATTCTTAAAATTTGTTTTAATGGGGTAAACCAACTTGTATTCCAAAACAAATCAAAGAGTATTAATGTTATAAAAAAGAAAATAGTGGGTAAGTTAGCTCTAATGTTGGGAATATTAAAAAATAAAGCAGGAATGAATTTTAAAAAATCCAATGATAACAATTGCCATGGTGTTATAAAAGCACCTCCTAAGGTCGGAACGTTGGGTATATTATTAAAATTCATGACTTTGTTAATGTAATCCCTATCTTTTAAGATTAAAGTGGTAAATAAGTAGAAGAATGTATAACCAATAATGGTTTCACCTACAGGAACTGACCCTTCAGCGCTTTTGCCAAACAAAATAAAATCACATACTCCAGATTTATCATTTTGGTCAATATCACCTAAATCAAAATTTGTGCCAATTATGAAACTTGTAAATACAGCAATTAAAAGACCAAATAAGTAGACTATACCTCTTAAATCATTATTGAATATTGAAGACAGAGTAAAAAAACATATCAATATAAATGGTGCTAATCTAAGAAATAAGAATGAAAAGGTAGCTAAATTTAAATCCATTTTATTAGAATATAGTTATATATTATAGTTTTACATAATATATATTTTAATCAAAGTTTAGTTTTACATTTATATGTTTTCTTTTTTGGTATTTCACAAATAGTAGTATTGTCTACGCCAATGTTGTAAACAAAATATTTATTGTTTGACTTATGTAAAATAAAACTCCATAATACTGCAACCGAAATTCCAATAAGAGAACCTGCTATTACTTGTTGAACACTATAACATTTATTAGAAATTACCCAATAAAAATCCACCGATGTTAAAAATATTATAAACATAATAAATGGAAAATTTTGAAGAACAAAATTGTTAAGAAAAGCAGTATACAAGAGATTTGTTGCTGTATAAAAAAGAATGGTTGAATTTAAAGGTAGATTTGAATAAGTGGACATGTTATTAATTGTAAAAGGAATGCAAAGCTCGTTTGGATTTTTTACACTATCAAAATCAAAAGTATTTCCAATCATAAAAGAAGTTATAAGACTAAATGCTAATCCAACAAGAAAAATATATCCTCTTACATGTTTATTAATTAAAGAATCTAATAGAAAAAAACTAATTATTATTATTGGGATTAGTGCATAATAAACGGAATATAAGTTGTTTTCTAATTTCATATAATTTATAAGTATAAAATAATTATATGAAAACATGATTGAAAATTTCTTTAATATTACTAACTTGAATAAAATAAATATCCTTTTTGTTTTTTGATTTCTCTAACCATATATCATATTCTCTTTGATTTTCTTTTGGAAAAAGAAATGTAGTAACTCCATGTCGTATTCCATAATTGATTTTAATGTCTAATCCACCAATTGCAGTTACGTCGCCATTTAATGTTATTTCACCAGTAATGGCAATATTATTTTTTATTTTTTTCTTATTAAGTAAACTATATATTGCGGTTGTGATTGCTGCGCCTGCCGATGGTCCATCTTTTGATATTGCACCTTCAGGACAATGAATATGCAAACCTTGACATTTTGTTTTTTCAAAATATTTTAACCAGTTTTGTTTTGTGCTATCATCCGTTAAATTCCATGCTAAACTTTTTGCAACGTTCATACTTTCTTTCATTACGTCTCCTTGTAATCCTGTCAATTTCAATTCAAGAAAAACAGAGGAAGGATAAAATAATGTTTGAATTGGTATAATTCCTCCACAACCAAGTGAATTTGCCCATAATCCATTAATAATTCCAATTTCAGGTTCTCTATGAATTTGTTTCTCTTTAATTTTATCATACTTTGTTAAATATTCCTTTTCTAAATTTGAGATATTAATATTAATAGGAACTGTTTTATTACAGTCGTCTTTTAAAAGTTGCAAATTAATTTCACCATACAAATCAAATAATATTTCTTTCAGTTTTCTTACTCCTGGCTCTAATGTGTATGATTTTATTATATATTCAATACATTCATCATCAATCACTACAATGTTCTCAAAACCCATTTTATTATTTATTTCAGGAAGAATAAATTTATTTACAATAGTTATTTTTTCTTCTATAGTGAGGTTCTCAAATTTAATTCTATGTATTCTGTCTAACAAAATTTTATCAATTTGCTCAGGGTCGTTATAAGAAAAGATAAATAATATTTTGGATACATCAATATTAATTCCTGTAAAGTATTTATCTTGGAAATTAGTGTTTTGTGTTGGATCAATTAAATGTGTCAAAATACCAATGATTTCTTTTCCTTGTTCAGTTTTACTTACTTTATCTAACTCATCTATATAAATAATGGGATTCATACATTTTGAATCCATCAATATATCTACAATCTTTCCCCATGTAGAATTTAAATATGTATAACTATGTCCTTCTAAAAAAGAACCATGACTTGAACCACCGAGTGCTATAAAATTAAATGGTCGGTTTATGTCTTCCTTATTTTTTAAACATTTGGTTAATCCTTTACTTGCAAGAGATGTTTTACCAATTCCGGGTGAACCTTCAAAACCAAAACTATAACCACTTCTTTCGCCGTTCATCCACTGTCCAATAATCTTTATAATTTGATTTTTTGCATTTGAATGACCATGTATAGACTCATCTAACAAGTTTTCCATATTTGAGATACTTGTTCCAACATCTTTAATGTTTGATTTTAATAATTCAATTTCATTAATCAATAGTTTAGATTTATATTTATTTGCAAATATTTGATCAAAAATTTTACATATTACATTATTATCTATTTTTATTGTGTTTAAAACATGATTTATGTGAGTGCAATAATTTTTTTTTGATTTTTTAAGAATAGATAGGTTTTTGCAATCGCTATTTTTTAATACATCATTAATTATTTTTAAAATATCATTGATCTTTTTTAAATTACAATTTGATAAGTTCTGATTTATGTTGGTTTTTATTGTATTCATTGCGCATTTTTCAATATTAACAATATATTTATACAATTCGTTGTTTGTGTATTTTTCTTTCTTCTCAATTACAAGTGTTGAAAATAAATATTGGTATTCTTCTGTTATTTTTTTGAATATTTTATTGTTTTCTTTCATATATTTAATAACAGGTTCTTCGTAAAATGTCTCAAATGGAATTTTCACTAATCCTTCCAAATATTGTTTTGTTTTGATAGTCATTTCATCTGGTTTTCCATTCATTTCTTTTAATTTGTTCATTGCTTTCTCTTTAACAGAATCATCTACTTTTAATAAAACAATTTGTTGTTCAAGACTAATCTTGTTTATTTCGTATTTTTGCATTATTTGTTGAGTATTTTGTATGTTTGTTTTCACAATGTTCTTGAAATTTTGTCTAATATTCCACGGCAAACTATCATATATTTTACTTCCAATGGTTTCTAAATTATTATCGTTAGAAATTGTATTTATTAAATCGTATAAAATATAACATGTGTGTTGTATATCATTATCTTCTTTGTATAACAATAAGTTTACTAAAAAATCTCTTTGTAAATACACATCTTTATCTAAGAATTGTCTAACTACAATATCAATATGGTTTTGTTTTATAAAATCAACTTCTTTTATTACATTAATAATCCTTTTTTTAATGTCCTCCTTTCCAAATACAAGTAAATCTTTTAAAGAAAGTGACTCAATAATATTTGAAAATATTTCTTTCTCATTTAGATTTTCAGATTCAAGATAGTTTTTAAGTTCACTTGTTCTCTGTAAAACATATTCTTCCTGTAAACATTTTATAGGTATATCTTCCACAATTGCATTGACAATAAGTATTTTCTTGGTAGTGTTATTTTTAAATATAATTTTAATATGATTTAATTTATTAATGATGGAAATATCATTCAATTCCTTATCATCTAAACACTCAAAATTGTTTAGGTTCTCAACATTGATTATATCTTCTGATAACTTTTCACAACATATAGTGTTACTTTCTGTTGTAGATTTATTTTTTTTCGCTATTATTTTGTAGCCAATAGGACAAATATAATTTTTAATTAATTGATATTTTGATTTAATAATTGAGTTTTTAAAAGTAAAATCTTTGAATTGACTACCAAGAGTAACGTATAATAAATCTTCTATATTTTTTGTGCCAAACCCGCAAATAACCAGTGATAATTTGTCTATTATTTTTTGTAATTTTGAAATTAACTGGGTTCCTTCTGGTTGACTTTTTAATTCTTTTTCCAATTCAATAACTTTTTCAAACAAATCAACTAATATTGAAATTGATAAAGAAATATCATTTTCACTAAATAAATTATTATTTTTGTTTTGTCTTATTGATATTATTGTATTTTGAATGATTTGGTAAATATAAATTATTTTATTTTTGATAAAATCTTTTGTAGAGTTTAATTCAGAATCATTTATTTTTTCATTCATATTATTCTCTTGTTATATAAATAGAAACTATAATAGTTAAGTATTAATAAAATCACCTGTTAAATCTATTTAAACATATTTTCATTTAAATACATAATGGGTATTCCGAGTTATTTTTCACAGATTATAAAAAATTATTCAAATATTATAAGAAATATGGAATTTATTAAATCAATTAACATTGACCATCTTTTCATGGATTGTAATTCTATTATTTATGATTGTGTAAGAGAAATAGAATATGTTTCAGACCATATTGAATTTGAAAAAAAAGTGATTGATAAAATTATTGAAAAGATAGAAGAATACGTGAATATTATTAATCCAAAAAAAACATTGTTTATTGCTTTTGATGGAGTAGCTCCCTTTGCAAAGATGGAACAACAGCGAACGAGAAGGTATAAAACATATTTTATGTCAAATCTTGAATTTAATGAAAAAAAAGACGCTTGGAATACTTCTGCTATTACACCCGGAACAAACTTCATGAATAAATTGTCGGATGCATTAGAGTATTCATTTTCATATATTGAAAAAAAGTTTAATGTAGGTTCAGTATTAGTTTCTACGTCCAAAGAAGAAGGAGAAGGAGAACATAAATTGTTTGAATATTTAAGAAAAAATGATTATAAAGAAGATAATGTATTTTTGTATGGTTTAGATTCAGATTTGATAATGTTGTCTATTTATCATTTAAAATATTGCAAACACATATATATTTTTCGTGAAGCACCTGAGTTTTTAAAAAGTGCAATTCAAGTAGAAACGAAAAGTGATGATGACATTTATTTTTTAGATATACTGCATTTAAAGAATTCAATTGTAAGTGAAATGAGTTGCGTTGATTGTAGTATAAATAGAGCATTTGATTATATATTTTTATGCTTTTTCCTTGGAAACGATTTTTTACCTCATTTTCCTGCAATGAATATTAGAACTCATGGTATTGATACGTTATTGCGGATTTATCGTAATACAGTTGGAAATAAACCAAATAATTATATTATATCTCAAAATGAGCAAATTAATTGGAAAAATGTTAGAGCTGTTTTAAAACATGTAGCTGATGACGAAAATAAATATTTGCTTAGTGAATACGAGTTAAGAAGGCGCTACAATAATTTTAGATTTCCTGAAACTACTTCAAAAGAGAAAGAGATTCTATTTCAAAATTCGCCGATTATTTATCGTCATCAAGAAAATTACATAAATCCTGATTGTCCATATTGGGAAAATAGGTATTATAAAACATTGTTTAAAGAGAATAATTCAAAAGAGTTTGTAAAAAATGTTTGTAATAATTATTTGGAAGGATTAGAATGGGTATATAAGTATTACACAAGTGGATGTATTGATTGGAAATGGAAATATAATTATCATTATCCACCTTTGTTCAAAGATTTGGTTAGTTATATACCTCATTTTGAAATGAATTTTTTGAACGAGAAACAAAAAGAGCCTTTTAATCCATATGTTCAATTATGTTATGTATTACCAATGAAATCACACTTTTTATTGCCGAATGATTTGCAAGTATTTATTTCAAAAAATTATAAACAACTTTATCCAGAACGTTATTTCTTTGAATGGGCTTTTTGTAGATATTTTTGGGAGTCACACCCTATTTTACCAAAAATACCATTAGAACTTTTGAATCAATGGAACACACAGTTTAATTTAAGACAATTTGTATAAAATTGATTTTATTTTTTAGGATAAATTTACTGCATCAGTAGAATGAATTTGGAGTTTATTAAGAATTATATTGATAAGGATTTATCTACTGATTTTTATAAGGTTTTGCTTATGATTTATGAAGGCTGTTTGTTGTATTTCACTTGGGTTGTATTACATTATGTAGCAACTCATTTGTATGCAAGAATGTGCACGCCTTTAACTATTATGGGTTTCATTGCATCTCCATTTCTTGTTCCTGCGCCTCATTGTCAGGGATTAAGATGGTTGATTTATAAAGGTGGTGAACAGATTTTAGCGATGTGGGTATTGTTTGGAGCTTATTTATTAACAAAAATAAAAAATTTATGTATAGAATCAAAAAAACAAGAAAAAGTTGAATAAGTTTGTTGTATGTAAATTTAGATATTTGTATTTTTTTATTTTTTATAAAAATTGAATTATTAATATTTAATTTTTTTTATAGTAAAGAATTATGGTTGCGGTTGTTGTAATTGGAATGTTATTTGTCGTGTTCTTAATAGTTACTGGTATTGTAATGGAAGTATGTTGTCCTGATTCAACATATTAGAAATCTAAGAATATTATATTTTTTATTATATTCTTATAATGTATATATGAATATGTCTCTATCAATTCCTAATAGTTCTTCAAATAGTAGTCTTAATACAATAGCAAGTGCAGAATCTGATTTAACAAGTCAAAGTCAAATTGTAGAGTTGTCTAAAATGAAAGATTTAATTAGTAGTATTTTTAACAGTCACGAATTTCCGGAAGAATATAAAAAATATGATAAATTGGTTAAAAATCGTGATTATAGACAAGCTTTAATGGATGTATTTAAAGATTTAAATGACAAATATGAGGTTTATAGAAGTGAGTTGATTTTAAAAAATGTAAGAAATCGTTTTAAAGATAATAATGAAGAAATAAGTAATCAAGAGTTGAATAATAATGTAGATGAATTAAAAATTAGAGAAGGAATTGCTGAAATGGTAACTTTTATCGAGTATTTACTTTTAAAGAAAAAAATAAATGATACTGTAAGTGACCAAGGAAATAACATTTCTAATTTTATAGTGCATCCAGTCTCGAAAGAAGACTATTATTTAACAACAAAAAACATATCGGATTTCAATAAAAGTTTGGATGAAGACTCAGAACTTCAAGAGATGTTAAGAAGGGCAAAATCATCCAAATCAATGAGAAGAGGGGGGAGTAAAAAAAATAAAAGAAAAACCAGAAAAGAAAAAAAAAGTTTTTTATACAATCCTAATGACCCTAAAAAGAGCTTTGATGTTTATATTGATAAAGATCCTTCTGATACTATACCCATAAAATATACTACTATGGAAGATGTCAAGAATACAATAGTAAAGCTTGAAAAATTGTATAAAAATGGTAAATATCCGCATAAAAGAATTTGGCAGGTAGGAATGATTATGAAGGTCAGGTTAGAAGCTATAAAAAAAAATAAGGAAAAGCTATATCCTAATGCTAAAAATGTTTTAGGAAGGTATAATTTAGCTAATAAATATTTTTTGTTTTTAAGTAAGAGAACAACATTAAAAGAAGGAGATAGAAAAAAATTAGTTTTTAAATTTTAATCTATAGATAATGTAGAATTATATATGGATTGTTGTAATCATAATAAATCTGCTAAGAAATGTATGCGTAAATCAGACAAAAAGATATTTTCGCTTCCCAGGAGATTTACAAGGAAAAGATGTAAAAAAGGAGTGAATGGGTTTACTATGAAAGCTTCTTGTGCTCCATACAAAGACTGCAAAAAAGGAGGAGGCAGAAAATCAAAAAAGACAGTATCAAAAAAACCAAGTATATTGAGTAAAATAATAGCTTCTACCAAAAACCCAGCTGTTGGAGTTAGTAAAGAAAAAACATATTTATTATCTACTTTAACTGACAAATATGAAGATAAAGCCCATGCCTTAAATAACGCTTTTGAGAAAAAACGATTAATTGGTGATATAGATACAAAAAACTTTAGAAAAGAACAGGCATATTTTGATAAATCGGCGAAAGCAATATATAAATCCTTACAAAGTTCATTAAAATAAAATAATAATATCAGAATATTCTATAATATGGATTATTTTGATACCCCACAGGTTTCAAAACACTGGTTTCATACATTATTAGAAACAAAATTTGATAGAAATCCTACAAAAAATTTTCTTCATAAAATAGTTCAAACCAGCTCGCAAGAAACAAATAGAGATGCAAGACTTTTAAACAACAATTTTTATTTTAATTATTTTAGAGGACAAGGATTTAGTGGTGAAAACTTTGAAGAGAGATATCAACTTGCCTTAGAACCAATCTATAATGAAGAAATGGAAACGCCTTTTCCTGATGATCAGATTAGACCAATTGATTGTTTTTTTGGATATACTGAGTTATCAAGTTCCAATCTACGACAAAAATACTTTATAATTGGAGGAAGTTTAGATATTACAAATAGTTCTGAACCTGACGGAGAAGAAAATTATAGAAAGAATTTTTTGCAAAGAGAGGATTTTAATAACATGTTTAATTTATTTCGTTATATATCAGATGAATCCAGCAATCAACCTCAGGTTGACTCACGCACAGATACTACACTTCATCGTATTGTTGATACGATTACTTTGTTGGGACAATTGGATGTTAGCGAGTTAAATGAAGATGGTGATGTAACTTTAAGTAATGGTGCTGAGGAAAATGTATTTCCGATAGTTGAGAGAGATACACGAGTGACGGCTTCTTTTTATTTAGAATTTTTAATTAATTGTTTTATATATTTAATGAATAAAGTTAGAAATGAAAGACAAATAATTATTTTACAGCAGCACCGTCCATATGTATTTGATAGGTTTGTATCAAGCAGAGAACCAAATACAGCAAATCGTGTTGTTAATTTTTTACAAACAAATCAAGATAATAGTGAATATACACAAAATAAACGATGGGTGCGTAGCACTCAACAATATGATAGTTTATCTATTTTATTAAAGATTTTGTCTATGAATACTTGTGTAAATGATACATATGTGAACAATAATATGTTAAGATTTGCTGATTTAAATGTCAATGTAGGTAATAATCCAGTATTAACCTCTTATACCCAAGTTCAAAGGGCGCTTTTAAAAATATTTTTAATGTTTGATATAGATATTAATGAAACAGAAACAAATGCTAATGTAACTCCGTTAGAATTTGTAAGATTACAATATAATCATATAAGTAATCAAGCACAAAATGAAAACGGAGAGAAACAACCTTTGTATGACCGTATAGTGCAGGATTATTCAGGTATCGTAAATTTGGTGACTTCTTTGGTAGGTGATAATAATTTGAAAGAAGATATAGGTTCTGTAACTCAACAGAAAGAAATGTCTAAAATATTGACTCCTTTAATGGGTAATAAATCAAGCACATATCCACAATCAGAAATACTTACAAGTCGTGAGGGTGGTCCTACCATTAGCTCTATAAAAAGAAAAGCACAGACAGCAGCTCAACAGGCAAGTCGTGGTGACCCAAATTATCCAAAACCAATTAATCTTACTTTGGGCGGTAAGAAAAATAACACTAAAAAGCGTAATAAAAAGAAAAATAAAAAAACAAAAAAAAAGGTCTCTATTTAAAATACAATATAAAAAGTAAAGTTTTTATATTTTATAAAATGATATCAAATATTTGTATCTTATTGTTATTCTGTTTCTTTGATTATTCAAGTTCTCTTCGTGTTCCAATATCTAATTCTTATAGTAAAAAAAAACCAATGAACATAAAAGTATTAGATAAAGATTTGGTTGTTTGGTGGGATAATAATAAATGGTGTGCAACAAATAATATGTGTTTGCATCGTCAAGGTTCTCTATCCAAAGGAGTTATTACACGTGATGGAAAAATTAAGTGTGGTTATCATGGTTGGGAATATAATGATTGTGGAACATGCACTCATTTTCCATCAACAAATAAAAAGTTTAATTTAAACAACGGCGTTTTTCATATTGAAGAACAAGATAATGTTTTATGGTTTGTTGACAATACTTGTCATAACAATCAACATATATTTGAAAATACTTTTAAGAATTATATTTTTACAAAATGGACGTTTGAAGAAGTAAAAGGTTCTCATGAACTGTATTTGGAAAACATAATGGATCTTTTACATTTTAATCATGTTCATCATAACACTCCTCCACCTGTGAATCGTTATAAAGAAATGGATATAATATGTAAAAATGAATCTATAGTTCATTGGTTTAATGAAAGTGGATTTAGTTTAGAGGTTGTTGGAGACAAACCATCAAGTTATGTATTCATTGCGCCTTTTTCATTGCTGTTTACCCTTGGAGAGAATGTAAATATTTGTAGTTTCCTTTATCCTATAGATGAGAACCATTCTAAGTTTTACACAAGCCTTTTGTTACCAAAACAGGAGAATGAATTAAAAAATAAATTAATTAAGAATTCTTATAATTTTATAAAACCCCTTGTGGACTTTTACGGACAAGGAATTTTTGCTCAAGACAAAGAACAAATTATTGAACAACACAAAAATATACAAAAATACGGGAAAAAGTATATATCTCCATATGTTTCTGATAAACCAATTATGTTGTATAATAGCTGGATGAAGAAATATTATAATGAGTCAATCGTTTTTAATTTTGACTTTGAGCCATGAGTTAAAAAATATATAACTGTTTCTTTTGTTTGAATAATATACTTTTTTTTATATACAAATATTATATTATGAATGATGAATAATACTTATGTATTGAATAATAATGAAAAGAATGAATTATATAATTTGTCTTTAAAGTTAAAAGATATATGTTGTTATAATAATAAAGAACTTTTTTTAAGAGATGCAAAGTTTCTTAGTAGTGAATTACCTAAAAATCTAAAAATGTTTTTAAAAAACTTTGTAAATGAAAAATTGCTGGATGATATTGCTATTATTAAAAATTTACCTTATGATAGAGAACTTGAAACGCCAAGAGATAATAGTTACTTTATTGGGGAGAAAACTATACTTTCCAAATGTCAGGCTATTATTAATGAGTTTATTGGTGAAATGATATCTTATGAAGGTGAGGCTCATGGTAGACTTTTTCAGGACATGGTGCCAAATAAGCAGTTAATGAAAACTCAAACAAGTCTTGGTTCAAGGATTGAATTAGAACTCCATACTGAACAAGCTTTTTCTGATTTAAGACCAGACTTTTTATGCTTATCTTGCTTAAAAGGAGATGAACAAGCAAAAACGTATTATTTACATGTTA
>MDSZ01190482.1_pt1 | contig 17153 bp, 14 predicted proteins | sample 811201 | NCBI WGS metagenome assembly MDSZ01 (sample SAMN05326647, study PRJNA326480) | marine metagenome | isolation source: seawater | place: Indian Ocean: North | collected 2010
GATTTAAATTATGTTGAGGTTAAGAAGGGTATTAATAAGAAAGAGGTCGTATATGTTTTACCTAGCGAAGGCCTTATCAAGTATCAACAAAAATTTGCTGAAAGAGTTAGAAGTAGATTTGGATAAAGAATGATCATAGAAGAATCGGTTTCTACAGCTTTAGATGCTATTAAAGTTAATCTTTTAAGGTCTTTGTTAACAACCATTGCAATAGTTATAGGAACTGCTTCAGTTATCGCAATGGTTGGAATAGGATCAAGCGCTCAAAAAGCTATAGACGATTCAATTACAAATCTTTCTACTAGAACATTATCTGTTTACCCCTCGAGGGGCAGAGGGCAACAGAAGATCAATGCATCTCCATTAATTATAAAAGATGCAGATGCATTACAAGAAGATACAGAAATAAACTGGAATATCTCTCCAGAAATGAGAGGTGCAGATAGTCTTAAGTATGGGAATGAAAGTATTAGTCTTTCAATTGTTGGTTCCCGAACAAATTATTTAGAAATTAATGGATATGAAGTTGAGCATGGAAGGTTTTTTACTAAAAGAGAAAATCTTGCAAGAAAAAAAGTTGCTGTTTTAGGATCAAGTGTTGGCACTGAGCTAAAAACTTCTTCTAAAGCTATGATTGGAAAAGAATTTATACTAGGGGGTATTACTTTTGAGATCATTGGTGTTTTAAAGTCTGAAGGCTCATCAGGTTGGTCAAATCCTGATGAAGTAGTTTACATCCCTTTGTTAACCGCTTCTGATAGACTTTTTGGAAGAGATAGGCTGGATTCAATTAGAGTAGAAGTTCCTATTACCTACAGTCCTGAAGAAGCTATGATATCAATAGAGAGAGTTTTAAGAAGAGAGCATGATATTGGACCAGGAGAAGAAAATAACTTTAGAATTAATGATTGGAATCAATTTCGTGACCTTCAAAGAGAAGCTACTGCTATTTTTTCAGCTCTTATCATTGGGATAGCAGGTATTAGTCTTTTGGTTGGAGGGATTGGCGTTATGAATATAATGTTGGTATCTGTTACTGAGAGAACTAGAGAAATTGGATTAAGAAAGGCATTAGGTGCAACGCACCAAGCCATTCTTTTTCAATTTATAGTTGAAGCTGTCATTCTATGCATTATTGGGGGAATTGTAGGCGTTCTATTTGGTTCCATTCTGTATTTTTTAATAACAATTTGGCAAGATTGGACCTTTACTATACCCTTTTCAGCAATTTTTGGTTCAGTTACTTTTTCAGCTTGCGTAGGTTTATTTTTTGGAATTTGGCCAGCAAGAAAAGCAGCTCAATTAGAGCCTGCTGTTGCATTAAGATACGAATAAGCCTATGAAAGTGCTCCAATTACTCCCTGAGCTAAAGGTAGGCGGTGTAGAACGTGGGACGATTGATCTTTCAAAACACCTAACTACCATCGGCCATCAATCTGCTGTTGTTTCTGCTGGAGGAAGCTTAACTAATCTACTAATTGATCATGGTGCTCAGCACTTTCAAATCCCCATAGCTAAAAAAAATTTTGTTGCTTTGATGCAATTTCGGAATTTAAGAAAGATTTATAATGAATTTCAACCAGATATAGTTCATGTTCGTTCAAGATTTCCAGCGTGGATAAATTACCTTGCATTAAGAAATATCAAAGGAGAAAAACCAATTGTTATATCAACATTCCACGGTTTGTATAGCAAACCTTTTTACAGCAAATCAATGTCTTATGCTGATAAAGTGATTGCTATTTCTAGAACTGTCCAAGATTACATAAAAGATAACTATCAGATCGATGAGTCCAATATACATCTAATCTATCGTGGGTGTGACCTGGATGAATTTAATACAATTCCATTAACTCAAGAATCAAAAAATGCCTGGTATAAAGAATTTCCACAAACTAGAAATAAAACTATACTTGCCTTACCAGGCAGGATTACTAACTGGAAAGGTATTGAGACCTTTATTAGTCTATTTACTTATTTAGACACAACTCAGTTTCATGGGATTATTCCAGGCCCCGTCGCTGATAATAAAATGCATTATTACCAAACATTAATAAAATCAATTAATAAAAATAATCTTTCTGATCATATAACTTTTTGTGGGCCAAGATCCGATATTTCAGATGTTTATAAAATTTCAGATATAGTTTTAAACTTGTCATCAAAACCTGAGCCCTTTGGGAGAACAATTATCGAAGCTGCAGCTTGTGGTACCCATGTAATGGGCTGGGATCAGGGAGGAGTAAAAGAATCAATTGAATCAATAAATAAATTTGGTTTAGTAGAATATGGAAATATTGAGATGCTCGTAAATAAAATTTACCAACTCTTAGAAAAGCCTCCTCCCAAATCTATACCTGAGGTATTTACAAAAGAGTATTTAGCTAATTCAACTATTAGAGTTTACGAACTCGCATTAAGTAAAGATAAATAAATTTCTTTTATTTTTTTACTAGCATTTTCAACTGAATAACTTTCAATTAGTGCAGCTTTTACACCAGCCATATCTAATTGAGGTAGCATAGGAACCATTTCTTCAAGGAGAGATTGTAGACTTGCTTGATTGTTTGGATCTGTTAAAAATTCATCAGGAATTAATTCTGACATAATGCCAACCTTTGTTCCGAGAACTGGTATCTCATGATTAATTGCTTCTAGAGCAACTCTTGGACCCCCTTCTCGAAGACTAGATACAATAAGTCCGCTAGCATCTTTGTATTTTTTTTCAATAGACTTATAGGTGAAGTCTGTAATGATGTTAACTCGATGTTCAAGATTAAGATTCAAAATTAGCATTTTAAGATTTTCTTCTTCTGGTCCAGAGCCAATGATTTCTAATTTATGATTTATATTTATCCAGCTGCTGATTAAAATATCAAAGCCTTTTACTTTTTCCAGTCTGCCAATTGAGATTATAGGACCATTACGTAAAGACGGTTTTCCAGCATGATATGGATTAAACCAATTTGGAATATAGATACCGTTATTTATTTCATTTGCTAATATTTTGTTTACACCAATCACAGCATCTACATTTAGAAATGCACGATTATTATTTTTATGCCCATGGATAGTAGATACGACTTTAATATTGCTAAAACGTTTGATCCATTTTCCTATATAGCTGGTTTTCGCTCCATGACAATGCAAAATAGATATATTATTTTTTTTAAGGTATTTAATAAGTTTGTATACATTCAATGGAGAATATCTAGACCCTATATTTAAAGAATGCGTTTTAATGTTATTCATATGATCATGAATAGATTGATCGCATATAATAACTTGATCAGTTTCTTTAGCCATTCTTGATGCTAATTCGTATACATGCTGCTCAATTCCAGCAAATATTTTACTTGATACTAGATGAGCAATTTTCATTGATTGGAATTAAGAAACTTTTTTATTGAACAAGCTATTTTCTCAACTTCTGCAAGTGGTTCAAAATCTTCAGAGGGATTTTCAATTTTAGAAATATCCATCCCTTCTTTCTGAATATAATACACAAGGCCAACGCGTTTAGATTCTATTAACTCATTTATAGAATTTCTTATTTTTTTCGAACCAAAAATCTTTCTATATTTTGGGTTCTCTATTTGAATCAAATAGGTATTTCCTTTTGAAGATAGCGCTTCAAATACTAAATTTGCACTGTCTGGGGTTACAAATTTTAAAGCTGATTTTTGTATATTATCTTCAAATGAGTTTGAAAGTGGGTCATGAAAATCAATGAAGTGAACATTTTCGTATTTACTGATTTCATCTTTAATATTTAAGTTAATACTATTAGGTGTTCTTCGGGAATTAAAAATTTTAAACTCGTAGTTTGGATGGACACTTAATATATAATGCAGGTGCTTCATTAATATTTCTTCATTAAATTTATAGTGTTTGCTGTGACCTCCGATAGCTATTACCCCTTTATTTTTATCAACAGGAGTATAAGAGGGAGAAGCGAGAGCGCCTTGAAATGTAATAACATTATCAGGAACCTTTCTATTATTAAAATCATGTTTCGGTGCGCAAATTAAATCAAATGATTTTATATTGCTGGAGGGGCGCAAGATAGCTATTGAAATTGCTTGTTTATTAAAATTCTTTTTTAAAATTTTTTTTGAATCAACTATTTTTGAGTAAACTGAATGACCTGCACCTATAAAGATAACAGGTTGATTAGCCTCATTAATGCTAGAAGCTATAGACTTAATATCTCGCAATGAATTTTTACCTTTAGATAAATCAATAGAAATTAAAGAGAATTTTAATTCTTGTTTAAGCCGATTTAGCAAAACATTAACTTGTTTTAAATGACCAGCTTTTGAATCTTTGAACCAGTAAATATGCATTTAAATTATTACTTTATAACTTGTTATGTTTAAAATACCCTGTCTAAGATGCCTTGTGAAGGAAATAAATTCAGAAAATCATTGCTCTAAAGGAGCAAGCGGGCATGGCCAGCCCGCTCTAATTGGCCTTAGGGAAAAATTTAGAGGAAAATTTTTAACCAACTTAACCCTTTGACATTCAATATTCTAATTAGTTCATATTTATTATTAATATTTAACATTTGCTCATAATTACAATACATAGAATTTTGAAAAAATAGTCTATGTGTATATTATTAATGTATATATATTTTAATTTTTTTAAGTTTATAGGGGCTTTACATGACAAAAAATTCGATACCATCACCTGATGATTTATATAAAAGAGCTCGAGATATAAAGTCTACACTAGAAGCTAGGGCAGAAGAGGCTGCTAATTTAAGAAGACTGCCTGATGAAACAATTCAAGATTTTAAAGATTTAGGTTTTTTTAAGATATTGCAACCTATTCGATGGGGTGGATTTGAAATGGATCCCATAGTCTTTTATAAGGTTACTGGCATTATTGCTGAGGCATGTATGACATCAGCCTGGGTATTCTCGGTCGTTGCAGTTCATAATTGGCAAATCTCTGTTTATGATGAGCAAGCTCAAGAAGATGTTTGGGGGAATGATAATTCTATTCTAATTTCGTCTTCATATGCCCCAAAAGGAATTGCAAAGCCTGAAGGAGATGGTTTTAAAGTTTCAGGTGAATGGGATTGGTCATCAGGAAGCGATCATTGTGATTGGTTTTTTGGAGGAGCAGTTTTAGATCCATCTGTGGGCTTTGAAAGTTTTGTAACTTTATTAATCCCAAGAGAAGATTATGAAATTATTGATAATTGGCATGTTTATGGTTTAAAAGGAACCGGGAGCAAAAGGATTAAAGTTGATAATGCCTTTGTTCCAAATTATAGAATTCATTATTTAAAAGATGCATTTATATCAAAAAGCCCAGGAAATAAAACTAATCCAGGCCCTTTATATAAACTCCCATTTGGTCAAGTATTTACTCATTCTGTTGCCATCCCATCTCTTGGTGCTTATAAGGGAGCATTAGAGTCTTTTATTGATGGAGCAAAGTCCCGTATATCAAGTTTTGGCGTTGAGGCTAAGACTAACCCTTTAACTTCGGCTTTGATTGCTGAAGCTACTTTAGAAATTGATCAAATGTGGAATACCTTGGAAGCTAATTTTAAAGTCATGATGGATGCTGTGAATAGTTCAAAAGAAATTAATATCAATGACCGAATTAAATTTCGACATCAGGTTGGTGTAATTAATGATCGTTGTGTAGCTGGCGCATTAAAATTAGTTAAAGCAAGTGGTGGAGCAAGTGTTTATCTTGGTCATAATGTGATGAATAAGTTTATTGATATTATGACAACTCAAGTGCATGTCGCTAATATTTCTGATCCTTTCGCAATTGATTATGGTTCTAGCGTTTTGGGGGGAGAAACTGAAAATTTAATGCTTTAATTTAAGAGAAGGGAGAAATATGAACACAATACCACTAAGAAAAATTGACCAAACACCTCCTCCAGAAAGATATGCAAGGGGCTGGCATTGTTTGGGATTAAGTTCTGAATTTACAGATAAACCAAAAGCAATAACGGCTTTTGGAACTCGCATTGTGGTCTTTAGGAATTCTTCAGGTGATGCTGTAGTTCTAGAGGCTACATGTCCTCATATGGGAGGCGATCTGACGATGGGAAAAGTTGATGGAGATGTTGTTAGGTGTCCATATCATGATTGGGGATGGGGCGCAGAGGGAAAGTGCTTAGATATACCTTATGCGAAAAAAATTCCTAGAAATGCAAGAATTAGAAGCTGGCCTGTTTGTGAAGAAAATCATTTGCTTCTTATATGGAATGACCCTGAGGGCTTGCCACCGCTAGAGGATGAAATTGTCCCTAGAGAGGATGCTGCTTTTGCAGATGATTGGTCTGATTGGGTGATTGAAGAAAATATAATTCATATTAATTGCCGTGAATTAATAGATAATATGGCAGATAAAGCTCATTTTATTACTGTTCATGGTTTAAAGCCGCCGACTCTTTTTAAAAATATTTTTGACGGTCACAAATTAACTCAAATCATGAATGCATTAAATGATGAGGGTTCAGAATTTGGAGAAGGCGGTGAATTAAGGTCCTCTGCTACATATTATGGACCAGCTTATATGATTGCAGCAATCGACAATGAGGCTGCTGGATTTTCTCACAGCTCAATTCAATTGGTTAGCCATGTTCCTATCGATAGAGATAGCTTTTTACTTCGGCATGGAGTAAAAGTTCAGAATATTCCTAATTTAAGCGAAGAAGAGAATAAGGCCGTTGTTGCTGAATATACAGAAATGACCCAACTTTCCTTTAAGCAAGATGTTGATATTTGGCACAATAAATTTAGAGTTGATAATCCACTATTATGTGATGGAGACGGCCCATTGCATAAACTTAGGGAGTGGTATGACCAATTTTATGTTGATAGAGATCAAGTTCCAAAAAAATTAAAACAACGCAAAGAATATACTGTATAGAGTTGTATTTATGTTAGATCAGTTTGATGAAATTTTTGATGTACTTGTAGTTGGTAGTGGTTGTGGTGGATTAACAGCAGCATTAACAGCTGATATTTCAAATCCTGCAAAAGTATTAGTTATTGAAAAAAGCCACCTCATTGGAGGTACAAGCGCTACTTCTGGAGGAGTTATATGGATTCCTGATAATCACCTTGGAAAAGAAAAGGGCGCACAAGATTCTATATCTGAAGCTAAAGAATACTTAAAATCAACAATTCCAGCGGATGAATTTAATGAAATTTTGATTGATAAATATCTCGATCAAGGTCCAAAGATGGTTAAATTTATGGAAGAAAATACCGATGCAAGATATACCAGCCTTGAGCATTATCCAGATTACTTTCAAGATGCTCCCGGAGTTAAACTAGGTAATCGTGCGCTTGAACCTCTGCCAGTTTCAGCTGATACTTTAGGAGACGATGTAGATAATCTTCATCCTTCTGGACCTCAAACTATTCTTTTTGGAAGATATGGAGTTAATTTTGAAGAGTCCCATGCATTTACTACCCAGTCACCCGGATGGCTTAGATTATTTTTAAAAATATTTTTTAAGTATTGGTTAGATATTCCATGGAGAATTAAACGTAAAAGATCGAGGCGATTGGCTTTTGGCGCTGCCTCGGTTACTAGATTAATTTCTTCAATAAAAAAAAGAAATATTCCTATATGGAGATCTACAGAATTAAAAGAATATATTGTTAAAAACAATAAAGTTATTGGTGCAGTAGTAAATAAAGATGGCCAAATCATACGTATTAAAACTACTAGAGGTATTATTGTTGCCTCAGGTGGGTTTGGTCAGAATCAATCCATGAGAGAAGAATATTTACCCAAACCAACTAATGCTGATTGGGGCTGTGAACCAAAAACCAATACAGGTGACCCTATTAGAGCCGCAGAAGCTATTGGAGCACAGTTAAAATTTATGGATAAAGCATGGTGGGTTACAACACTGAAAGCTCCTGATGAAGATTTCCCAAGATTGAGTGAAGTAGAAAAATCAATGCCGGGGAACTATACAGTCAATAAATCCGGGAAACGTTTTTCTAATGAGTCTCAAAATTATCTTACTTTTATGCTTGAAGTATTAAAAAAACAGAAAGATGGGGAATCTTTTACACCTATGTATATGATTTTTGATGCTAACCATAGAAAAAATTATCCAGTTGGCCCACTTATGCCAGGGAAGTTTTTTCCAGACTCTCTAGTAAAATTTGTTCATAAAAATTGGTTTAATGATGATTTCATTACTCGTGCAAGCTCTATTGAAGAATTAGCTAAAAAAACAGGAATTAACGCTGATGGATTAGTAGAAACTATTCAAAAAGTTAATGAATTTTCAAGAACTGGCAAGGATTTAGACTTTCAGAGAGGCGATGATGAAAGGGATAGATTTTCTGGTGATCAAAGTCTTATCAATCCCTGTTTAGGGCCTGTCGAGCATGCACCATTTTATGCTATGAGAATTGATCCAGGCGAATTTGCTACATGTGGCGGCATGGTCATTAATGAAAATGGTCAAGTTATGGATAAAAATAATAACCCAATTCCAGGATTATATGCTTCTGGGAATTGCACACCAGCATTACTTACTACCTACCCAGGTCCGGGGGCTACAATTGGTCCTGCAATGACATTTGGATTTATTGCTGGTAAACATATTAGCGGGTCCAATACTTTGTAGCCTAATACATGTTCTTTACGATATGAGCCTATTTAAAAGAAGAGATTTTTTCTTAAAAAGCTTTATAGGTCTAATAGGCACAGGTTTTCTTATTAGCTCAAAAAAGAAATTAAAAGATAATAATTTTGTATGGCATGGTGAAACAGATATTGCAGTTATAGGGTCAGGAACAGGCTTGGTTGGAGCAATAGCAGCATTAAAAAAGGGGCTAAGAGTTGTAGTCTTAGAGAAAGCCTCATCCCCTGGAGGTACCACAGCAATTTCAGGAGGAGTAGCGTGGGTTCCAAACAATCATGTTATGAAAAGGGAAGGATTTAATGATTCAAAAGCAAACTCTTTAAAATATCTAAATCAACTTTCTCAGGGACAGGCTGATCAAGAGTTAATTGCAGCATTTGCAAAAGAGGGCCCAAGGATGGTTAAGTTTTTAGAAGATAACACCTCTTTGAAATGGAGGGTCTCAAAAATTATGGGAGAAGCCTCAGAATATCATACCGATTGGGAAGGAAGCGTTCTTAAAGGACGAAGTATTGAGCCAGACACTAAGGGACCTGTCGGTGCCCATTTTGGAGGAGTGCTGATTTCTTATTTATTAAGGGCCTTTAAAGCCCTAGGTGGAAAAATACTTTTAGATGCTCCAGCTATTAAGTTGATAAATAGAATAAATGATGATGGATCAACCGAAGTTCTAGGAGTTTCATATAGCTCAAAAGGAAAGGTATTTAATTTAAAAACAAAAAAAGGAGTTCATTTAGCAAGTGGTGGGTTTGATCATAACACTCAAATGAAAAAAAATTTTTTATCAATTCCTTCTTATGGAGTTGGAGTTAAATCTAATACTGGAGATGGTATAAAGATGGCAATGAAGCTAGGCGCTGACTTAAGAAATATGAACGAAGTATGGGGAAGTGTGGTCTACAAAGGCGAGGCTGAGGCACTAGGATCTTTAAATGCGGTAACTGAAAAAAAATATTATGCTAGTTGTGTTTTGGTAAATCGTTATGGAAATAGATTTTCAAATGAGAAAGCTGATTATGATTCTTCATGGCGTTCATTTCATGCAAAAGAAAATTGGGGCGCTTTAAAATATAAAAATATACCAGCTTTCCAAATTTTTGATCATAAAGTAAGGCTGAACGGAACTTTAGCTGGTAAAAAATATAATCAAGCATTGCCTAATTGGTTTTATAAATCTAACACTATAGAAGGACTAGCAAATAAATTAGGCATCAATCAAAATAATTTAAAATCAACTATTTCAAATTTTAATAAAAATGCTTTGCTGGGAATCGATCCTGATTTCCAAAGAGGAAAAACCCATTATGATAGGATGGGCCTGGATGATACCAGTTTAGCCCTTCAACCCATTGATATACCTCCTTTTTATGGAGCGGAAATAGCACCTGCCCACTTAGGCACATGCGGAGGTCCTAGAGTAAATAAATTCTCAGAGGTATTAGATGTAAATGAGATTCCCATTAAAAGGTTATGTGCTTCTGGAAATGCTTCCGGGGTAGGGTCTCCAGGACCTAGTTATGGTGGAGGAGGTGGCACAATTGGCCCAGCGCTTACCTTTGCATATATTGCTGGAAATACTTTGTCTTCATTGGAGGATTGGGTATAAGAAAATAAACTAGGAATAGCTATTGGAGTTATCGTTTTAACTTCTTGATTGTTTCAAAAAAATTCATCTTAGGTCTCTGCTTTAGAGAAAAATGGATCAAGTGTTCTGCCTTCTGGCGGACCAAAGTATGTTTGAACCTTATATATTTTTCCATCTTCATTTATCCAATATATTTCAATACTATCAATCTCAATTGGCTCATTCTCTACAGTCCCATAATTTTTTACATGTAGCGCTGCTTGGTTTTCGCATATTTGCATAAACATCGGTTCTATTTTCCAGTGGTGACCATCCTTAAAACTATTTTTCCAAGTTTCTTCTAAAGCTATTTTCCCTTCTTTATTTGGCCCCCCTACTGGATCAAACATAACAACATCATCTGTCCAATTATTCATCCATTTTTCTTTTTCTTGATTATTCCAAGTATTAAAATGAATCTTCATGGTCGTTTCAATTTGTTCTTTTGTTGGCATAGGTCGGTCCTCCGTATAAAAATTTAAATTCTGTAGCCTCCATCAAGATATAGGGTTTGGCCAGTAATGTACTTTGCTTGATTTGAAGACAGAAAAATGACTGCATCAGCAACATCCTGTGCATCACCTAATTTTTTAAGAGCTGTATTATTTTTTGCCGCTTCAATATATCTATCATCATAATCTTTACCTTTAATTCGTAAGAAAATGCCTGCTTCGATAATTCCTAGTTGAATAGAATTTGCTCTAATATTATTACGGCCTTCTTCTTTAGCAACTCCATTAATTAAAGCATCTACAGCAGCCTTTGGTGCCACGGAAAGAACATCTCTTGATGGCCACCTAGATAGGCCTATTGAACTCAAGGTTGTATAAGAACCTCCTGATTTTCGAAGAATAGGCAAACTATTTTTTATGATGTTAAAGAATCCATCTGCATCTGTATGCATTACCTCTTCCCATTCACTGTAAGATAATTCATTTATCCATTTCATCCTTATATCAGATCCAGTTGCATTTACAATGCTATGAATTCTTTCATCTTTTATATCTTTAAAAAAATCCTCAACTTGAGTTTTATCAACGATTGAGAGTTTTTGGCAAGAGGCTATACCTCCATAATTTATGATTTCTTTTTTTAATTCTTTTGCAAGACTCTCATTACCATGATAAGTAAAGATTACTGGGACTTCATAAGAAGCAAATGTTTTACATATTGCCGATCCAATGCCACCGCTACCCCCAATTACAATTGCTGAGCCTTTAGGAAAGAGTTTTCTTTTTAATATGTTTTCCATTTATTATTCATTATGAACTACAACTCTATTTATTTTGCATTTGTTATGTTAAAAAATATAGTCATTGTTAATTATTAATATAAAGGTGTTTTAATGGAATTGCTTAAAAATAAGATTGCAATAGTTACTGGAGGCGGTAGAGGTATTGGAAGAGGTCATTGCCATCACCTAGCTAAGTCTGGAGCTGCTGTTTTAGTAAATGATATTGATGGATCAGAAGCTGAAAAAGTAGTTAAAGAAATTTTGGATGTCGGAGGAGTTGCTAAAAGTTGCTCTCAAGATATTTCTTCTAGAGAGGGTTGCAATATATTAATTGATCATTGTATTGAGAACTTTGGTAGCATTGATATCCTTGTAAATAATGCTGGAATTCTAAAAGATAAATCTTTTTTAAAAATGACTGACAATGATTTTGACTCTGTATGGAGTATTCATGTCAAGGCTACTTTTTGGTGTTCTCAGTTAGCTGCTTTAATTATGAAAGAAAATGGTAGAGGCGGATCAATTATTAACACTACTTCAGGAGCTCATTTTGGTAACTTTGGTCAAACAAATTATTCTGCAGCAAAAGGCGCCATTGCATCTATGACTTATACTTGGGCAATTGAGCTAGCAAAATACGGAATTAGAGTAAATGCAATCGGCCCAACCGGATCAACGAGAATGTCTGCAACTTTTAATACTAGTAAAAACAATAATGAAGATAATGCTCGATATATCGACCCCACATTGAATGGCCCATTAGTTTCATATTTATCAAGCGATAAAGCTAATAAAATTAGCGGTCAAATTTTTGGGTGCGGGGGTGATAGGGTTGCTTTAATGGTCCAACCTCATTATGGCAAAACACTTATAAAAGAAGGTGGGTGGTCAGTTGATGATATAGATGAAGTAATGTCAAAAGATTTTATAAATGAGTTTTCAAATTTAGGGATGTTGTCACAGCCATATCCATTTCTTGGAGGAATATTCCCTCCAAAAAATACTAATTCTTAGAAGATAGTAGATTATTATTTAATTAATTGATATAGATAATAAGCAATAAAGTATCCCCGATAGAGCTAACCCAAAACCAAGTGAGAGGTCTTTATTTTTATCCTTTTTTGTAGTGTATAAAATGAAGGTTATGGATGCTCCAACAAGAAGAATGGGGCCAATAGCAGATGCTCCAAATGTTGCTCCAATACCAGCTAAAAGTAAAAAATCATCTGACCCAATTCCATCAATTCCCTTGATCATTTTATGAAGTAGATTAATGCTAAGCAATATCCCGTATCCAAAAATAAAACCAAGTAAAGCATCAATAGGAATAGTAAAGAATTCTTGAGAAATATTAAGAGTTAACCCCAATAACACTAACAGTAAGCTTAAGGATTTTGATAACATCAGAGTTTCAAAATCCATTAGAGACTGCACATACATAATCAACAGAAGAGTAATAACATAAATATTTATAAGAAGATTCCCACCTAACATATGAACAATATATAGAATGAGGCTTGCGAAAATAATTTCATGAATTAGATATAAAGAGCTTATTTTTTTCTTGCATGTACCACAATTTCCAGCATTGATTAAATATCCTATATATGGAATAAGCTGTAGAAACCCTAGTCTTGTTTTGCATTTAGGGCAATATGATGGTACATAAAAAATATTTAAGGATTCATTTTCTCTCGGTAGTCTGTAAATTAAAATTGAGGCAAAACTACCTAAATAGCCACCAAGTATTACTAAGGATAAATTAAAAAGAATTGATTCCATAAATTGGCAATTATTTTTTTCTTGAAATCAAGAAACATATTACCAAAAGAGCGATAGTGGGTATTGCATAAAGCATAATTATAAAAAGTTTTTCTAACATTTTTTATAGACCTTTTGCTTTGGAATCAGGTCTTCTTGTATCACCAAAACCGTAAAACCTACCATTTTTAATTCCAATGCTCTCTAAAGATGTTCCAGGACCTGAAATATAGATTTTTTGATCCATAGATTCAATTTTTTTAGCATGATGAATATCAAATCCTTCTTCTAACATCAGAACATCCGGTTTCCATTGGTGATGGATCCTTGGAGAAACAGTTGCATCAGAAATCTCCATCTTGAAATCTAGAGTATTTAGTAAAAATTGAAGTACTGTTGTTATAATTCTTGAACCTCCAGGTGAACCAGTAGCATAGATAGGCAGATCATTTTCAAGAACAATAGTTGGAGTCATAGAGCTTAACGGTCTTTTAAAAGGCTCAATTTTATTAGCTTCTCCGCCAATTAATCCAAATTGATTTGGAACCCCAGGAGCTGACACAAAATCATCCATCTCGTTATTCATTAAAATACCTGTTCCATCTATGACAACGCCTGAACCATAGCCAGAATTCAAGGTGTATGTATTCGAGACAACATTTCCATTTTTATCTGCAATTGAAAAGTGAGTCGTATCAAGACTCTCTTGGTAGATTTCTGAGCCGGGGAATATTTCATCTGAAGGTGAAATTCTATTCAGTTGTATCTTTTTATTGATCATATTTGAATAACTCTTGCTAATTAAAGTTTTCACAGGAACATTAAAAAAACTAGGATCACCTAAAAATTTAGATCGATCAGCATATGCATATTTCATTGATTCAGTTAACAGCGCAGCATAGGTTGCTGAATTATGACCTAAACTAACTAAATCATATTTTTCTAAAATATTTAGCATTTGTATCAAATGCACTCCTCCTGAAGAAGGAGGGCCCATAGTGATAATTTCATAATTATGATAACTTCCTTGAAGAGCATCTCGCCAAACAGGTCTATAGTTTTTTAAATCTCTTTTCGTAATTAAGCCACCATTTTCTTTCATAAAGATATCAATTTTTTCAGCCAGATTTCCCTCGTAAAAACCTTTTACGCCTTTGCGAGAAATAATTTCTAAAGTTTTAGCTAGATCAGGTTGTTTTAGCTTTTGATTCATCTTTACAGGGTATTCTTGGTAAAAAATATTTTTAAAATTTTGAAATTTACTTAGCTTTTTATATCTTTTATTGAGTGCATCAGCCATAAAAGGAGATACTTGAAAGCCATCTTTGGCTAATTTAATTGCAGGGCGCAATAGTGAGGACCATGGCAAACTTCCAAATTTTTTATGAACTTCCCACATTCCATATACAGTGCCAGGAACACCGATTGATAAAATACCTTGTGTTGCTTTTTTTCTATCTACGGAACCATCCGCATCAAGGTACATATCTTTAGTTGCAAATTCAGGAGCTATCTCTCTGTAATCAATGGTATAACTTTTTTGAGTTTCATGATCAAACATAACCATGAATCCTCCTCCACCAATATTACCAGCTCGCGGAAGAACTACAGCCAATGCAAAAGCGACTGCTATAGATGCATCATAAGCATTTCCTCCAGACTTGAGTATGGAATGGCCAACATCTGTTGCAAGATAGTGTTGCGATACTACCATGCCATTTTCACCAATTTCAGGGTGGACAATAGAATTGGAGTTAAATATTTCAGATTTTATATTTATCGCGAAAACTAATGTTACGGAAAGAAAATATTTTAATTTCATGTTAGCAAACCACCATCTACTCTTAAATTAATTCCATTGATATGTATGGCATCATCAGAAGCTAAGAAAGCTATTGTGTTAGCAATATCATCAGGAGATCTATTTACTCCATCAATAGGCATTATTTTTTTTAAAAGTCTTTTATCAATATCTTTTGGCATATTTGCATTTGTTGACATGGGTGTTTTGATGGAAGCAGGGCAGACACAATTAACATTTAAACCCTGCATTCCATATTCTACTGCTAGCGTTTTTGAGAATGCACTAATACCGCCTTTAGATGCACTATAAGCTGCAGTCCAAGCATGAGATCCTAGTGCAGCACTTGAGGAAACATTTACTATCGCCCCCTTTGTGTTAAGCAGCAATGGCAAAGCATAACTACACATAAAAAATGTTCCTGTAAGATTTACATTTAAAATTTTATTCCAGTCTTTTATTTTAACTTCATGTGAATTATCAAATCTTAAAATACCCGCAACATTAATTAGAACATCTACCTTCTTTAGATTGCCATAGAATTTCTTTACTTCTTTTTGAGAAGATATATCTAAAACTTTTGCAATTGAATTTTTATTTTTCAGCATTGCTCTAGTCTTTGAAAGTTCGTATTTATTAACATCTACGATTATAAGATCAGCTCCTTCTGAGTCCATTCTGATAGCAGTAGATCTCCCAATGCCAGAACCTGCACCAGTAACTATTGCTACTTTGTTTTTAAATCTTTTCATTTATTGGGTTAAGTTAATTTTCTTCTTTATGATAATTGTTCTTCTGCATAAGTTTTTGCCCATTTGTAGTTTGCTTTTCCATTAGGGGCCCTTTGAACTTGATCAGTAAAGAGAATTATTTTAGGTAATTTATATCCTGCTATTTTTGATCTTGTGCTTTTAATTAATTCATCTTCATGAATTTGTTTATTTTCCACAGTAGAAACTATTGCAACAATTTTTTGACCAAATTTATCATCAGGCATCCCCACGACCAAGCAATCAAACACCGAATCATCTTTCTTTAAAGCTTCTTCAACTTCTTCAGGATATATTTTCTCACCAGCTGAGTTTATACAATTACTCCCTCTACCTAATAATGTGATAGTCCCATCAGATTCAAGTTTTGCATAATCACCAGGAAAACTGTATCTAACTCCATTAACTTCTTTAAAGGTTTCAGCAGATTTTTTTTCATCTTTATAATAACCAACTGGTACCAGTCCGGAGGTCCCTATAAGACCAATTTTTTTTGATCCAGCTTTAAGAATTTCTCCATCATCAGCCAATACAATTACTCCTGGGTTAAGAGAAAATTTAGCTGTTGCTGGAGGGTTATCTCTTGTTGTAATGGAACTACCCATGCCTCCCTCTGTTGAGCCCATTGTATCCATCAATTGCATATCATGATGCTCTAAAAGTCCTTGCTTTACTTCAGCGCTCCACATCACGCCACTTGAAATTATCACTTGGACTGAATTTATATCATATGGATTACCGCTTGACTTAGCTTTATCTAAAGCATTTAGCATTGGCTTAGCAAACGCATCGCCAACAATTACAATATTTGTTGCTTTCTTGCTCTCTACTTGATTCCATAATTGATCTGAATCAAATCCAAGGTTACTGGTGGTTATAACTGCTCCTCCAAGAAGCAAGGGTAAGAATGCTCCCAGCCACATACCTGTTCCATGCATAAGAGGACAACCGACCACACTTCTTATGAATGCATTATTTAATTTTGCAGTTTTCAGTCTTGACTCTAGATCACTCAAGTCTTCAGGCACATCATAGCCCATTGCTTTGAGAGTTCTAAATAGGTAAGACAAGAATTCTCCTTGTTTGTACATAACACCTTTTGGCATTCCAGTTGTTCCGCCTGTATACAGCATATAAATAGTTTCTGGATCGCGATGTATTCTTTCCATCGCCGAGTGTTGATTAAGAAGATCTTCATACTTTAAAGATTTATCAAACTTAGATTCCGTCCCATCAGATACTTCAATCCACGCTTTAATATTTGGAAGAGATTTTGCAATTTCATTTATTCTTGAGCTATAGCAAGCATGATA
>MDSZ01120694.1_pt1 | contig 17147 bp, 17 predicted proteins | sample 811201 | NCBI WGS metagenome assembly MDSZ01 (sample SAMN05326647, study PRJNA326480) | marine metagenome | isolation source: seawater | place: Indian Ocean: North | collected 2010
CTTGCGGTCAAAAAGAGATTTCAGCATAGCGTAGGCGAACATACCCAGAGCATCCCTTGCATTGTGTGCCAAGTAAAACCTTTCGGCAATAGTGGCACGCTGATCCACTCTAAAGAAGATTCTATACTCAAATAGGTCCGCGGGCTTTTCTTTGGATTTTGTGGGCATTACAAATTATAGTTTAATAAAAGCACAAAATGATGCATTCACAAGAAAACTCGTTTATTAATACAGCTAACATAATTTCACTTATCATTTTGTATATTTTCTTTCGAACGATTTAACAAATCGGTGATTAGTTGTTGGTAGTTCAGCACCCTTCGATCAGAGGCAAATCTTTGTGCCATCATCCAAAGATATTAATCAGAAAATTCGGTTGCTAGATAGGCAACAATTAGGATGATGTAACAACCCCATGAACAGAGCAGTCGAAATTATCAATTCATTACGTGCAGGTATGGAAACCATGCTTGAGAACGACAGTACCAGAAGGGTAAACAGTCTGCGAATGTTTAACTTTGAAAAAAACCGGGTGTCTTTACGAATGGAAGTAATTGACCACGAACATGTAAGTCATCCTATGGGAATGATCGATGTGACGGAGTACCCAACTGGAGGCGGTAACCAACCCAGTTGCAACTGTCTAATGACTGAGTTGGTAACTGGTAAGTCTCAGAAGTTAGTTCTCAAGCTACACAACCAGGATCAAAAGAAGATCGAATGTTCCAAAGTTTTTAACTTTTTCAGAAAGGTGCTCCATCTCCCGGAAGTGAACCAACCTGAACATTTTGCTGGGAGTTCTTCCGTTCCTGTTGTTGAAGAATCGCAACCCGTAGATAAAAGTGCCAATATGTTTCCTCCTGTTGATGGGAAAATCCCGGACAGTCCGAGAGGTGCTCAGTAAGAGAGATTATCTCCGGAAGAGAGAGAATCCTTTTATGGATTTTACTTCTCCAAACTGTTCGAGTGCTTCCATGTCAATTTTTTCTGAATCTCCAACAATGGAAAAAAGAATAGGTTTTTGTTGGATTTTGGAAGTGTAGAAATCGCTCAAGCTTTCCAAACTAGCATTGGCTAGTTTTTCAAACCGATGTTTTCGAGGGTCCATCTCCAACCCGAGTGCATCTACATCGTAAACAAATCGTGGAATAGAACGAGAAGTAAGCGGATTTGTTCGGTAGGTACTCAGCAGCGAGGAATGGGCCGATGCCCAACGGTTCTCATTCAGGGGCATTTGTCTTAATAGACCAAGAAAAGCGTGCACCGCATCCAATGTCTTGTCTGCTTGGCATCCAATTGATCCGACCAGTACATTTTCTTCACCGGGACGGGAAGGAGTGAAAAAGCGAGCCCATGCGGAGTATGCCAATGCCCTGGCTTCACGAAGTTCCTGAAAGACTAATCCGGCCATTCCACCGCCAAAGTATTCATTAAATAACTGGACGGAGGGGGTGATCGATTCATCGAGTAATCCGCAAGAGAATTCGAGCCTGACCTGGGCCTGGGCCATTTCTTTGTGCAAAAAGAAGACCTGATCTTTTTGTGGGGTGATCGAGCGGTTAGGGGATACTTGATTAGGCTGATGGACCGGTTCAGCGGAGAGGAAGGTTTGGTTGATTATTGACAAAACATCCTCCGGAGTTCGGGGACCGAAGTATAGAATTGTACGAGGAGAGCCAACCGCTTGCGCGAGAAAATTTGTCAGGTCAGAAACTGTGGATGCATTTAATTCATGATCAGACGCTCTTTTGAGATAGCGGGAATTTTCACCATAACGGTGAAAATGGGCCAAGGCATGGGTGAGGGCGTTAGGGTCTTTTTGTTCATCATCTCTCTCCGAAAGTATTATCTTTTTGGTTAGGTCCCAAATCTCGTCATTGGATTTTGGACTGAGCAAATGCTCCTGAGCTAATGCGATTGAAGGTGCAAAGTTTTCATCCAGTCCATTGAGGCCAAAATTGGAGAAGTGTTCTTGTACCCCAAATGCAAAATCAGTCCCGAGTTTGTACCATTCAATCTTCAAATGTTCCGAGTCCAAAGTGCCAGCACCGGCACGATCAAGCATTCTTTTGGCGTAGGATAACATGGGTTGATGATCAAACCCCATCTCCATCCTGACTTCTAAATTAAATAAGTCATTGAGAGGGTTGTATGCATGAATTAGTCGAACTCCAGAGGCCACCTGATGAATAGAGTAGTCACTCCCGTTTTGGAGGAATTTAGGAGTCAATGGATTGTAGGGCATCTGTTCAACCTCCTGCATGAATGGCGATTCTTTATCTGGATCGATCGACAGAGCGTCAATAGGCGGTTTTTCAATGGAGGGCAAATTATGCTGTTCATCTATGCGAAAACCGACGACATAATCAGAGCCGTAATATTTTTGGGCCACCATGATAATGTCTTCTTTGGTTACTTTTTCCAAATCGCTGATCTCATTGAGGGTTACATTCCAATCGACAAAGGCGAGAAATGTATCTCTCAAAAGCTCTACCCGCTTGTCATTTCTTTCATAATTTTCTTTTTCACGTTTCTTAAAATCATTGATTACGGCATCAAGAATCCACTCTTCAAAGTCTCCCTTTTTGATACGCTCAATTTGTGCAAGTAGCAGGCTTTCCACCTCTTCGAGGCTTTGGCCATCCTTGGGAATGCCATAAAGATAGTGAGCTCCATAATCGTTTAAGTTTTGTGGATAGCATCCTGCAGCACGGACTTTTTGCTTCTCGACCAGGTTGAGATTAATTAGACCAGCGACTGAATTATCAAGAATCATATCGACCAAACGAAGGGCGGCGTAATCAGGGTGGTGTTTGGGAGCGGTGCGAAAAGCAAGCACTACCTGCTCTTCACCAAGATATTCAACTTGGACAAATTCCCGTCCCTTAAGTGGTTTTTCTTCCCATTTCGGTTCTGCCCTGAGAGGAGAATTGCTTGTCCAGGAAGAGAAATATTTTTCGATGGTTGCAAATGTTTCTTCGGGTTTCAAATCTCCCGAAATACAGATTGCCATATTTTCAGGAACATAGTGCTGCTGGTAAAATTTTTCGATGGCATAGATGGAGGGGTTCTTGAGGTGTTCCACTGTACCAAGGGTGGATTGTTGCCCATATGGATGCACCTTGTAGAGTAAATCATTGACCGCCCGATAGATGAGCCGATGTTTATTGTCAATCGCACGGTTTTTCTCCTCATATACCGTTTCAAGTTCAGTATGAAAAAGCCGGAAAACAGGGCGGGCAAACCGTTCACTCTCTATCTTTGCCCATTGCTCCAGGCGGTTGGATGGTAAATCTACTTTGTAGACAGTTTCCTCATGCCATGTATGAGCATTTAATCCTTTTGCTCCCATGTCGCTGTAGACCCGGTCCATTTCATTGGGAATGGCAAGCTTGGATGCTCGGGTAGATAAGGAGTTTATTTGCTTATAAATACTGGCCCTTCTTGTCTCGTTTTGTTCAGTGGCTCTTTTTTCATAAAGATCACTGATTTCAGCAAGGATGGGCTCCTCGGCAGCATAGTCCTCGGTTCCAAATGACTGCGTGCCTTTGAACAGGAGATGTTCCAAATAGTGGGCTAATCCGGTGTTAGTCGCCGGATCATGTTTACTTCCTGCCCGGGTTACTATTTCAGCATAGAAGCGTGGCTCTTCAGAGTTTGGACTAAGGTAAACGGTCAAACCGTTTTCGAGGTTCTTTTGCAAAACTTGCATGGAAGATTCAGTTGATTTAGAGGGAGAATAATTGGATTTTTCAGAAGGTGCACAGGAAACAAGTGCAAAACTCGCAAGAATTAAATTTGTGGAGCGTTGGAGCATTGACTTCATCAGGGTTGTAAAAAGGCTAATTTTTTTAAAAAGTAAAGGAATCCTATAAATCATTTTGTCTTAAACCAATGAAATTCAAATTTTACGAATACGAAAAGTGCTCAACTTGTAAGAAAGCCCGCAATTGGATGGATTCCCGTGGTATAAATTACGAAAGAATTCCCATTCGTGAACAAACCCCCACCAAGAAAGAATTACTTGAGTTGCTGGAAGGGCACCAAGGGAAAGTAAAGAAATTATTTAATACATCGAGCAAGGACTATCGGGACCCCAAGATAAAGGATTCCCTCCCTGGCTTGTCCCAGGATGATATGATAGATCTTCTTACTGCACGGGGAAACTTAATCAAGCGACCTATTTTAATTGGTAAGAATATCGCCTTGCAGGGTTTTAATCCAGAAGAGTGGGGGAAACTTGACTTGATGGAATCAGAAATTTGCGGGGAATGTCCTAAAGTGGTTGTAGGAAAGTGAGCATTTCTCTATTTTTAATATGCTTTTTGTATTAGATGAAAAAATTACCTGAGATTTGGAATGAATTTGTCAATGCTGGCAGAGTGGATGAAGTCTGCTCGCTTTATGCCAAGGATGCACGACTACTTGCCACTTTTGCAGCTGTGCCCGTAGATGATGAAGCGGGCATCCGTGCCTATTTTGAGGGATTTACATCGCGGGAGGGAGCTGGGGTTTCCTTTGACCAAGAGGGTGCCCGCAGGCAAGAGGTCGGTGATCAGGTTTTTTTGTACACTGGTACCTACACTTTTTTTCATGGCGGGACCGGGCAAAACCATCGGTTTCCTGCAAGGTATTCTTTTTTAGTGGATGAGAAGGAAGATCCTAAAATTCTTCACCATCACTCCTCCCTGATTCCAACCGGGTAGAGTTCACCCCTTATCTTATCAATCCAACTCACCAAAGACATGCTATCCCCAAAGCAAACCCTGGACACATATTATTTGGAAGCTCGTCGTGACTTGCTCGAAGTTGCGGCCTTGCTCGATCGTTATGATGAGGCAGTCAACCGGGCAGGGGGACCGGCTGATGATGAGAGCAGACTCAAAGTCCTGAGGGAAGCCATGGAAGTGCTCGCTCAGGGCGATCATCCTCAACCTAATCGTACTGAATTGCTCCTCGAGCATTTCTCCAAAATTAACTAAAGAGGCCTTATCTAATGCAAATAATACAGCCTCATTACCACGCCATTGCACGGACGGCACAGGATTATGAACGTATGGCGATGTCCGGAGTTGTTGCGGTTTGTGAACCCGCTTTTTGGGCGGGCTTCGACCGTAGACATCCTGAAACATTTATTGACTACTTTGCCCAAATCTCAGAATTTGAACCAACGCGGGCTGCTGAGTTTGGTATCCGCCACTTTTGCTGGGTTGCAGTTAACCCTAAAGAAGCAGAAAATACTGAACTTACCCAAGAGGTTCTCCGTCAAATGCCCGAATTTTTGGGGAAACCAAACTGCCTGGGAGTGGGTGAGACTGGGTTGCACAAGTCCACACAAAATGAAATTGCAGCACTGGAGGCTCATGTTGAATTGGCAATGAAGCATGATCAACTAGTCTTAATTCATACCCCCCATTTATCTGACAAAGCTCATGGGACTAAAACCGTGTTGGAAGTATTGGCAGGTATGGATGTGAATCCTGACAAGATCTGGATCGATCATGTTGAAGAACAAACGATCGAATGGGTATTGGACGCTGGATACTGGGCGGGAATGACACTTTATCCAGTTACCAAGTGCAGTCCGCGCCGAGCCGTTGATATTTTGGAAAAATATTCTACTGAACGTTTGTTGGTCAATTCTTCTGCAGACTGGGGACCGAGCGATCCTTTTACCTTGCAGGAATGTATTGTTGATTTCCGGAAACGTGGCCACTCTTTGCAGGAAGCTGTGGAAATCTTTCACAACAATCCTTGTCGATTTCTTGGTCAAAATCCAAAGTGGGATATTAAACCGATCCAAATTTCAGAATCCTAATTTGGGAGCAAGCTAATGGCTCTGCGTTTGTATGATACCATGTCCCGTGAAGTGCGGGATGTCTTTGCGATGGACGGGAAATCGGTACGATTTTACTGCTGTGGACCTACTGTATACGGTCCAGCTCATGTGGGAAATTTTAGAACTTTTGTTTTACAGGATGTTTTTCGCCGCACTTTGGAGACGGGTGGCACGAAGACTTATCACGCCCGCAATCTCACGGATGTCGACGATAAAACTATAAGGGAATCTCAGGGAGAAGGTATCAGCCTTAGTGAATTCACTGATCGTTGGACAAAACGGTTTTTGCAGGATTGTGATCAACTAAATCTGTTGAGTCCTCATATCCAGCCATCTGCGGTAGATCATGTTCCCGAACAGATTGCCTTAATCGAACGATTGATTGAGGGGGGGAAGGCGTATCAGGCACCAGATAGATCCGTATATTTCAAGGTTGATGCCTTTGAAGGCTATGGATCGTTATCAAGGTTGGCGGAACGCCAAATTACCACCTCCAATGCAAACAGGGAAAGCTCTGATGAATACGATCGTGATTCTGCTGCAGATTTCGCTCTATGGAAAGCCCGTCGACCAGAAGATGGGGCCAATTTCTGGGAGTCTCCATGGGGAGAAGGAAGACCGGGCTGGCATATCGAATGTAGTGCTATTTGTTTAAAGCATTTAGGTGAGAGTTTTGATTTACACTCGGGGGGCGTGGACTTGGTTTTTCCTCATCATGAAAATGAAATAGCCCAAGTTGAGTCGGTAACATGCAAAACTTTTGCCAGGCATTGGTTTCACATTGCTCATCTTATGGTGGAGGGAACCAAAATGAGCAAATCTTTGGGCAACCTATACACATTGGACGACATCCGAGCCCGTGGCCACACCGCCGAGGAGGTGAGGTATGTACTCTTGTCCGGGAGTTATCGACAACCCCTAAACTTTACCTTTGATTCGCTTAAGGCTGCTGGCAAAGCATTAAAGAAAATTTCGGACTTTTCCTCGCGAATAGAATTTAGAGATGAGGAAAACCGTATTGAACTCGCAACCAGATTTGGGCCTTTTCAGGCTGTTCAGGATGCGATTCTTAATGATCTTAACACAGCCGATGCCTTGGGTAAATTGTTTGGATTGATGCGCGAACTTTCGGAAGCTTGGGATAAAGGAGACTTCCAGCAAAACCAGGAGGCTAAGCAATCCTTACATGAGGGATTTCGTGCTGTTTTGGATTTGTTTGGGTTTAGTTTGAAACAAAAGGTGCAGGCTGAAGTACCCGAGGATGTGATATCATGGGCAAAAGAACGGTGGGAGGCAAAACAGTCCAAGGACTGGGTGACCGCTGATCTTTTTCGTGATAAAATCCAACAGGCTGGGTGGATTATTAAAGACAGCAAAGACACCTACGAACTAAGCAAATCATAGTCCACACTCTAAAGTTTGTACTAACGGTTCTTCAAGGAAGTTAAGCAGTCTTTGCAAATATGCTTTTATGAATGATTTAAAAATAAGCACACTCGGAAGCCGTTCCTCCAAATGGGGTGAAGGGCCCATCTACTGGAAAGATCATTTACTCTATGTCGACATAGAGGGTCATTCCTTAATCCGCCTGAATCCTGAAACTCAAGAGGAGGAGGTTTGGGGGATGAGGGAAAGAATCGGCACAGTGGTTCCGACTCTGGGCGAAGATTTTATCTGTGCTGGAGATTCGGGCATCTATCGATTCGATCCCTCGAGGAATCAAAAAACAAACCTGGCTGACCCAGAAGCAAATAAAAGACCAGACAATCGTTTCAATGATGGCAAATGTGATCCTCGTGGCCGCTTGTGGGCAGGCACGATTAGTACAATAAAGAAAGTGGGAGATGCCAACCTCTACCTACTTGATCAATCTGGCGTGCTGACTTTGAAGGTTAGCGGAGTGACCAACTCAAATGGAATTTGCTGGAATGCGTCCAAAACTCAGATGTATTACATTGATACACCGACACAAAAAATCATCAGCTTTGAATATGACGATGAAAATGGAAACCTTGGAGATTCTCATGTTGCGGTAAATTTCGCTCAATTAAAAGAGGAGGGTTCTCCTGATGGCATGACCATAGATCAGGACGGAATGCTCTGGGTGGCGATGTGTCATGGCGGTTCCGTATTACGGCTTGATCCCCATTCAGGTGAACTTTTACAGAAAGTAGAACTTCCTTGTGTTGAAACCACTGCCTGTGCTTTTGGTGGAAAAAACCTGGATCGATTGTTTGTTACCACTGGTCATCATAAAACCTTAGTTGAGAAAGATGCGGGAAAGGTTTTTGCTATCGATGGCCTGGGGTTATGCGGTATACCAGCCTCTCCATACCTCGGATAATAATAGGTCATAAATCGATATGATAAGGGCAGAAATTGATATATAAAATTAGTTTGATATATCAAATAATCAGCTCTAGATCATTTATTTATGAGTTTTTCTTTAACTAATCGGGTTGCCCTGATTACAGGAAGTACCAGAGGTCTTGGACTGGGTATTGCTGAATGTCTCGCTGCTGCCGGTGCCAAGATTGCTCTAAACTATTACGGGAATCGGGAAGTCGCAGAACAGGCCAGGGAATCCTTGCTTAGCTGCGGCACGCAGGTCATGTTGGTCCGGGCTAATGTTACGGATAAGGAACAGGTTAGCTCGATGGTGGATGCAGTGGAACAAAAATTTGGATCGCTGGACATAATCGTTCCCAATGCCACTGGGCCACAGCCGCAGAAGCCTATTGAGCAATACGATGCTGATTTTTACCGTGAAATGTACGAATTTTTTGTGCTCAGCCCGTTTCTTCTGGCCCAGGCTGCACTACCTGGAATGAAACAGCGGGGTTGGGGAAGAATAATTAATATTACCAGTGAGGTGTACCATGCTTCAGTTCCCCAGTTTACCGCCTATGTTGCGGCCAAGGGTGGGCAGATCGGTTGGAGCCGTAGTTTAGCCGTAGAACTTGCATCATCTGGGATTACGGTCAACACCGTCGCTCCGGGGTGGATTCCCACTGATCGTCATGCCAATGATCCGCAGGAAGACAAAGATGCATACCTGGAAACGATTCCAATGGGTCGTTGGGGAACCCCTAAAGATGTTGGGGATGCGGTTCGTTTTTTTGCTTCGGAAGATTCATCTTTTATCACTGGTCAGACACTTTGCGTAAATGGTGGACGCACACCTTGGTAATTCTTGACCATTTCTCAACCAGCCCTCCTGATAGTAAAATTATGAAAATTAAGTATGCCCTTACTTGTGCGTTTCTCTCTTTCAGTCTGTTCTTTTTTGCAGGTTGTGGTGGAGATGGAACCTCTTCCCAATCGGATGCCCCATCTTTCGCTTATGTAACCAACGGGATTGACCCCTTTTGGGATTTATGTGCTGCTGGGGTTCGCATTGCTGAGAAAGAATTTGGAGTAAGTTGTGAAGTTTTAATGCCCCCCAAAGGTGTGGTGGACCAAAAGAGAATGATGGAGGCAATGTTAGCAAAAGGAATTGATGGAGTTGCCGTAAGTCCGATCGACGCAGATAACCAGACGCCTTTTCTCAATGAAGTTTGTCAGAATACCATTCTGATTACTCAGGATGCAGATGCACCGAAAAGCGACCGTTTGGTATACATTGGCACCAATAATTACAAAGCGGGCAGGGCACTTGGTGGGTTAGTGAAATCCGCCATACCTGATGGTGGGGAAGTTATGATTTTTGTCGGTCGACTGGAACAATTAAATGCCCGTCAGCGCCGTCAGGGAGTGATCGATGAATTGCTTGAACGTCCCATGCAGGATTTGGATCAGGTTAAGTTTGACTCTGTTGATTCGGTGAACTTATCCGCCGAAGGATCCAAGTATGTGATCGTGGATACCCGCACGGATAATTTTGACAAAGCCAAAGCGAAAAGTAATGCCGAAGACGCTATGACCAAGTACAAGGACTTGAAATGCATGGTGGGATTGTTTGCCTATAATCCACCTGCTTGTATCGACGCAATCAAAGAGGCAAATAAACTGGGTCAAATTAAGGTATGTGGATTCGATGAACAGGATGCCCTTCTTCAGGCGATTCAGGATGGGCATGCCCATGGTACGATTAGTCAGCAACCATGGGAATATGGATATGAGTCGATCAAAATGCTCAAGTCGATTTACGAGGGTGAGCAACCTGCAAACAAATACTTCGAACTTCCTTTCCTAGTGGTTGATAAAAGCAATATTAAAGAGTTCTGGGAGAAGAAAAAGAAGATGGCCGAACTCGGCAAACAGGGTTGACAGATGGGAGCAGTTTCCTCCCCATATTTGGAAGTCAAAGAACTTCGAAAAAGCTTTCCTGGGGTCTTGGCGCTCAAAGGGGTTTCTTTATCCTTGGCTGAGGGTGAAGTACTTGCTCTCATTGGGGAAAATGGGGCAGGAAAAAGTACTTTGATGAAAATTCTTGCAGGGGTACAGCCTGCAGACGAAGGAGACTTTCAGGTCAAAGGAGAAGCGGTATCTTTTCGCTCGGTTAATGATGCAATGGATAAGGGAATTGCCCTGATTCACCAGGAACTGAATCTTTGTGGTAACCTCGATCTTGCATCTAACGTATTTCTTGGAAGGGAACCAACCAGGGGTGGATTAATTGACGAACCCACCATGCGCAGGGAGGCAAGAAAGTATTTGGATTTGGTTGGGCTTGATTTGCCTGTGGAAACCATTGCCGGTTCTCTCCCGATTGGTAAACAACAACTTGTTGAAATTGCCAAAGCCTTGTCCTCAAATGCCCGTGTATTAATAATGGATGAACCCACAAGTAGTTTGTCTCAAAAAGAAACCGAGACTTTATTTGGTGTGGTTAAAGACCTCCGCGAAAAAGGTATTAGTGTCATTTATATTTCCCATCGTCTTGGAGAAGTAATTGAACTAGCAGACCGCGTAACTGTTTTTCGGGACGGTGAAAATGCCGGAGATCTCGCAGGTGATGAGATAAATCACAACAATATGGTCAAGTTAATGGTGGGGCGTGATCTAAGTGAGTTTTATGACCGCAAGGTTCACGAATCAGGTTCTATTGTATTGAATGTTGATCAAGTTTGCACTCCTGCTTTTCCTGCATCTTCCCTCTCCCTGGAAGTAAAATCTGGCGAAATTGTGGGAATTGCCGGACTGGTTGGTGCGGGACGAACTGAACTGTTGCAGACGATCTTTGGAGTCACTCCCGCCCTTGCTGGCACCATAGAAATTTGCGGAGAATTGCTTGCATTAGATAATCCCAGAACAGCGATCAAAGCTGGAATTGCCCTTGCTCCGGAGGATCGTAAGCAACATGGCCTGGTCTTACCGATGTCAGTCCGGGAAAACACCAGTTTGCCCAGCCTCAAGAGAGACGCTAACCGTGGATGGTTGAATGATGCAGCCGAAGCAAAAGTTACCAATACAGCGGTTAAGTCTATGAAGATTAAAACTCCCAATAATGAACAAATTGCCCGTTTTCTGTCTGGGGGAAATCAGCAAAAAATCGTCTTAGGTAAATGGTTGGCAATGAAACCAAAACTGCTGATGTTAGACGAACCAACCCGGGGAATTGACATTGGGGCAAAAAGGGAAATTTACAAACTTATGGAAAAGTTGGCGGGTGAGGGAATGGCTATCTTGTTTGTTTCCAGCGAGATGGAAGAGATCTTGGGAATGGCAGACCGTGCCTATGTGATGCACGAAGGGACTATTGCCGGCGAACTGGACAGGGATCAGTTAAGTGAAGAATCAATCATGCATTTAGCTACCGGAAACTTGGTAGCTGCATAAAGCAACCAGTCTATTATGAAGAAGAATATATTAGGTATTTTTATCCTCTTGGTGGCGATATTTGTGATTACCGCAATGATCAATCCAAAGTTTTTGAACGCGTACAACATGCAAAACCTCATCAAGTGGTCCAGCTTATATGCGGTAATGAGCCTGGGGGTTGCATTTGTTATCATTACCGGAGGAATTGATCTTTCAATTGGATCGGTGGTTGGATTAGTCGCGGTTGTGCTATCGATCTGTTTAAAGCTTGAGGGAATGGATCCGTGGAGTGCAATTGGCATAACTCTTGCCCTTTCTCTTCTGATTGGATTTCTACATGGCGTTTTGATTACAAAAGCAAAGGTTCAGCCCTTTGTGGTCACCCTGTGTGGATTGCTGGTTTATCGAAGTATGGGCCGATGGCTAACGGACAATCAATCGATTGGACCGATACCACTTGAGGGGGATGCAGGATATGCCAATCTTGAGCAAATTCAGGGTCTTGACTTCGTTTTTAGTGGGAAGATTGCGATCGGTTCATTCAATTTACCTACCCCTGCCATATTCCTTTTTGTACTCTGTATAGCCGCAGCCATATTTTTAAGGCGCACAATTTGGGGCCGCTATTTGTTCGCCTTGGGAAATAATGAGGAGGGCACACGTTACAGTGGGATTGATACAGACCGTATGAAAATCCTAGCCTATGTTCTTTGCTCTTTCTTTGCCGGAATTGCCGGGATTCTCTTTGCCTTTGAGCTCGACTCTGTGCAACCGGCACAGACCGGAGAGTTTTACGAACTTTATGCAATTGCCGCCGCTGTCTTGGGCGGTTGCAGTTTGCGGGGAGGAGAGGGTACGGTTCTTGGTGTGGTTATCGCTGCAGCAGTTATCCGGTTGATTTATAACTCAATCAATATGGTAGGCATATCGACTCACTTGGAATTTGGTATTTTGGGCCTGGTGATTCTTCTGGGGGTCATTGGGGATGAATTCCTCAAGAAGACTGTTGCCCGAAAACAGGCAGCACAAAAGGCTTAATCTGATCTGTCTACATGTCCGAGATCTCTCTGCGGGCATATTTTATCTCTTATTCTTTTCTTTAATTCCTTTACCTGGGGAAAGCCCTTTTCTTTTTTTCTGCACCAAATCAGATCATCCCCGATCCTAACCTGAAACAACCCGGGTTGTTCCTTTGCTGGTTGTAATACAACGGATTCGAGTTCGTTGGTAAAAGAAGATAATATTTCCTGAGCAAACCAGCCTGCCCGCAACATCCATCCACAGGCCGGGCAATATGAAATTTGAACCGATGAAAGTCCACCCTCCTTCATGACCTTACTTTATTCATTCTTTGATTGGTATTTCATAAAAGTATATTAGGGCAAGAATGGATTGATGATTTCCTTGTAGTCATTCAAGTTGCCAAGCCATCCATCGTACTTTTGAAATGGTTTTATGAATTTTATTGGAATCGATGTTGGCACCTCTTCAATCAAGGCGTTATTGGTTGGCCCGAATGGCAATGTTCTTGCCACTAGCAATCCGGAATATCCCTTTCAAACTCCTGCTCCACTCTGTGCTGAGACCGACCCAGATGTTTGGTGGGATGCAACCTGTAGAGCTTTACGGGAATTACTACAGTCCGTTGACTCAGGATCAATATCCGGAATTGGTTTAACAGGGCAGATGCACGGTCTTGTCCTGCTTGATGAAAAGGGTTTACCCCTTCGCCCCTGTATCATGTGGAACGATCAACGTTCTTTTCAGGAATGTGAAGAAATGACTGAAAAGATAGGGGCCGCGGAGGTTTTACGAATCACAGGTAACCCCATTCTTGCGGGATTTACTGCCCCAAAATTGCGGTGGGTGGAAAAAAATGAGCCTGAAATTTTTGCAAGAATATCAAAGGTATTATTGCCCAAGGATTTTATCCGTTATCGATTGACCGGAGAGTTTTATTCCGAAATGTCAGACGCATCCGGTACCTCAATGCTTAATGTTGGTGAGAGGAAGTGGTCAGAGGAAATCCTCGCAGCGATGGGATGGCCAAAGGCATGGTTGCCAGAACTTACCGAATCTACGGTGGCGTCTGCAAAGGTTTCACCGGATGCAAGCGAGCTAACCGGCTTAGCAGTAGACACCCCGGTGATTGCTGGAGGAGGAGATCAGGCAGCTCAGGCAGTAGGGTGTGGAATTGTTCATGAGGGAATGGTATCAGCAACTCTGGGGACCAGTGGGGTGGTATTTGCACAAAGTGATCAATACCGCGTAGAGCCAGAAGGCAAACTGCATGCATTTTGCCATGCCGTTCCTGGAAAGTGGCATCTAATGGGAGTCATGCTTTCTGCAGCCGGTTCTTTCCAGTGGTACAAGAATCAACTGGGCAAGGAGGAACAAGTAAGGGAAGAATGTGGGGAAGGGAATGCCTATGATTTATTAACTCAATCAGCGACCACTGTTGATCCTGGCTGTGAGGGCTTAGTTTTTCTGCCCTATCTTTCCGGCGAGCGTACTCCTTATCCAGACCCTCATGCCCGGGGAGCTTTTGTCGGCATGACCTTGCGACATAGTAAAGCGCATTTAACCCGTGCGGTTTTGGAGGGAGTTAGTTATGGCCTTAAGGATTCTCTTTCTCTGATGCAGGAATTAGGGATTCGGCCATCAAAAATTATTTTGTCTGGCGGAGGCGCAAGGTCAGAACTTTGGAAACAAATGCTGGCAGATATCTTTGAAACATCCTGTTGCCTGGTAAATGCCACCGAGGGAGCAGCTTATGGTGCGGCACTTCTTGCTGCAGTTGGTTGTGGATCACTTCCTAGTGTGGAAGATGCATCCAGGGAGTGGATAAGGGAAACCGAACAGGTTGAAACGGGGCCTAATTTTTCAGAATATAAGAAAAATTATGGTATCTATCAGGATTTATATCCTGCACTGAAAAAAACATTTTATAATCTTTCCGAGGAATGACTGCAGGTATGGCAAACGAGGGAGCGAGCCAGGTATATGAATCGGATCGCTCTTTGGGAGAATACCTGCTTTTTCACTATGGCTCCGATGATGAGCAATTTCCTTGGCAGGAAGGTCCGGGAGAAGCCCTGGGTTTTCCCAGGCGAAGTGTGGAAGAACTAATTGATTGGGAATCTTCGGTTGGAAGTGCGTTGGATCTTGGGTGTGCGGTTGGGAAAAGTAGTTTTGTACTTTCTGAGATTGCTCAAGAAGTGGTTGGTATTGACTTTTCAAAATCTTTCATAGGTGCGGCACAATCCATTCTGCAAAACGGAAAATTATGCTACCAATATCATGAAGAGGGCACCCGCTGGAAAGAAGGTGTGGTTACCATTGAACATATACCCCAAAACCTGACCTTTGAGGTTGGGGATGCCTGTAATTTGCGGGAGGACATGAAACCTTTCGATTTGTTGCATGCAGCCAACCTGCTCTGTCGTTTACCAGACCCAATGAGTTTGCTTACCCGTTTGCCTGATCTGGTTGTTCCAGGAGGGCAGTTAATCCTTACCACTCCCTTTACCTGGCTCGAGGAGTTTACTCCCCGGGAGAAATGGCTCAATGGGGAAGAATCAGGACGTGGCTTAATCAAGGTGCTCAATCAATCATTTGATTTGGAACTGGAAAAAAATCTTCCCTTTCTTATCCGAGAACATCGTAGAAAGTTCCAATACACAGTTGCCCTGGGTATGCGATGGAGAAGGAGGAAGTCTTGATGAAAGCTGCCGAATTTCTACATTCGATCGAATCAGATCCCCAGCCAGATTCTACCCTATGTGTTGAGTTGCAGGCTTTGTGGTGGGTCAAGAAAGGAGACTGGGAAAGAGCCCATGATCTTGCTCAGGATGCTGGAACTATGGAGGGCGACTGGATTCATGCCCATCTTCATCGTGTGGAGGGCGATCTGGGAAATGCTTCCTACTGGTACTCTCGTGCTGGGAAGCCTGTCTGCAGACAAGAGTTATCCACAGAATGGCAAAATATAATGGTTGAAGTACTCGATAAATGAGTGAACATTCTGCCTCTTTAGATAAAGATTTTCTTATTCGAAAAGAAAGTACCTGGGATTGGGTCACTCCCATTTGCCTGCTTGTTTTGAGTATAATGAGTGTGGTGTTTATTCATTCAGCCCAGGCATATGGGGGGGGCAATTATTGGAAAATGCAGATTGTATGGTGTGTTATTGGATTTTCTCTCTACGGGGCGGTATCGGTTATCAATTACCAGCTATGGATGAGATATGCTCATATTTTTTATTTTTTGGTACTCATTGGGTTACTACTGGTTTTTGCAGGTCCCACGATTTATGGTGCCAGAAGATGGATTGATTTTGGGTTATTTAAAGTGCAGCCATCTGAGGTTGCAAAATGGTCTACCATGATATTTGGAGCCAGTTTACTGGCTCGTTCAAAGGTTGGGGATATGCAGGATTCCCTCAAAGGAATACTAAAAGTGGCTGCCTGTTTTGGCTTGCCAATGTTCTTGATTTTTTTACAGCCGGATTTAGGCTCTACTATGGTTTTCCCACCTATTGCATTTTCACTTTTATACGTCGCCCGCATGCCAACTAAATTTTTTGTTTCTACGTTTGTCGTATTCGTAGTTTTGCTTGGTTTGTTGAGCTTCGATTTATTTCATTACTATCAATATAAACTAGAGAATCCAAAACCCTCGGATGCCGTGGTGGCATACGAGGAAACCTCATTACTTCCTCTCAAGGATTATCAACGCAAACGCATTCTTACCTTTGTTGCGCCAGAAGTAGAAGACCCACACGGTGTGGGCTCCAACTGGAATCGCATCCAAGCTCTTATCGCAGTAGCCACTGGTGGTTTATCCGGTAAAGGGTTGGGGGAAGGGATGCAAGCAAAGCTCGGATATTTGCCGACCGCAGTTGCCCACAATGATTTTATTTTTGCAGTGATTGCGGAAGAATCAGGACTACTTGGTGGTGGTTTGGCGATTGGCATGCTCTGTCTCGTAGTATTTGGTTGCCTAAGGGTAGCTACAATGGCTGCGGATCGGTTCGGTGCCATGCTTGCTGTTGGAGTTTCCGTCCTTTTGATGACTCATGTATTCATCAATATCGGAATGACCATTGGCATTACACCAATCACAGGGCTACCCTTACCATTTTTAAGTTATGGTGGGTCCTTCATGGTGGTGTGCTTCTTGATGCTTGGTATGGTACAGAGTGTTTTTCGTTACCGAAACACCGTGCTATGAAATCATTTTTTGCAGAGATGTACTTTGATCGGTTGAGGTTTGGATTTTCCAACATCTCTAATCATGGCCAGAAGAAACAGGCGTAAACTCGCATCCAAAAATAATTCAAAACACGCAGATAAAAACAATCAGGGTGATGCTTTACCCGAGAATGATTTAAGTTCTGCTCCCCAGGAAAAGCCCCCTATCTTAATTGATAAAAAGGAATTAAGGGACTCGGCGCTTGAACGGGCTAAGAACCGACCTATTCGTGAGCGAATAATGGCTTTTTTCCGCAGGGAAAAAAATCAGGATTACAAGGAAATTATCATTA
>MDSZ01016288.1_pt1 | contig 17143 bp, 14 predicted proteins | sample 811201 | NCBI WGS metagenome assembly MDSZ01 (sample SAMN05326647, study PRJNA326480) | marine metagenome | isolation source: seawater | place: Indian Ocean: North | collected 2010
TAAATTTGGTAGTTTAAGAGGATCAATAGGACATTTAATATTAAATACTTTAAGATTTTTTTTAGAAAAAAAAAAAATAAAGAAACTTATAATTATATCTACACCAAAAAAAGATATATCTAATCATTATGTTTACAAGATTTTAAGAGAAAAATTTACAAATAAAAATATAATATTTGTAAATTCAAAGATTTTAAATTTAATTTACAAACTTTTTAATAAACTGCGAAAATATAAGTTTTTTTCAAATTTAATTTGTAATATTGAATGGTTACATCATGAAAATGCAAATGAAGCTTATGGTTCTAAATACAATTTTGATGAAAATTTTTATCATTTAGTTCCAAACTTTGATATTGCTGACAAAGAAATTGAATTTTTTTTAAATTGGAAAAATAAAAATAAATTAAAAAAAAAGTATGTCTGTATTTCATCTAGAGACCCCGGCTTTTACAACGAAAAAATTCAAAACCCAAGGAACTTTTCTTTTAAAGATTATGACATACTTATAAAAATGTTATTATCAAAAGGTTACTCAGTAATTAGGATGGGTAGAAAATATAAAGATTCTTATGATTTTAAAGACCACAATTATATTGAACTTTATAATATTGAAAAAGAAAATAAGAATTTAGATCAAATTGAGACTTTGTTATTTAAATATTGTGAATTTATAGTTAGTGGAAATAGTGGCATAGATGCATTTGCAGCTCTTTTTAAAAAAAAAATATTTATTGTTAATAATTTTCCAGCTGGTAGAAAACCAAGATATTTGAATTGTACTTACATACCTCAAATTTATACACAAAATAAAAATTTATTAAAATTTAAAGATATACCAAAAAAGATTCTTTTATCAGAAGAGGTTGAAAATTTAAAATACCATAATATAAATTTACTTAAGGCAAGCTCTACTGATATCTTACAAATGGTTAAAGAAAATATTGAAAGCGAAAAATTTGTTGGTGTAGATATATCTAACGAAGATTTTATAATTGAGGGTAAAAAATCAAAATCAAATATTTGTCCAGTATGGTTTAAAAAAAATTATAATTTGTTCAAATAATGAAACTAATAAGTTACAGTTTATTTGGTGATCAAAAAATTTATAAATATGGTTTGTTAAAAAATATAGAACTTGCAAAAAAGCTTCTGCCTGACTGGAAATTAAGAATTTATATTTGTAGTACAGTTGACAAGAATTTTATTGATAAATGTAAATGTCCAAATACTGAAGTGATAGTGAAATCAAAAGTTTTTAAGCACGAACAGTGGTTATGGAGATTTTTGCCAATGGAAGAAGATCATGACGTTGTAATAGTTAGAGATGTAGATACTCGAATTTTTCAAAGAGATATAAATTTAATTAACGACTGGCTAAAAACCGATTTTAAATTTCATGTTGTTAGAGAAAATTTAGGCAGCCATTGGCCAATTATGGCTGGTATATGGGGAGGAAAAAATCCAAATTTGAAAATTTCGAATTACTATAAAAAATGGATAAAAAACAAAGTTAAGAATATGCATCATATTAATGATCAAACTTTTTTAGCTAGATATATTTATCCTCAAATTAGGGAAAACCTAGCAGTCTACAGCAAACATGTAGTTATGGACTGTGAAAAAAATATAAAAGAAATTCCAGGAAAAGAAGAGTACTACAAAGGCAAAAAGATAATGATAGGGATGCCAGTAATAGATGATTTCTTTGAAGAAGATAAAAATAATCATCCAGAATATTTCAATCAACATGGTATAAATAAATTTGAAGAAAGACTTAACCACTGGAACAGTAAGGAAGAAGAAATAGTACCTTCAAAACCTCTTATTTATACTCCATTTTATAAATACGAGAATTATTTTATTAATATTTTTATGTTATTAATTGATATGATATTTAGAAAAAAATTAAATATTTTTAAAATCTTATATATATTTTTTGTAAATAAAATTTTATCTAAATTTATAAATATCAGATATTTAAAACATAATTTAGATAAGTACTACAAGTAATTTTATGAAAGTTGATTTAATAGATTTAAAAAAAAGATATAAAGAGGAAAGAAGAGAAATATTAAAAGCAATAGATAATGTTCTGTCTAAAGGCAATTTAATAATGACAGAAGAGGTATTTAAATTTGAGAAAGAAATTTGCCAGTACACAAATTCAAAATATTGTTCATCTCTAAATTCTGGAACCGATGCTTTAATGATGGCTTTATGGGCATCAGGTATAAAAAAAGGTGATGAAGTAATAACTACATCCAAATCTTTTATTGCTACAATAGGAGCAATAGTACATGTTGGTGCAGTACCAATCTTAGTAGATGTAAGTGAAGATTTAAATATTAATGTCAATCTAATTGAAAAAAAAATTACAAAAAAAACAAAAGCCATAGTCCCTGTTCATTGGACGGGAAGAATGTGTGATATGGACCAGTTAATTCATTTGTCAAAAAAATATAACATAAAAATTATTGAGGATGCGGCTCAAGCTATGGGATCTTATTACAAAAATATACATGCTGGGAAATTTAGCAAAGTTGCAGCTTTTTCATGTCATCCGCTAAAAAATCTAAATGCACTTGGAGATTCGGGATTTATAACAACAGATGACAAGAAAATTTATGAAAAAATTAATCTTTATAAAAACCATGGATTAAAATCTAGAGATAATGTAGAAATTCTTGGCTTAAATTCTAGATTGGATACATTAAATAGTTGTGTTTTATCAATACGATTAAAAAAACTTAAAAATATAATCAAAAAAAGAAATAGTAATATCAAGCTTTATCAAAAATATATTAAAACTGATCAAGTCAGAATTATACCAAAAGAAAAAAATCAAATAAATTCTAGCGTAATATTTAATATAATTTGTAAAAAAAGAAATGAACTTAAAAAATATTTAGATAAATTTAATATTCAAACTTTAATTTATTATGGCACACCACTTCATCTACACAAGCCCATGATGAAATTTGGTTATAAAAAGGGAGATTTTCCTATTGCGGAAAAATTATGTAATCAAGTTTTGGCCTTACCTCATAATCAATATATCACCAAAGAACAAATAAAGTTTATAAGTAATAAAATAAATAATTTTTATAATAAATTTAACTAATGAGAGTAAATTTTAACTATTTACCATCAGAATTTAAAAATCCTAATAAAATAATTTTAGAATGGAGAAAATTAATCAAAACTACTGATTTTACTTTGGGTAGTTATATTGAAAAATTTGAAAATAACTTTAGGAAATTAATTGGTTCTAAATATTGCATATCTACAAATAATGGAACAGATGCATTAATTTTATGCTTAAAAAGTATAGGCATTAAAGATGGAGATGAGGTAATAACAGTTTGCAATTCTTTTTATGCCTCTGCTGGAGCAATTGTTGCGTGTGGTGCGAAACCAGTATTTGTCGACTGTGATGATAGATATCAAATAAACGTATCTAAAATTGAAAGAAAAATTAACAAAAAAACTAAAGCTATTTTACCAGTGCATTGGGGTGGAGCCTCACCGGACATGAATGCAATAATTAAAATTGCAAAGAAATATAATATAAAAATTGTAGAAGATGCTTGTATGGGAATTGGAGCTAAAATTAATGGCAAAAGCCCAGGGACTTTTGGAATTGTATCAGCTTTTAGTATGCATCCACTAAAATCACTTAATGTAATGGGTGATGGTGGAGCAATAGTCACTAATAATTATAAAATATTTAAATGGGCAAAAATGTACAGAAATCATGGAATGTTAAACAGAGATGAAATTGCGATTTGGGGAGAAAATTTTAGAATGCAACCTTTGCAGGCAATAGTTGCCATGCACGGAATTAAAAAATTAAAAAAAGTAATAAAGTTAAGAAACGAAAATGCAAAAATATTAGATAAAACATTGAAGCATCTTTACCCTAATGTAATTCTACCACCTAGAAAAAAAAATTATTTAGAGACCTTTGCTTTATTTATGGCCAGATTTAAAAAAAGAGATAAGCTAAAAAAGTTTTTAGAAAAAAATAATGTTGAGGTTAAAATTCATTATCCAAAACCACTACATTTGCAAAAACCTGCACTTAAAATGGGATATAAAAAAGGTGATTTTATAAAGTCTGAACTTCAGGCAAAAGAGCTATTAACCCTTCCAGTTCATCAATTTTTATCTAAAAAACAATTGATGTTTATGGTCAATAAAATTAAAGAGTTCTATAAGTAATTAAATTTATGAGAACAAAAGATGCACTCTATGACGATAAAATAGTAATAAAACCCTGGGGATACGAGTATGTTGTGTATAGAGAAAAAAATAATTTATCTGTAACATTATTAAATATTAATTATAAAGAAAAAACCTCACTACACTGCCATCCCAAAAAAAAAAGTGGATTTATAGTTTTACAAGGAAAAGCTTTATTTCAGTTAGGTTTGTGGAAAAAAAGGAGAGAAATTAAAACATCATGCTCAAAAAGAATGATAGCTAGAGGACTTTTTCATCAAATTACCTCACTTTCTAAAAAAGGTTTGATGGCTTTAGAATTCGAAACCCCAGTGGATAAAAAAGATTTAGTCAGATTTAAAGACTCGTATGGAAGACAAAGAAAAACGTATGAGGGTAAAGAATTCACTAAAAATATCAAATCAGAACAAGTAAAATTTAAAAAGCCGACGATTTTGAATAAAAGAAAATATATTATTGGTGACTGCAAATTAACCTTAGAAATTCATAAGAATTTCAAAAATTTAACTAAAAATACAAAAGATACACTATTCGCTGTACTAAAAGGAACTGTGTCTGATGACAAAGGAAATAATGTTCTTGAATATGGTGATATTGTAAAAACTATTGATTTCAAAGTTTTTTCTAAGGTTTTTAAAATTAAAAATCGACTTACTGTTTTAAAAGTTAACAAAATATAAATGTTATCAAATTGAAAAAAAACAAAATACTTTTATTTTCTCCAAATATTTCTCAAAAGACTTATCATGGACAAACTTTCATTAGGACTAGAGTAAATCAATATTTAAAGAATGGTTATAAAATTGATATTATAACAATTGGTAATAAAAAAATTGTTAAAAAAAAAAAAAATTTAAAATTTATTGTATTTAATAATTATAATGATGTTAAAAAATTTTTAAAAATAAATATTAATTATTACAAATTTTTTTTTATTCATTTTATCACTTTTAAATTAATTAAAATTATAAAAGGATTTAATAATGTAAATTTTATTATTTGGATACATGGAATTGAATCGCAAAAATGGACATGGTATACTTTTGATTTATTTTTAAAACCTTATTGGTTTTTTAAACATATTGTTTATAATTTTATTCAACTATATTTTTTAAAAAATTTTATTATATCAAATAAAAAAAACTTAAAAATAATTTTCAACTCAAAATGGATGAAGAGAGTATTTATGCAAGATTTGGGAATTAAGAAAATTGAGAATAAGTTTAAAATTATACCAAATCCAGTAGACGAAGTTTTTTTTAGGAAATTGAAAAGAGTAAAAAAAAAAAAATTGAATATCTTGATACTTAAAAATTTTACATCCTACAAGTATGCAGGTGATATAACAATTGATTATATTTTGAGTTTGTCGAAATTTAAATTATTTAAAAACTTTAATTTCACCATAATTGGCAAAGGAAAACTCTTAACTAATAAAATTAATAATTTAAAAAAATTAAAAAATATAAAAATAATAAATAAATTTATCGATAATAAAAAACTTATTAAATATCACAATAAAAACGATATATTTGTATATTTAACTAGAATGGATGCCCAAAGTGTAACTATGTCTGAAGGTCTGGCATCTGGCCTTGTTGTGATATCATCAAATAATTCTGCAATACCAGAATTTATAAATCATAATAAAAATGGATATTTGGTTAATAATTTTAATGAGTTTTATGAAATTTTATTAAATTTAAACAAAAATAATAGTTTAGTTGATAAAATATCTAAAAATACTAAAAAAAATTCTTTTTATTTAAAACCTGATTATGTTTTCAAAAAAGAAAAAGAATTTTTAAATTTATAATGGGTATTAATGTTTTTAAATCACAGAATACTTTAATTTGTTTTATAACCTTCTTCTTTCTTTTATCGATTTTTAGTGGATTTGGAGATATTTTAATATTTAAAGATTATATTCTTTTAGCTCCAGATCCAGGTGTTCATAGATTAAGAGAATTTTTAGAAGTAAAGAAGTATTCATTTCTTTTCAAATATACGTTTATATTATTAGCAACTTTAATAAATTTTTATTTTTTTGGAAAAAATTTAAAAAATTTAAATAATTTAAAAGATAAAAAATATTGGTTAATTCATATTTTTTTCGCTGCCCTTATAATTTCGTATATATTTTCACTTATTATTTATTTTGAAGTTAATTTCATTAGAAAAATTATAATTATAATATTTTTATATAATTCGTTTTTATTTTTCTCATTAAATGAAATTAAACAAAATTTTATTGATGCTTTACTAAAGGCCATAAAAATAACTTTAATTTTGACTTTAATAATTTTTTTAACTATCAATTATATTGGTGATAGAGACAATTATTCTGATTTTATCACTTGGCCAAGAAATACGAGCATTATCAGTTTTATAAATATAAGGGGCAATCCTATAACTTTTATAGTTTTATGTTTATTCGCTTTTTACGTAAAATTTGAAAAGAATTTATTTGATAAATTAATAATAATTTTTATTTCATTTAGCCTTGTTTTCTTAATGCAAAGTCGTCTTGGAATAGTTTCTATATTATCATTTCTCGTTTTTTTTTATCTTAATAAAACTAAAAACAAAAGGTTTCATACATTTATGTTGTATAGTTCTATTTTTATTATCATTACATATACATATTTTGGATCAATCTTAATAAATATTTTCTTTGAATACTTTGTAAATTATAAAAATATTATAGAAGGTCCATACAATTATTTTGAAAATATAAAAGCAAATTGTCCATTTTACAGCAAAAACTTTAAACAAGTTTTTTCTGAAAATTGTAGTGATGTCTTATTTTTAATAGCTGAGCGATATAATATGAGTTCAGAATTATTTAATTTCTTAAATTCTTTTTTATACAGATTGTCTTATCAGCATGAAGCTATAAATCTTATAATTAATAACAATTTCAAACCAAATTTATATGAATTTAATCAAATGAGTAGCAATTTTGTGACAGACATAGGCCAAATAAGACATCAGAATAATTTATTTACAAATGTTCACAATAGTTTTCTTTTAATTTCATTAAGGATCACCCTTTTAGGTGCAGTATTACTTTATTCTTTTATTTTTTTGATATGTAAAAAACTTATAAAGTTAAATGAGTTTAATTATCTAACTATTATTATTTTTATAATTTTCTTTCATTCATTTGATGATTTTTTTATTGGAAATCATTTCGCTGCTTCACTATTAACTTGGATTGTGTTAGGTATTTTCTTTAGTAAAACCAAAAATGCTTAAATCGTTCATAAAAGTTATAAAATTATTAAATTATGAAAGAAAAAAAAAGTTTTACGTCATAATTTTTTTCGCAATTATAGGAAGTTTTTTTGAGGTTTTTTCAGTTTATTCAGTTGGTCCATTTATATCACTTTTGACAAATCCTTCTATTGTAAATGATAATCAAATTATAAAACAAATATATGAATTTTGTGGAGTAGAATTTAATTATTTTGTTTTAATTTTTGGACTTTTTTTATGTCTTCTTGTTTTTACGAGTAACCTTTTACTAATATTAATGTCATGGCAGTCACATAAGTTTGGACAGTTTACTGGAAGTTATTTTTCTCAATTACTGTTTAATAATTATATTTCAAAAGATTATTTAACACATAAAAATCAAAATAATTCTCACTTCATAAAAAATATTATTTATGAGTCTAGAAGATGTGCTGATGGTGTAATTGGACCGTTTACAACTTTGATATCAAAATCTGTAATATTATTTTCAATATGTGTTTCTCTTTTTTTTATAAATTTTATTATAACTCTATGTATTTTCTCTTTTTTAATATTGGGATATTTATTTTTATTTATATTAGTTAAAAAAAAATTAAAAAAAATTAATACTGATTTAAGTTTTTTTGAAAGGAATAAGTATGAACTAGGAGACAATTCTTTAAAGGGAATTAAAGAAATAAAAATTTCATTAACCCAAGAAACTTTAAAAAAATTGTTTCTCAAATCTTCAGATAATTATGCTTATGCACAAAGTCTGTCACAAATTTTAGCTCAATTCCCAAGATTTATATTTGAAACTATATCTATTTTTTTAGTGGTAATATTTTCTGTATCTTTTCTATTTCTTTTAAAGGATAAAGAATTTGCAGAAGTTTTACCATTATTATCAATGTATGCTTTTGCTGGATTTAAGATAATGCCATCCCTGCAATTGATTTACTTCTCATTTGCGACAATTAGATCTAACCAGAACTCAATTGATATTATTTATAATGATTTATCGCAAGAAATACACACAAAAAGAAATTTTAAAATTTTTAATAATAACAAAATACAATTAAATAAAAGTATAGAATTTAAAGATATTAATTTTAAGTATTCAGATAAAGATATTCTATATAATGCAAACTTTAATATTTTAAAAAATGAAGTAGTTGGAATTTTTGGCCCTTCGGGTGTTGGTAAAAGTACTTTTATAGATATTTTCACCGGTCTTATAAATGTTCAAAAAGGAAAAGTTTTGTTAGATGACAAAGAAACGGATATTTTTGAAAATCAGAATTGGTTTAAAAATATAAGTTATCTATCACAAAACATATTTATTTTTGATGGCTCCTTGAGAGATAATATTACTTTTAATATTGATAAAAAATCAGGAAATATGGAAGAAAATAAAAAATTAGAAAATGTTTTAACCACTGCTAATTTGAATGACTACTTATTAGGAGGTAAAAGTTTAGATTACCAATTAGGATATTCAGCCTCAAAGATTAGTGGTGGAGAAAAACAAAGAATAGGAATTGCTAGAGCACTATTTAAAGATACACCTATATTAATCTTTGATGAACCTACAAGTTCATTGGATGAAAAAAACGAATTACTTTTTAGAAATACTATCCTGAAGATAAAAAATAATAGGTTTATAGTTATTATATCACATAATAAAGATACTCTAAGTATTTGTGATAAAATTTATAAAATGGACGACAAAACATTCAAATTAGAGAAATGATATTAATTTTTGATTTGAAAACTGGAAACTTATCTTCAATTAAAAAGGCTTTAGATTATCTAAATATAATTAATAAAATTTCTGACAATCCAAATGATTTAGAAAAATCATCTAAGATTATTTTACCAGGCGTTGGATCGTTTGATAATTTTATGAAAAAACTTAAAGCAAGTGAGCTAAAAGAAAATTTAAGACACCAGATTTATGAAAAAAAAAAACCTTTTTTAGGTATCTGTCTAGGAATGCAAATATTACTAAATAGTAGTGAGGAAGGAATTGAGAAAGGTCTGGGTTTAATTGATGGTAGATTTAAAAAGTTTGATAACAGTCTAAATTTGAGAATTCCTCATATGGGACTAAATTACGTCAAAATAATACGTGAAAATAAATTAATAAATGGTAATAAAAAAAAATTTTATTTTGTTCATTCTTACTATGCTGAAACTGACGAAAAAAATGTTATTGCAACTACAGATTATGGCATAAGTTTTCCTTCTATAATAAATTTTGAAAATTTATATGGTGTTCAATTTCATCCAGAAAAAAGTCAAAATGATGGAAAACAAATTTTAAGTAATTTTTCAAAGATATGAGCTTGAACAGAATTATCCCAACACTATTGTTACAAGAAAAAAAACTTGTTAAAACTAAGAATTTCCAAAACCCTCAATATGTTGGTGATCCAAAAAATACTATAAAACTTTTTAACGAAATGAATTGTCCAGAAATCATACTATTAGATATTAATTTGACATCAAAAAATAATCAAATCGATTATAACTATTTAAAAAATATCATTAGTGAAGCTTTTATGCCGGTATCATATGGAGGTGGAGTAAAAAATCTAGATGATATCAATAAGCTATTAAATATTGGCTGCGAAAAAGTTTCGTTAAATTCTAAAAGTTATGATGATGATTTTATCGAAAAAGCAGTCAAGATGTATGGAAGCAGCAGTATTGTAGTATCTATCGATATACTTAAATTAAAAGATAAATATTTCTGTTACGATTATATAAAGAAAAGAGTTATTGATATAACAATACAAGAAAGAATTGAATTATTAAACAAATACAACATTGGAGAATATTTAATTAATTTTGTTGATAAAGATGGTCTAATGAATGGATACGACCAAGATGGAATTAAACAAATTTTAAAATTCACAAATTCCCAAATTACTTTTTGTGGCGGTGCTTCATCATATGAGAACATAAAAAATACAATTCTATGTGGAGCAAAATCTTTAGGAGCAGGTAGTTTATTTATTTATCAATCTCTTGACTCAGGAGTATTAATTAATTTTCCTGATGGAGAAGAATATACTGAAATGTTAGAATTATGATTGAATGTAAACAATGTCTTTTAAAAGATAATATTCAAGGAATAAAAATTGATTTGAACGGTTTATGTAATTTTTGTGTAGAGTTTAAAAAGTATAGGGACTACTTTGATAAATCAAATCTCTACACAACACAAAAGTTAAAAAAAATTTCTAGAAATATTAGATCAAAAACAAAAAATGAGAAATATAATTGCATTATAGGTGTTAGTGGTGGAATAGACAGTTCCTATCTTGTTTATCTTGCGAAAAAAATGAATTTGAGAACATTACTAGTTCATTTTGATAATGGTTGGAATTCAATAACAGCTATTAAAAATATTTATAAATTATCTAAATATACTGGTTTTAAACTCCAAACTTATGTAATTGATTGGGATGAATTTAAAAGCTTACAAAGATCATTCATAAAATCTGGAGTTATTGATGTTGAAATGATCACAGATCATGCAATTGCTTCAACACTTATAAAAATTGCAAAAAAAGAAAAAATTAAGTTTGTTCTTTCTGGAGAAAATTATGCAACAGAAAATGGTATGCCAATAAATTGGACTTGGCAAAAAATAGATAAAAAGAATATCGAAAAAATTAACGAAAAGTATGAAAATATTACGATATCGAAATTTCCTGTAATCAATTATTTTAATTACTTAAGAACCCTATTCTTTTCCAAAATAAAATTTATTAAAGTTCTAAATGAAATTCATTATGAAAAATATAGATCAATAGAAACATTAAAAAATAAAATTGGATTTATTGAATATGAAAATAAACATGACGAATCAATTTTTACGAAATTTTACCAAACTTATTATCTTCCTCGTAGATTTAAAATTGATAAACGATTAGCTCATTTGTCAGCCTTGATTAGAAATAATGAAATAACAAAAGAAGCAGCAAAATTATCTTTAAACAAAAACCTAGAAAATGATGAGTTTGAAAATGAAAAAAAGTTTGTTTGTGATAAATTAGGTTTTTCGATTGAAGAGATGGAAAATATAGTTAAACAACCAACTAAAGATCATCTTGAATTTGGCTCAGATATAAAATACATAAAATTTCTCTTCAAAATAAAAAATATTTTAGGAATAAAATTATTTAAGTAGTTATGTGTGGTTTTTTTTCAATTCATAATAAAGATAGACATTTAGATAATATTGATCAATCAATTAAATTAATTAAAAATAATTTAAAAAATAGGGGACCAGACTCTCAAAATTCAATTATCCTTAATGACAACTTGCAACCAATAAAAGAGGTTAATAAGACAAAAAATTTAATTATTGCCTCAAGACTTAATATTATAGATGATGATAGAAAATCAAACTTACCATTTATTTCAGATTGCAAAAAATTTATATTATCTTTCAATGGAGAAATTTATAATTTCAAAGAACTAAAAAAAAAATATTTAAATAACATCGAACACAAAACTAATTCAGATACTGAAGTTTTATTAAATTTATTAAAATATAAAGGAGAATACATTTTAAATGAGTTAAATGGAATATTTGCATTAAGCTTTTACAATTTAAATAAAAAAAAACTTTTATTAGCTAGAGACAGACTTGGGGTCAAACCTTTATATTATTATTTTAAAAATAATACATTTTCTTATTCGAGTGATGTCAAAAATATTTTAATTTTTAAAGATGTAAGAAAAAAAATTAATAAAAATCTTTCAGCTTTATTTTTAAGTAATATTTCAAGCATAAAAAATAACGAAACCTTTTTTGATGGCATTGAGAAACTACAAGGAGCGAATTTTTTAACTTTTGATTTGAAAAATTTTGTCATTGAGAAATATAAAAATTATTGGTTTGTGCCAAAAAATGTTGATCCAAAAGTATATACTAGCATGGAGTTATATAATGATCTTCATTCAACAATTGAAAGACAATCAATAAATAACAGAGATATTGCTATCACTCTTTCTGGAGGTCTAGATTCATCAATTCTTGGACTTTTACTAAGAAATATTTATCCAGAAAAAAGGATAAATGCTTATTCTTTCACATTCAGTCAAAATCAAAATATAAATGAGAAACAATATTCTGATTTAGTTTCAAAAAAATTTAATCTTAAAAAAAATGAAATTAAAATTGATATGGAAAAAATTTTGTCATCAATAAAAGAAACCAATTATGCATTATCATTCCCAGCTTATGGTTTAAGTAACGTAGCACAAAACTTGGTTTATAAGAAAATAAACGATGATGGAATAAGAGTTTGCTATGATGGTCAAGGTGCCGATGAAGTATTTGGAGGATACCATGGTTATGGTTCAGCACTAATGCATTCAAATTTAAAAGAATTAAAATTATCAAAATTTATCTTAAATTTTTATCATTCACTGTTAAATAAAAATATAAAAACTAGATTTTACTTAAATTTTTTGTCAAGATTTTTATCTCCAAAATTATATAAATTTTTCTTAAATTTTACTGAAAAAAGCGAGATCAAAAGTACATTGAGATATGATAAAGAAAATTTTGATAAATATTTTTATTCTTTCCTCAATGATAGAGAAGTTATTGATAAAAATAATTTAAAAAACGAGATACTTTATTTTCTAACAAAAGGAATAGAGTCACTTTTGAACTCATTAGATTCGAACTCAATGAACCTAGGTGTTGAGGCAAGAGTACCTTTTTTAGATAATTTAATATTAGATAAATATTTGCTAATGAATAACGATCAACGTATTTCCAGTTCATTAATCTTTAAAAAACTTTTAAAAGATGCTTTTATAAATAAATTACCAGAACAAGTATTAAAGAGAAAAGATAAGGTGGGTTTTTCAACAGATGATGATTTATTATTAAAAACTAAAATTGATGAGATTATATCCGATGTAAATAACTTAGAGCCAAACTCGGTTATTGATAAAAAAAATTTTTTAAAAATATTAAATAAATATCGAAATAACAAACTTAATAGAGCCTCTAATATATTTAAGATGTATTCTTATTCTCTATGGTGCAATCAATTTAAAGTTTATGAATAATTACTTTAAGATAAATATCGAAAAAATACATAACCAAGATTTAAACATATCTATAATTGGTTTAGGATATGTTGGATTAAATTTATTGCTACACTTCTCTAAAACTAAAAATAAAATTTATGGCATAGATATTGATAAAAAAAAAATTTCTAAAATAAAAAAGGGTAAATCTTACATAAATTATATATCTGATCAGAAAATAAAAAATGTAATTAAGAAGTCAAGATTTTCAAATAATTACGAATCAATTAAAATATCAGACGTAATAATTTTGTGTTTACCAACTCCATTAAAAAATAACAAACCTGATCTTAGTTATTTAAAAAAAACATGTCATAAAATAAAAAATAAATTAAAAAGGGGATCAATAATAATTCTTGAAAGCACTTCATATCCTGGGACGACTGAAGATTTTATTTATAAAAACCTTAATTTAGATAATTATCAAATTGGTAAAAATATTTTTCTTGGTTTTTCTCCAGAAAGAGAGGATCCTGGAAACAAAAAATTTTCGTTAACAAAAATTCCGAAAGTAGTTTCTGGTAAATCAATCAAATGCTTGAAGTTAATAGAAATGATTTATAAATCAATAATTCCAAAAGTAGTTAAAGCAAACTCAATAAAAGTTGCTGAGACATCAAAATTATTGGAAAATGTTTATCGTGCTGTCAATGTTACACTTGTTAACGAAATCAAATTAATTACAGATAAATTAAACATAGATATTTTTGATGTAATTAAAATTGCAAAAACAAAACCATTTGGTTTTCATGCTTTTTACCCTGGGCCAGGTCTTGGAGGCCACTGTCTACCCATCGATCCTTTGTATTTATCCTATATTGCTAAAAAATTAGGTGTAAGATCCACATTTATAGAGTTAACAAAAAAAATAAATTCAAAAATACCTTTACTAATTTACTCTAAATTAAAATTTTATTTAAAAAATAAAAATTCAAGAATATTAATATTAGGCATAACCTACAAACCAAATGTAAATGATCTTAGAGAGTCTGCTGGGATAAGATTGATTGAGATAATCTCAAAAAATAATAAATATAAAGTAGATTATTCTGATCCTTATGTAGATCATGTTAATGTTCTTGATAAAAAATATAAATCAGTAAAAATCAATAAACAAAATATAAGAAAATTTGATTGTATTGTTTTAATAACTAATCACAAAAAATTTAAATATGATATTATCAAAAATAATTCTAAATTAATTTTAGATACTCGAGGAAAATTTAGAGTTTCTAAAAAAATAATGAGAATATAATGAGAAAAAAATTTATACTTTTTGGAGCTGGTGGTTACGTGGCACCAAAACATTTTAAGGCAATAAAAGATACAAATAATGATCTTGTTGCATCTTACGATGTTAATGACTCAGTTGGCATTCTAGACTCTTATTTTCCAAATTCAAAATTTTTTACCAATGAGTCAAAAATAATCAAATATATTGAAGAGAGTAATCTCAATTATAAAACTAAAATTGATTACATGGTTATTTGTACACCTAACTATTTACATGAAAGTCAAATTAGACTTGGTTTGAGAATGAATTTAAATGTTATTTGTGAAAAGCCACTTAGCTTAAATCCTCAAAATATGAAATTAATTAAAAAAATTGAAAATAAAACCAAAAAAAAATGTTCTCCGATTTTACAACTAAGACTGCACCCAAAAATTAAAATTTTAAAAAAACAAATAAAAAAAAATAACAATATCGAATTAATATATATAACACCAAGAGGTCAATGGTATCATCAGTCATGGAAAGGAAAGGATGAGAAATCTGGAGGTATAGAAACTAATATTGGAATACATTTTTTTGACATGCTAATATGGATTTTTGGTGATTGCCAGAGCTTCAAAATTTTGTATAGAGACAGCAAAAAGTCGTTTGGAGTCTTGAAGTTAAAAAAAGCTACAGTAAAATGGTATCTTTCAATTGACAAAAAAGATTTGGACAAAATTTCAAAGAATAAAAAATCTTTTAGGAAATTAATTGCTAATGGCAAAGATGTGGACTTCACTGAGGGTTTTGATCAGTTGCATACAGAGAGTTATAACAAAATAATTAAAAACAAAGGATTCAATGTAAGCAATGCATTCAAAGCAGTTGAACTAGTTTATAAAATTCGAAATTCAAAGCAAAAAGGAAGTATAAAAAACATAAAAAATTTTATTACAAAATTTAAGTAAATTTCATGAAAAAAAATAATTACTTTGTACATGACTCGTCTATAATCGACGAAGGAGCAAAAATTGGAGGCGGGACCAAAATTTGGCATTGGTCGCATATTTCAAGTAATTCTAAAATAGGAAAGAATTGTATTATTGGTCAGGGATGTTTTATAGGAAAAAACGTAAAAATTGGAAATAATTGTAAAATTCAAAACAACGTATCAATTTTTGACGGTGTTGTAATCGAAGACGATGTTTTTATTGGACCCAGCACAACCTTTACAAATGTAAAGTTCCCTAGATCTTTTATAAATCAGAAAAAAAAATTTATAAAAACAATAATAAAAAAAGGTGTTTCAATTGGTGCAAATTCAACGATCTTATGTGGAATTAAATTGGGTAACTATAGTTTAATTGGAGCTGGATCAGTTGTTACAAAAAATGTTAAAGATAAATCTCTTGTTTATGGTAATCCTGCTGAATTTCGTGGAAAAGTAAATAAAAAAGCTAGTGAAGATTTATAACATGTTTATAGCTTTGATAACTTTTTCCTGATCTTTGCTTTTTATCCATGGACTAAATGGTAAACTTATAACTTCTCTTGACAAAGTTTTACTAATAATATTTCTGTTTCTTTGTTTATATGGTTTTTGCTCTGACAATATTTTAGGATAATAAATAGTAAATGGTATTTTATAGAATTTAAAAATTTTAATTAATTTCTTTCTAAATTTAGTTTTTATTGTAAATTGAGCAAAGCTAGAATAATTATTTTTTGATATTTTTGGTAAAATAATTTTTTTGTTATTTTTTAATTTTAAAAGATAATTCTTTGCTTTTAAATTTCTCAAATTAAGTAATTTTTTTATTTTATTTAATTTTACTAGTAAAATGGCGGCTTGTATTGTGTCTAATCTAGCGTTTAAGCCAACATATTCATGAATGTATTTTTTTTTGGATTGTCCATGATTTCTTAAATAAAAAATCTTTTTATAAATTTTTTTATTATTAGTAAAAACAGCACCTCCATCACCAAAGCTCCCTAAAGTTTTCGTTGGAAAAAAACTAGTTACAGATATATCTGCAATATTACAGGATCTTTGATTCTTATATTTTGCCCCAAAACTTTGTGCGGCATCCTCTATTAAAGTAATTTTTTTTTTTCCAATTATTTTTTTTATTTCTGTAAAATTAGGGCATTGCCCAAATAATGAAACAACAACTATCACCTTTGTTTTTTTTGTTATATTTTTTTTTAAATTTGAAGGATCAATAAGAAAAGTATCATAATCAACATCAACAAATTTAATTTTTAATTTTAATAATGCTGCTACTTCGGCAGGAGATACATAAGCAAAATCTGGAATAATTA
>MDSZ01050920.1_pt1 | contig 17141 bp, 14 predicted proteins | sample 811201 | NCBI WGS metagenome assembly MDSZ01 (sample SAMN05326647, study PRJNA326480) | marine metagenome | isolation source: seawater | place: Indian Ocean: North | collected 2010
AGATCTCGAATATTTGCTCAAAGAATGTAGGAGAGTATTAAAAAAAGATGGTAAGATTTATTTATCAACACCAAATTACCTCTCTTTATGGCCTCTTTTAGAATTTTTTCTTAATATAATTTCTCCGGTTAATTATAAACACGAGCATATTAACAAATTTAATAAAAAAAGATTAAAAAAAATTATGGTTAAGAGTGGCTTTCAAATTATAGAATTGAGATCTTTTATATTGCTTTCCCCGTTTCTAGCTATTTTCACTTTTAACATCGCAAAATCAATGATTATTTTAGATAATTTTTTAACTAAGATTTTTCCTGGCTTCCTTTTATTTTGTAAATCAAAAAAAAGTTAAAACATAAATGAATCTTAACACTTTTTATAAAATATATTACCGGCATAGATTTAACAAAGCATCCATTTTTTTAAAAGTATATCTGATATTTGTTTTTTTTATTAAATACATAATTAATTTTTTTTATCTTCCAAAAAAAATAAACTTAGATGATTATTCTTTAAAAAACCCTCACCTATTTGAAAAGAATTTAAATTTTCTATGTGAGCATTTTAATTCTGACAAAGGTGAGAATTTTATTAATCAATATGCTCAACCGTCAAAACAAGATAAAAAAATAATTACAGCCCATGGCTATGCCAAAATTTATGATAAATATCTAAGTGAAAGTAAAAATAATATATCGAATGTAATTGAATTAGGTTCATTTTATGGAAATGCTTCAGCAGCACTCTTTTTCTACTTAAAAAATTCTAGAATTTATAGTGCTGATATTAATCCAGATATGTATTTATATAGCTCAAAACGACTTATAAATTTTTATACAGATACATCATCTAGAGCTTCAATTGAAAAAAATATATTAGAAAAAAATATAAAGTATGATTTAATTATAGAAGATGCAAGCCACATGCTTAAAGATCAGATATTGTCTTTTTTTATTCTTTTCAAAAGTTTAAAACAAGGGGGCCTATTTTTTATTGAGGAAATAGATTTTCCAGAAAAAAGAGAGGACATGAGAACTGGTCAAGAATTACCAGATCTTAAAACAATATTAAAAAAAACTTTAAAAAAAGAAAATTTTAAATCAAAATATATAACAGAAAACGAGAAAAATTATTTTTTAGAAAATATTGCGTCTATAGAATTTTACAATGGAAATATTAATCAGATAGCTATTATTAGAAAAAAATAATTATAACTGGAGAGATGGCCGAGCGGTTTAAGGCGCACGCTTGGAAAGCGTGTTAAGGGGAAACTCTTTCGTGGGTTCGAATCCCACTCTCTCCGCCATTAATTTTTTAAATACTTATTCAAAATCTCTTTTTTTAAAAACATATCTCCCTTTTTATTCGTCCTAACATGTCTAAGTTTTATCAAATTATATTTAAGTTTGTTTATATTACATATTCTTTCATAAACCTTATTAGGATGATTTTTAGGTTTAATTTCTACTACTTTAGTATTCTTTTTACAAAAAACCAAATTAGCAAACCCTGCACCGTGAGGACCAATAATTATTTTTGCGTTTCTAAAAATATTTATTTGTTTTTTAAAATCAAAATAGCTCAATTTCAAAACTTTAAATCCCTTAGCTTTTAAAAATTTTTTAATTTCGGAGTTATTAATAATTTTACAATGTTTTAGTTTTGAGTCAGACCTGTCGATATATATTTTTTCGTAAGGAACTTTTAATATTTTATTTTTTAAAAAAAAGTTTCTTAAATAATCTATTATCCACCTTGGTAAAGCACTATGAGCTTCTGATATTGTTCCTCTGAAATAATTTGGATGTGTAACCCCAATTATTTTATTAGATTGCAAATGTCTATATTTATTTGAGTCAATAATTTTTTGTTTGTTTATTCCTAAACTTTTAAGTATTTCTTTTTGGTAGTCATTTAGTTTTGAAAAATAAAAATAATTAATTTTCTTTAAATTAAAAGCTAAAGATATTAATTTTATTTTTGGTACAATATCAAAAAGACAGTGAGCATAATTATTATAACCACTTGCGCCTTGTGACAATACCGCAATAGTTCCATTTAGCTTAAAGATAAATCTAGGTGTACCAGTTTTTACTACCTGATTTTTTTTTGAACTGACTAATTTACCCTTAATCTGCTGATAAGAAAAATTTGCCAGAAGTTTATTATTAGATATAATACTTACATTTTCTATATTGTCTGTAAAAACTCTACCATTTTGTACTTCATAAAATTTATAATTATACTTAGAAAAATTTCTTATATTATTATTTTTTATAGTAATTATTTTTGTATTTGGTGGTTTTTTTGAAACTTTTATTTTTCCGTATAATGAGTGAAAAACTGAACTTCTAAATGATCTATATTTCTCTTTTGCAAATAATTTAATTTTTTTTATGATATTTTTTTTCAAAATTTGATTATTTTCTATTTAAAAAAATTGATAAACCTATTTTTGAAAAAGCTTTATGTTTTAAAAAATTATTAGAGGAATGAATAATACTTCTATCCCAAATAATTGCGTTACCAACTTTCCACTTTATGGCTTTCCAAAATTTTAATCCATTAAAATCTGCATAATCTTCGTGTGTAAGATATTTCTTATATATATTTACAGGAAATTTCTTTTTATTATTAATTAACTTTGAAGTAGTTATATTGTATCTTTTTTTTGTTAAAAGTTTCTTTATCTTTTGTCTTAATCTCAAATTATTTGTGAAAACTCCTTGTTTAAAATCTACTACTTTTTTTTTTTTACTTTTATTAAGAAAATTTGAAAATTCTTTTAAATTATCAATCCTTACGAAATTTTTATTTTTGTCAATTATTTCTAGTGGGTCATAAGTAGTTTTTTTTGACCTGAAATTTGCAGCAGGCCCATACCATCTATTTTTAAAAAAAACTGTAAATACATTCTGACTTTTTTTGTCAATATGAAGGGGGACAAGTATTTGTTTAAAAGGTATTTCATTCTTATTATTTTTACCTGTATCAGCATGAATTTTAAGAGGATAGTTACTTTTAAATATGTGTGGGGGAAATTCTTTATCATGCACATAGTAATCAATGTTGGGAAAAGTTTTTCTTAACTTACTACTTAAAATATTTTTGATTACTGGATGCCAATTTTCAATTGACCTTACTGGTTCTTTATCTATTTTATTAAATGATATTTTCCATCCATCATTTCTATTCACAAAAAAGTTTTTATTGTTTTTAACATATTTAAGAATTTTATCTATTTCACCTTTATTTAGGAAGTTTTTTACTTCTTTAATAGCACCCTCTTTTTTTTTAATCTCTTTGACTTTTTTAAAATATTTCATGAATGAATAAATACTTAGAAACTTTTATTGTTTTTACAAGAATTTGCAAACATATATTATAAAATATAAAAATTTTATATAGATTGTTTTTAAACATTTATAAGTATATCTTGTTGCATGTTTTCAATTTAAAGACATCATTATGGATGACCCTAATATTTCTTTGTATGTTCCAGTTTATAATGGCGAAAAAACAATAAAAAGGTGTATAGAAGGAATTTTAAATCAAACCCTCAGGCCACAAAAAATTCTTGTTATAAATGACAATTCTACTGATGATACAAAGAAAATTCTAGATCTTTATAAAGATAAAATAGATATATTAGAAAATAAAAAAAATTTAGGTATTTCTTTGACAAGGGATATAGCAGTAAATTATCTTAAAACAAATTATATTGCGTCTGTAGATGCCGACGTAGAGCTAGATAGAGACTGGTTAAAAGTAATTTTTCACTCCATAAAAAAAAATAATGCTACTTGGGTTTGCGGAAAGATGTACGAAAAGTATGTTGAACAACCTTGTAATTTTTGGAGATCATTAAGATTACGTCAGCACTGGGGTGAAAAAAGTATTATGAACCCAGACTTAGTTTTTGGTTGTAACAACATTTTAAAAATTGATAACTTAAATACTAAACAGTTGTATAAAAACTATGGAGAGTATTTTAAGCTTAATGGTGATGAAAATATTCTAACGAAATATTTAAGAAATAATAATCATACACTTTACTACGAAAGCGAAGCTATTTGTCATCATCTTCTCAATGATAACTATTTTACATTGTCTAATAGATATTGGAGGTACATTCTTTATGGGGATGGACTAAAAAAAAGAAATCTCTTTAAAACGATTAAAAATATAATCAGACAAATAAAAAAAACAATCAAATGGACATTTGAAGATTTATTAAAATTTAGATTTAATCTTATTAAGGTAAATTTTATGATTTTGTATTATTTTTGTAAAATAGATTTCCATTTTTTAAAAAAAAATAAAGATGATTAAAAAAAAATTGTTTGTTTCTAATTTATGTTGGGGGCGAAAAAATAATATCAGAATTATCAAATATTTAAATAACGAAAAGATTTCTGGAATTGATTTTGCTCCATTAAACTATTTCAATTCCTGGTCAAACATAATTGAAAATTCAAAAAAATTAAAAAGAATTTTTAACGATCACAATATTGAAATAAACTCAATTCAAGGTATCTTTTATAAAAAAAGATACAATTTCTTCGATATTAAAAATCGGAAAAAAATTACTAATCATTTTAAACTTATTATAAAATTATGCAAAATATTTAAAACAAATAAAATAATACTTGGATCATCTAAATTTAGAAATCCAAAAAAATTAAAATTGGAAAAAGCGAACCTTTATTTCGTAAACTATTTTAAATATTTGAGTAAACTTTTAAAAAAAAATAAAATTTTATTATGTATAGAAACTATACCTAAAAATTATAAAGAAAAATTTATCTTTGATATATCATATTTGACAAATTTGATATCAAGAATAAACTCCCCAAATATAGGGATAAATTTCGACACAAGTATTTATCATTTTCAAAAATTTGATAAAAATAAATTTTTAAATAATAAAAAAATGATTAAAAATATTCAAATATCTGAGCGTAATTTTAATTATTTTGATGTGCCAAGCAAAAAAAATATATTATTTATTAAACTTTTAAAAAAACAAAAACAATTTAATAAAATTTCTTTGGAAATAATTGATAAAAAATATAACGAAAAAAAATTTTTATTTTCCATTAAAAATCTAAAAAAAATTAATATTTTTTAGTAGTATTTTGATGTCCAATAATAAAATCTGACAATTGCTTCTTTTATATTAACCTTACTTCTAAAATTAAATTCTTTCAGCAGTTTTGATATGTCAGGACATCTTCTTTGAGGCTCTATCTGAGGATAATTTTTAGGATAACCGATGTTTGTTGACTTTATTTTTTTTTTAAGAGCTATTTGCATTATTTCATGCAGTTTATTCATATTTAATTCAGGTTTATTATTACCAATATTGTAGACAAAATTCTTACCGACAAGAGTTACTATAAACATTGCAGTTATAGCATCAGTAACGTAACAAAATGTTCTTGTTTGTTTACCATTTTTAAAAATAGTTATAGGTTTTTTATCTTTTATTGAACTAAAGAAACGTGGAAAAACTCTATAGTCATTTCTAGGCATACCAGGTCCAAATACATTGAATGGTCTAAATATACATATATCAACACCTCTTTTAATTTTATAAAAATAACATAGTGTTTCTCCAACTCTCTTACCTTCATCATAACAAGATCTATCTTCTATAGAAGAAACATTTCCATTATATGTTTCTTTTGTAGGGATATTTTTTTTATCTGGATTACCATAAATTTCGCTGCTACTAAAAAAAATAAATTTTGATTTTTTTTTTGCAGAGTATTCTAAAAGGTTTTTTGTTGATGTAATGCTTGTAAATATTGTTTCAATTGGTTTCTTGAAATAATTTTTTGGACTAGGTATCCCTGCTGCATGTAAAATATAGTCACATTTATAATTAAAATTGTAAATTTTGTTTATATCTTTCTTAATTATTTTTACATTTTTATCATAAAAAATATCACAATTATCAAACTTTATGTCGTTTGCTATAACCTTAATTTTTTTATTAGTTTGCTTATTCAATTCATTTATAACTTTTATAAAATATTTCCCTAAAAAACCGTTAGCACCAGTTATGAAAAATTTTTTTCCATAAATTTTATTTTTATATTTTCTTAAGTTTTTTACTATTTCTTTAATATCTTTTTCTAAGTAATATCTCTCGCTCATAAAATTCTTACCTCAGGGAGCGGGATTATGAATTTTGATTTTAACCCTCTTTTTTTCCATTTTTGAATTATAGGTTCACTCAAATGCCATGCTAAAAGAAGAATATAATCTGGTTCATTTTTTGTTAATATTTCATCGTCTACAATTTTTAAATTTGTTCCAGGTATATAATAATCTAGTTTTAATGACGTAGGTTGCTCAGCAACATAGCTAACATGTCTGTTATTGATTCCACAATAACTTAACAAAACTACTGCTCTAGCTGGACAAGATTTTGCTACTATACTTTTTCCGTCTGATTTGAGTTTTGTTATTATTTCCAACAAATCTTTTTTTGATTTTTCTACCTTTTCTTTAAAGACTCTGTACGTTTCTTCACAATTATCAACCAATTTATTTTTTTCATTTTCTAGTAAATTTAATAAACTTTGAGTTTTATTTCTCTCTTTTTTTGACACAATACATCTTATACTTCCGCCATATCTTGTTACAATTTTTGCATCAAATAAACACAAATTATACATTTCAAATAGCTTTACTAATGATAGGAGCGAATATGTCCTTAAATGCTCATGGTAAAAAGTGTCGTACTGAACCTTATTTAATATTTCCATTATATAATGATTTTCAAATGCATAGTATCCGTCTTTATCTAATAATTTTGTTATTCCTTCCATCACATCCCCTAACGTAGACATATGAGCGAAAACGTTAGTGCTGGTTATTAATTTGGCTCTACCTTGTTCTTTTATTATCTTTTCTGATATATTTTTATTAAAAAAAGATTGAATTGTGTTTATACCATTTTTATTCGCAATTTTTGATATGTTGGTGGGCTCTACACCCAAAGTATTTAAACCTTTTTCCTTAAAATACCTTAATAAACTTCCGTCATTACTTCCAATATCAACAACTAACTCGTCAGTCTTTAAATTTAATTTTTCATAAAGATCATCTGATAGTTGTTTTTGCTCTTTATCAACTGTTAAAGTTATTCCTGGGAGATAAGGGTAATCCATATGATAAACTTCATTTTGATTGACTACATAATCTATTTGTAACAGAGTGCAATCTTCACATCTAATTATATTAATAGGAAATTTTTTAATCTCATTTTCATTGTTGACGTTCTTCACCAGTGAATTTGCAAGTGGCTGATTACCTAATGTCATTATGTTTATTAAGTTTTTAGATCCACAAATTTGACACTTAGTAATTTTTCCAGGTGCAAAATTATGTTTGTCCATTTTATTTATCTTATAGTGCTGTTTAGGTATTCAGCATTTAAACAATAATCTATATTTGAAAGATGTTTTTTTTTTAAAAAATTTTTTAACATTATAAATATTTGATTCGACCTACCATCTTTAAATTTTGATAAATTTTTAGATTTAATAGTTTTTCGCTTTTTCGAGATTTCATTATGAATTTTTAAAACAAAATTTTTAGTCCAATCTTTAGATTTAGTAAATAGCTGAATTTGGCCCTTTTCGAATTTAATAGTTATTTTGTGCTCTTGTACCCCCTTTTTTTTTGCAAAAAGTCTAATCTTACCTGTTGACCCATCTTGATTTTTTATGGAACAAGATATCTTTCTTTTGTAATCGATTCCTTTAAAATTACTTATCTTATATTCATAATTAGTAATTTTGCAATTTCCAAAAAAAAATTCACAGTAAGAAAACACATGTGTCAAAAAAATATTTTTAATGCCACCTCCTTGATTTTCAATTGTTTTCCATGATTTAATTTTTTTATCTAAATCAAAACTTCTAAAACTCCATAAAATTTTAAAGTTTAAGATTTTGCCTAACTTTTGTTTTTTTATGATATTACGTGTTTTAATGAATAACTGGTGATTTAAAAAAGTTAAATTAATATCTGATTTAATCTTTTTTCTCTTAATCATTCTTATAATATTTTTGGATAGGTTTATATTATTAGATATTGGTTTTTCAAATATTATTTTTTTCTTAAATTTTAAATTATAATTTAATATTTCAATTTGTACTTTTGGTGGAACAGCTAAGATGATTAAGTCAATATCACTTCTAAAGACTTTTTTCCAATTATATTCAAGTTTAATTTTTTTATGATTATTATATATTTTATGTGATTTAAATATATTACGACTACACAATATTTTTAGCTTCAAGTTTTTTATATTTTTGATAGCTGGTAAATATCCTCTTAACGCAAAATTAGACCCGACTAAAGCGACATTCATATTATTCATTGTAAAAAAGCTTTATTCCATTGCAGTATTTTGAAAACCTTATTTCTTGGAAAGGATACATTTCAAATAAATCGTCTAAATTTTTATTTATAGAAGTTTTAAGTTCAGCAACAATTTCTTCATCCTTTTTAATAATTTTACTATTATGAAGTTTGTAAATAATATTATAATCTAAAGTAATTCTCACATCTTCCTTCCTAAAGTATTCTCTTTCATATTTAACATTTAAAATTGGTCTGCATATTCCATATCTATCATCAAATATTCCATTCTTTTTAAAATTTTCAAAAGTACCTCTGCTGATTTTTTTATTTTTTTTAAATCTTCCTTCAACACTTGATATCTTGGTTTCTAAAAACAAAAATTCTCTCTTATCATCTGGATAATTTCTAATTCTAATCTTTTTTCTAGGTGTCAGACCTTCAATCGAATCTTGGAACATATCTTTTCTAGAGTTATCAAAATATAGGCTGTTAACTTCGCGGTTTTTGAATAGTCTTTTTACACCTTTTTCTAAAAGTTTTTTTCTAAACTCAAAAAAATTTTCTTTTTTAATAAATAATTTTTTTTCAACTCTGTAGGTCATCTAAGCTAAATTTCCTCGTTTACAATTATTTCTATTTTAGAGTTATTATCAGAAAAGTAATTTTTAGAATAATTTACACAGCTTGATTTTTGAACTTTAATAAACCCACCATCAAATTCTTGTTTTTTTCTGTAACTGGAGAAACAATTCTCAACTGAGGAAATTTTTGAATTTTCTATTTGAACGTTGGATGAGTCTTTAGAAGCAACTCCTATTTTTGCAATTTCAAGATTTATTTCTCCAAAATTAGCACTTGATTTTTCACCTACTGAAACTCCTTTGTCTCCGCATGATACTAGTGACGATTTTTTTATTTCGTATTTTCCATAAGAAAAATCTATACAATCATTTAATGCATTATTAACTACAACCTTATTGACTAATAGATCTGAAAAATCTAAATCTATAGCATCATAAAGAGAATTGTTAGAAATAATTTTTTCTAAAGTGCCGGTACTGTTAATTATGTTAATTCCATCCTCACAAGTTGAGTTATTTGAATTCAAAATTGACTTGTTAAAATTTATTTTAATAAAATTTAAACACCCAGTTAGATTTTTCGTATCAATTCTCTTTGCCAATTTATTTTTGAAATTATTTTGATTACCGATATAATTTATTTTGACATCATTAATTTTACCATAGAGAAAAAAACTTCTACCAATCAATTCGTTCTGAGTAATATTAAAAATTTTATTTTTTTTATCATAGAAGTAATCAACTCCATTATTAAAATAAAAATTAACATTTTCAAAATAATCATCATTTAAAACAATTTTTTTATATTTATCCTCATTATCATTCTTTAGGTTTAAGTATTCATAATTATTCCCATCAATTGTTAGTTCTGACTCTAGGAGCTTTCTTTGATTATTTATATCTATATAAAAATTTTCATCACATATTAAAATATCATCACTACAGACTTTAAATACATTTTGATCAGGTTCAAATTGTATAAATTTAGCTTTAATTTTTTGATTTTTGAAATTGTCTAAATAATTTTTTTTTAAGTTTTTATTAAAATAACTATTATTATTGTATTCTATTTCAGCCACATCTTTTTTTTTTAATAATTTTTCTATTTCTTTTGTATTTCTCAGTAAATCGTTCAATTTTGCTTGAATTTTATCCAGATCAAGGAAAAGATTTTTTGTTTCAAGATTATCCTGAAGTTTATCAACTTTTAAATTTAAAATTATATTTTTTAACTTAATTAAAGAAGCAGCATAGTTTTGACTTAACGGATAGTTAAGTTTATTTTGAGTTTTTTTCAGGTCAAATTCACCATCATAATAAATAGGCTCAAAATAATTTTCCTCTGAATTCCAGTAAAATTTTCTATTATGAACATAAAGTGCGTGATTCCCATTTGCTGCTAAAATTATATTGTTAAAAATATCTAATCTATTTAGATTTCTTTCTATTCCTTGTGATAATATTGAATTATCAAGGTTATAGTCTAAAAAAAAGTAATTATTATTCTTATCTTTAAAATTGTTTAAAAAAACTAAATAAGCAAAGTTTAATTTATCTAGAGCTCTAAAAGCATTTTTTTTTGAGCTGTTACTTTTTACTGCCCATTTTGAATTAGTAACTTTTGAGAGCTGTATTTTCGTACCTAGTTCAGAAACTCTAAAAATCTCTGACCAATTCACCCCATCATTATTTTTTACTTTTGACGAAAATTTCATCATATATTTTTCATCCCCCTCTAGTATTGGACCTTCTTTTCTTTTGTTATACTCAAGTAGTTCTTTTGAGGATTTTTCTTGAAAAAGCATTTCGTTTTTCTCACCATTTACTATTACTTTCACAAGTTGTGTTCTTGGTGCAATAAAATTTAATTGTCTTAATAATTCAGTCATAAATATTTCATCTTCAGCATTACCTCTTGTATTTTTAAGAAACAGCTTAAATTTTGTGATATTATTTACATGTCCATCAATTAGATCAACATCTAGGCTTTGAAAAACTTTTCCGTCTTTATAAACAATATGATCTTTAAGATCTCCATGTGTTCTTACTCTTGCTTTAATTTTACAATTTATTTTGTTTTGATAAACTACTTTTACATTAGCATTAAATTTTTTTTTAAATTTGTCTGGTATTAAGTATGAAGTATTAGTTAATATTCTTAAATTGTTAACTTGCCAATTTTTATATTCATTTATCTCAATATCTATACTTTTTATGGGTATGTAATCTTTGTTTTGTTCTGTGTATAAAGAATTATAGTTATTACAGTCAAAGTGCTCTTTACTTACTGCGTTGTTCAAGTTGTATGTGCTAAATATGAAAAAAAAACAGATGAATAATTTAAATAAAGCTGACATCAATTTTTTTTAAACCATCTAAGCTTTCAACTTTATTTTTGAATTCTTTTAATTGATCTTTATCTTCAAATGCCAGTCTATATATGTAATCATTATTTTCATTGTCACTTACAATTGACTTGAGATTATTATTTTTTTCAATTTCCTCAATTTTTTTCGAGGCAGTTATTTCAATTTGATTTAGTTCAATACCCTCATTAAAAGAAATATTATAAAATGATTTTTTTTTGCTATCTTTTAAATAATTATTAACAATTTTAAGCGCAACTAAAATAACTACTGTCAATACTCCTAAAACAATTGCATAATTATTTTTAACACTTGCAGCTATCCCAATAGTTATTAAATCAAAATAAATTATTAGCTCTAGAGCACTCTTTACCGGATGTCTAAATCTTACTATTGATAAAGCACCAATCATTCCTAATGACAAAGCAATATTACCGTAAATGGTTTTTGTTATTATGAATGTGATAATAGGTAAAATAAAAAAAGATACGGTTTGTGCAAAAGATTTTGCCCACATTTGCCCAGAAAAAATTAAAGCATAACGTATGGCATATCCACAAATAAGCATTACCACAACTGATATCAAATCTTCCATATAATATTTAATAGTTAATTAATAATAAATTAAATGCAATTAATATTTTAAGATTGACTTAAAACTTATATATTAATTCTATGTATTTTGAATATTTGTTAATAATTGTCTTATTTACTTTAGTTATCGCAATAATAAAAAAAAAATTCATAAAATATTCAAAGATTTTTAAAGCAAATGGACTTGATGGTGTTTATTTTTATTTTGTTAATAAAAATTTTAAAAAAACTGGCCTATCAAATTTTATAGACAAAAAAAAATATTATTTAGAAAGAGAAATTTCTAAAAGCGCTAAAAATAAAATACTTTATGGCCCTTATCGTGGTACAACAATTGGAAATAAATATGGATGGTCAAATATTGATTTTTCCTCAAAATATCTAGGCACCTATGAATCTCATATACAGGACAAAATAATAAATTTAACAAAAAAAAAAAAATTTGATTTTATTATAGATTTAGGAGCAGCAGAGGGTTATCACATAATTAGCTTATTAAAAAAAAATCATTTTAAAAAAGGGTTAGCTTTTGAAATAGATAAAAAAAGTAGAAAAATTTTAGAGAAAAACGCCAAAGTTAATAATGTTTATAATAGATTAAGAATATTTGGAGAAGCTAATTTTTTGTCATTGATTAAAAACTTAAAAAATCTAGAACATAAAAAGTTATTTTTTTTAGTAGATATTGAAGGTAACGAGTATAATTTATTTAATAAACATTTCTGTAAAGAATTTTCTAAAAGCACCTTTATAATAGAAGAACATCCATTTAATATCAGCAACAAAAAAACTATTAAAGATTTTTATAAGAATATATCAAAGTATTATAAGCTAGAAATTTTAAGAGATACTTCAAAAGATCCATTCAAAATTAATATCTTGGATAAGTACAGCGATGATGAGAAATATTTGATGATGTCAGAAGGAAGGCCACAGACCATGCATTGGCTTGTTTTACACCCAAAAAAGTAAATTTTTATCTAGATTTTAAATTTTAAAAAAAAAAATAATTATTATTCAAATTATCCTTCAATATAAAGGTTAATTTACTATCTACAACAAGCTTGATTTTATTTAACACTTAAAAAATGATACAATAAATTTTTCCTAAATATATTTTTTTATGATTAAAACTGAAAAAATGGTCAAAAATTACGAGGCAGACTCCATAAAAGTTCTTAAAGGGCTGGAGGCTGTTAGAAAAAGACCTGGTATGTATATCGGTGATACCGATGACGGCACAGGTCTTCACCACATGGTTTATGAAGTTGTTGATAATTCAATAGATGAGGCGCTAGCTGGGTATTGCAAGAATATAAAAGTTGAAATTAACTCAAATAATACAATAACAGTATCAGATGATGGTAGAGGGATACCGGTAGATATCCATAAGGACGAAAAAAAATCTGCTGCAGAGGTCATAATGACTCAATTACACGCAGGGGGAAAATTTGACCATAATTCATATAAAGTATCAGGAGGCTTACATGGTGTTGGAGTTTCGGTTGTAAACGCTCTATCTAAAAAATTAGAGTTAGAAATTAATAGAGATGGCAAAAAGTACTTTATAGAATTTAAAAACGGAGATGCTAAAGCACCTCTAAAACATGTTGGTAAATCTTCAACAACAGGAACTAAAATTACTTTTCTACCTTCTGATGAAATATTTTCATCAATAAAATTTTCTAGTCTAATTATCCAAAAAAGAATGCGAGAGTTGGCATTTCTTAATAAAGGAATTAAATTAGTAGTTATAGACAAGAGTCAAAAAAAAGAAAAAATATTTGAGTACAAATTTGATGGCGGAATAGCAGAATTTATAAATTTCTTAAATCAAAAGAAAGAAAAACTTAAAAACAAGACTGGTAACGATCTTTTTAAAAAACCTATAAGTTTAGAGGGTAGTAAAAATGGTATAGAAATTGAATGTTCTTTAGAGTGGAATTCAACTTATTCAGATGATGTTTATGCTTACACAAATAACATCTATCAAAAAGATGGTGGTACTCATTTACTAGGTTTTAGGAGTGCATTAACAAGAGTTGTGAATAAGTATGTAAATGACAATAATATATTAAAAAAAAACAAATTATCTATATCTGGAGATGACATAAAAGAGGGATTAACAGCTATTTTATCAATTAAGATGCCAGACCCAAAGTTTTCATCACAAACAAAAGATAAACTAGTTTCCTCGGAAATTAGAAATATTGTTGAAACTTTTTTAAACGAGAAACTTTCTATATGGTTTGATCAAAACCCTGCAGTCATTAAAATAGTGCTACTTAAAGTGATCCAAGCAGCTCAAGCAAGAGATGTAGCTAGAAAAGCACGTGAAAGCGTTAGAAGAAAAGGTGCACTTGAATTAACTGGATTGCCAGGAAAGTTAGCTGATTGTCAAAATTCAAAAAGAGATGGTACAGAATTATTTATTGTTGAGGGAGATTCTGCAGGAGGTTCTGCAAAGCAGGGTAGAAACAGAGAATTTCAAGCAGTTTTACCACTTAGAGGTAAAATTTTAAATACATATGTTGAGACAAATGGTTCCAAAAAAAATGGAAACCGCTCAGACACAAGAACAAAAGCTCTTACAAAAATGATTTCTTCAAATGAAATTGTTACACTTATTAATGCATTAGGTTTAGATCCTAAATCTGAGGAAATTGATTTAGATGATTTAAGGTATGGTAAAATAATCATAATGACAGATGCTGATGTAGATGGTTCACATATTAGAGCTTTGTTATTAACTTTTTTTAATAACAAGCCATTCAATAAGTTAATAGAGAAAGGTCATATTTATCTAGCACAACCACCTTTATTTAAATTAAATAAATCTGGAAAAACTTTTTATATAAAGGATGAAAAAGAGCTAGATAATTTTTTAATAAGCAATTCTAAAAATTTGAAAAAAACAAAAAAATACTCAAAAATTTATGAGGAGGCTTTATCTGAGGAAAAATCCAAATTGAATATACAAAGATTTAAAGGACTAGGTGAAATGAACCCCGAGGAATTATGGAGCACAACGTTGGATCCAAAAAATAGAAATTTATTACAAGTTAAATATTCAAAAGACCAAAAAAAAGACCAAGATATTATTCATACCCTGATGGGAAATGATGTGAGTATTAGAAAAGAATTTATAATTTCTAATGCTATCGATATTAATAATCTAGATGTATAAAGAATATGGAAACGAGTTCTGTTTCTAAAATTTACTCATTAAATAAATCTACTTATATAAATCTAAGGTGGATAGGAATAATAGGTCAATTTTTGACAATAAATATTGTATATTTTTTTTTTAAATTTCAATTTAATATCTATTTAACCAATCTTATAATTTTTTTAGGAATCATATCTAACTTAATTTTAATTTATTTTTATCAAAAAAATATTTTATCAAATAGAGCATCTTTTATTTTTTTGTTGATTGACATTTTACAATTAAGTTCTTTAATTTATTTAACAGGAGGGATTTTAAACCCTTTTTCAATCTTTTTGATAATACCCAGTGTTTTTTCATCTTCTAACCTCGAATTGAAAGCTAGCTTGACTTTAATTTGTATAACCATTTTATCTATATTATTATTAACTTTTTACCATATCGAATTAATCTATCCTGGCAAAAATATGATTTTAGTAAATAACTTTTACTACTATGCAATTCCCACATCTCTGTTTATAGCATTAATATTTCTTAATTATTTTGCTACTACCTTTGGGCGAGAGTCTCGATTAAGAAAAGAAGCCTTAGATAAACTAGAGCAAGTTATTGCAAAAGAGCATGAACTAGTTTCACTAGGAGGTCAAGCGGCAGCAGCGGCGCATTCTTTAAATACGCCTCTTTCAACTATAAAAGTTATATCTCAAGATATGTATAAGCAGTTCAAAGATCAAAAAGATTTAAAAAAAGATATCGAATTATTAGTTAGTCAAGTAGAGAGATGTGGTCAAATTTTAAAAAAACTTTCATTAAATCCATCCCAAGAAGATGATTTTATTAATCAGGAACTATCTATTTCAGATTATGTTTCAGAAATTATAAAATCTTTTAGAGAAATATCTAAAAAAGAGTTTGTAATTAATTTAAGCCAAGATTCTAATTCATTCAAAATATCAAAAATAATTGAAATAATTTATGGAATTAGAAATTTTGTAGGTAATGCAAATAAATTTGCAAAAAATAAGATATATGTTTCTGTAAAAAGCAATAACGAAATTACTGAAATTTCTATAGAAGATGACGGAAGCGGATACCCAAAAGACATTTTAGGCAAGATAGGCGAACCTTATATTAAATCATCATCTAATAAAGGTAATGCTAAATCAGGTTTAGGTTTAGGAATTTTTATAGGCAAAACTCTATTAGAGAGAAATCAAGCTAAAGTTATTTGTAGAAATTCAAAGACAAGACCTGGTGCTGAAGTAATTATTAGCTGGAAAAATACTTTTTTAAAAAATATTTAATGATAAGTTTTTCTTTTAGATTTTTTTTCAAATAACTGACTTAGCTGTTTTATCATCACATCCCCTAGCTCTTGAACATCAGTAATTTTAATAGCTTTTTCATAATAACGCGAAACATCATGCCCAATACCTATTGCCAATATTTCAATATCTTTATTATCTTGAATCATTTTTACTACTTTTTTTAAGTGTTTTTCTAAAAAATCACCTGAATTAACTGACAAAGTTGAGTCATCTACAGGCGCACCATCAGAAATTACCATTAAAATTTTTCTCTCTTCTCTTCTTTTTTTTAATCTATTAAATGCCCAAAGTATTGCTTCACCATCTATATTTTCTTTAAGCAATCCTTCTTTCAACATAAGTCCCAAATTTTTTTTTGACTGTCTCCAGTTTGAATCTGCGCTTTTATAAATAATATGCCTTAAATCGTTCAATCTACCCGGATACTGAGGTTTTCCATTTTTATTCCAGTCTTCTCTGGACTCTCCACCCTTCCAATTTTTTGTGGTGAAACCTAAGATTTCAACTTTAACATTACATCTCTCTAAAGTTCTTGATAAAATATCCGCACATAATGCCGCTATAGTTATTGGCCTACCTCTCATTGATCCCGAGTTGTCAATCAATAAACTAACAACCGTATCTTTAAATTCAAAATCTTTTTCTTTTTTAAATGATAGTGAATTTTGAGGATCAATTATAATTCTCGTTAGCTTTGAGCTATCTAATAAGCCTTCTTCAA
>MDSZ01231799.1_pt1 | contig 17139 bp, 17 predicted proteins | sample 811201 | NCBI WGS metagenome assembly MDSZ01 (sample SAMN05326647, study PRJNA326480) | marine metagenome | isolation source: seawater | place: Indian Ocean: North | collected 2010
TCTTTTTCCCATTCCGGCTTGTTTGCTATTTGTGCAGAAACTTTACCAGTAGCAAGGGCCATCAATACTTTGTGCAAGTCCATGAGATCCATCGTGTTTTCCTTTTGTTGTTGTTTACTTGTCATATTATTATTATCGCACATGGTCGTGACACGTTAGGTCACTTTTTGAAGTTTCTTTGAAAAAACTTTTTCATTGCTTCCCATCGTGCCGGGGAAACATTAGCGGGACGATTCCCACCATAGGCGATCAGGTTCATCATTTTAATCATGTTTTTACTTTGCTTAATCATCATGCCTCCATTATACATAGTATCGTCATTTTGTCAACCCCTAGATCACTTTATTTTATAATTTTATAGAAAGTTTTTTTATTTGTCGTAAGTCGTTACCACATAAGGGTTTACGTCAAGGGGCGGGCATACCGTGTGCCATATAGAGATGGCTAGAATTTTTCCTAAAACTTTTGCATAGATTTCTACGATTGTAGAATATTAGTTTTTATAATAAAGAGGTGGGGTTTTTTCAATTTTTCTTAATCTCACGTAACCAGTACCGGATCTCTAAGGTGGTTCTCACAAAACAAGCCTAGCCCTGACTAAATGACCACTTTTATTTTAAAAATCGTCCGACCCCATTTTCAAACGACCACTTTCCCTAAACCTCTTGTGGACGATGGATGTTTGTATTAAGCTCACAGATTCCTCGACCGCATTTCTTTTTAACGCCTAGTTTCTGCCTCATTTTTCTGACAGCTTGAAGGCTAACGTCTCTGCCGGTTTGTTCTGTTAAAATTTCAGCAATTTCTTTATCTTTCATACGATGTGCATTGTCTCGCACAAAGTTCTTTTCATTTTCTGACCATTTTATATTCATAATCCTGTTTCTCCTCAAAAAAAGTAGCCATACCGTGTATATACTATTGTAGTATCGAATGACAACTTTTGATTTTTAAAAGGAGAAAATTTATGAAAGTTCCCCAGCATCAAATAACTAGCTCAACACTAAGAACAGTAGCAAGTGAAGAGCTTCAAGAAGAAGTTGAAAAAGAATTGCAAACAGCAAAAGCAAGCAAAAAACCAACTCCAAGCATATCAAAACTTCTAGCTACTTCAAATGAAGAGGAAGAGGACGAAGAAGATGGCATTTAAACTATTTTATGATGGAAACCCCGCACACACCAGAGTTATGGACGCTCAAACAGGAGAGCCGATTGACGGAATAGTTTCTGCACATGTCGATATAGACGTTGATGGTGGATTACTAACATTAGTTTTTAACGATTTTGAAGCAGAAATAAGTAATATTGAGGAAAGTGATGAAGATTCCCAAGGGATATACAGAGGAGGAAGTGATAGAGATAGTGTCCAGAATATCGAGCAGACTAGCCAGTAAGTTTAAGTTTGGCTATCATGAAATCGAGGACATGAAACAACAGGTTTTTTTAGAGATATTAAAACCAGATCGAAACGGAACAACTATCTTAGAAAAGTTTGATCCAGAAAAAGGCAATTCGCTCGACAGTTTTTTATGGATTCATGCTAGAAATAGATTGCATAACTTTAAAAGAGACAATTTTGCAAGACCCGACAAGCCATGTGACAATTGTCCATTTAAGGCATACATAAATCATGAATGTACAAAGTTTAGCAGCATGATGGACTGTAATCATTATTTTAAATGGTTCAACAGAAACGAAGTTAAGAAAAGTTTGGCAAGCAATCAAACATCATCAATCAGTAGTGTAAATTCAGAAGTACAGTATGACGCAAAAGTAGATGATAAAATATTTAGCAAAGAAATATATAAATTAATAAATTCAAATATACCTGTCTCTATGAGAGAAGATTGGATAAGATTTAGCAACAAGTTAAAAATATCCAAACAAAAAAGAGAACAAATGATTGAGTTTATATTTCAAATTTTAAAGGAGAATGGAATTGAGCCGGAAACGTGGTAAACTGTCAAATCAAGAAATGGCATATATAGAACAGAACTGTTTTGATTTGTCTCTTGAGGACATTGCCAACAATCTAAATAGAAAAATTGATCCTATTCGCAAGTACATCGACAAAAAGAATCTCAAAGCAAGAGATCTAACTGACGAAGAACACCTTCTATCTACTTTACGAGATCGTTACTATTACAAAGAACTTTCAAAGCAAATGAATGACGCTGAGATAATATTCTTTGAGCACAATTGGATTGACTTTTTTAAACAGTTCAATGAAGATGTTACTCACACAGAAGAAATGCAAATTCTAGAAGTTATACGCACAGAAGTGCTTATCAACAGATCAATGGAAGACAGACAAGAAATTATGGTCAACATTGATACTCTCAACAAGCTTATTGATGAAGAGATGGATAAACCAAAAGATATGCAAGACACACAAGCTCTTGCTATGTTTCAAACACAGCTAGGTGCTATGATTGGTAGCAAGTCTAGTTATATCAATGAACATGAAAAACTTTTGACAAAAAAAGAAAGATATCTAAAGGATCTTAAAGGTACTCGTGAACAAAGAAAGCGTGTAGCCGATGATGCTAAAACAAACTTCAGCATGTGGATGCGTGAACTTGATTCTATAGAGAACAGAGAAAAAGAAGGATTCGATATGGCGGTACAAGCCATTGCTGGAGAAAAAGCTAGAAAAAGGTTGTCTGATTTTCACGAGTATGAAGATGGCGAAGTAGATCAACCACTATTAAATTCAGATTCAGTTATAAACGAGGAAAGCAAATGATATCAGGAAAGAAAGTAACTTCAAAAGAACAAATTAAAAAGATACTAGGAATACCCGATGATGTCGCAGATATAGTTGACCATCAAACATCATCTTTTGAAAACTTACCACCTCAATATGTTATTGATCACTATAAACTAGGACCATCTGATGTTGTAGCACATTTTTATAAAGGCGACTTTGGATTGTTGAAGAATGAACATTTATACGAAGAAAAGTTTTCTATAAAAAACAGAACTTCTATAATGGCAAAAACACTCCAAGATTTATCAAGATCAAATCCAGAAATTGGCAATTTGATGGATGAGTTGAATTTAATTATTCCCATTTGTTTAAGCGACATGCCTGTTGATAAAATGCAGCATGTACCGGCATTAACATTCAGTAAGAATTCTTTTTCAAATTCTATACTTATGCCAAGCTTGAATTCTATTTATGGTCATGTAGAATATGAAATGGTTGATTATCTTGACAAGCCTATTCTTCACAAACAAAACAAAATGTCATTTGCCGGATCTTTGACCAATATCGGATGGAATGGTCACGGCATACAATACAACCAAAGACTTCAAATGGCTTGGATGGCTAAACAAGCACCCGATTTGTGGTCTTGTAAAATTATGAAGCCTCCAAAATTTGATGACGAAGAATGGGCAGGCGTTGTAGAAGAAGTAGAAAAATATTTTCCGGGACTTTCTGAGTCAGGCCACTTTTGTCAAGAAGAAGAAAAGGTAACTATTCAAGAGCAACTAAAGTATAAATTCCAACTATCTGTAGATGGTCATACTTCAGCGTGGGGTAGATTGCCTTGGCAACTTAAATCTAACTCTGTTGTTATAAAAATAAGAAATCCTCAAGATGATTTTGTAGAATGGTTTTATCCTCTTCTTCAATCCTCAAAACATCTATTAGAGGTAGATACTCATAATTTGATGGAGGTATTCCAATATCTAATACATGAACCAGAAGAGCAGATGAAATTATCTAACAATGCCTCTGATTTTTCCGATAAATATTTATCCAGCGACTTTGCTAGGAAATTACTTCTATATACTTTACTAATACTAAATCAAAAACAATCATTTCAAGAACCACAGAGAGGAGAAGAGTAAAATGAAAAAAGCTCTAATTACAGGAATTACAGGACAAGATGGATCTTATTTAGCAGAATTATTGTTGTCAAAAGGATACTCTGTTGTAGGTTTGGTAAGAAGAAGCAGTATGCCTAATTTAGATAGAATTAGTAGTATTCTTACAAATGAAAATTTTTCTTTGGTAGAAGGAGATTTGAGTGATGCTTTTTCGGTGTATTCAATAGTGCAGAAAGGGCAGTTTGATGAAATATATAATCTTGCTGCACAATCTCATGTTAAGACATCGTTCGACCAACCACATTATACTTTTGCGGTAGATGCACTTGGTCCAATTTATTTTCTTGAAGGTATACAGAAGTTTTCTCCTGAAACTAAATTTTATCAAGCATCAACAAGTGAACTTTTTGGTAAAAACTATACAGTAGATGATCATGCAACACTTATTGTAAAAGACAATAATATTGTTGTTGATGGCGTTAATGGTAAAGGCTTGTATGATTACAAGAAATATCAAGATGAGAATACTGCTTTTATGCCACAAAGTCCTTATGCCGCTGCAAAACTGTCAGCACATCACATGGTTAGAATATACCGAGAGGGCTATGGAATACACGCTTGCTGTGGTATCTTATTTAACCACGAAAGTGAAAGAAGAGGTGAACAATTTGTTACACGCAAAATAACTAAATGGATTGGAGAGTTCAAACGATGGGCAATGAGTGTAGGCTTTGTTAATGATCCACCTCAGAATGGAAACGATTTGGTTTTAGGCCCAAACAACTCAACATTTCCTAAATTGCGTCTTGGTAACTTAGATGCTTATCGAGACTGGGGACATGCAAAAGATTACGTTGAGGCCATGTGGCTCATGGTTCAACAAGATGATCCGCAGGATTTTGTTATTGCTACTGGAGAAACTTACTCTGTTCGTGATTTTTTACGAGAGGCTTTTAATGAAATTAACATACAAGACTTTGAACCTTATGTCGTCATTGATCCTAAATTTTACAGACCCGCCGAAGTTGAATATCTTTGCGGTAGACCTACTAAAGCAAAAGAAGTTTTAAAGTGGGAACCAAAGGTATCTTTCAAAGAGTTAGTAAAAAGAATGGTTCGGAGGGACATTGATGGCGAAGAAGAAACGCAAACCATACACTCAGAAAAAGTACAACAAATTTAAAAAGGCTAAATACAGAAAGGACTCTAGAGACTATAAAAGTCCTGAATATACAAAATGGCGAGAAGACATAAAGAAACGAGACAACCACCAGTGTCAGTGGCCGGGATGTTGCTCTCGTCATAGGTTACAAGTTCATCATATAAAAACTTGGGCAAATTATCCGGGAATGAGATTTGTTACTGCAAATGGCATAACGCTTTGCAAGAAATGTCACGATGATATTAAAGGTAAAGAACATGACTATGAAGGTTTTTTCTTAAAAATATTAGAATGGCAAATGCTTGACAAAATAAAACAGTTTAATAAAAATAAAGAAGATGAAGCATGAAGTTTACAGTAATAAGAGACACGAGGGAAAAACCTGACCACGGATGGTCTTTTGCTCCTGATGCATATTGTGAAGGAACTGTTGTAAATAAAGTAAATGCTGGTGACTATACGATAGACGGTTTAGAAGATTATGTATGCATTGAAAGAAAACAATCTATTGATGAGTTTGCACATAATTGTATAGAAAAAAGATGGCAAGCTTGCATGAAAAGAATGTCAGAATGTAAACACGCATATATTCTTTTTGAATTTAGTTGGGATGATATTAATAACTATCCTAAATCTGCTAAAGTCCCAGAGAGAGTAAGAAAAAGATTGAGAATACCGGCAGCCTACATAAGAAAAGTAATATACACAGCCAGAGAGGATTATGGTATACATGTCTTGGCTTGTGGAGATAGGTACAAAGCAGAACAAGTAGCATATAGGATTTTAAGAAAAGCACATGAGTTACGATGTTGAAGATTATCAGTATGCTTGGCTAAGACTGAAAAAAGAAGATGTAAAAGATATCAAAAACCCGCTTACAAATCTTACTGAGTGGGAACAAAATAATTTCCATCTTCATATATTAAAAATAATGCGTAATCCAAAATATATGCATTGGACTGTAAAAACGCTACTCAATGTTGACTTGCTTCCAGAACAAGTAGTAATACTACAAGAACTTTGGAACAAGTCTTTCCCTATGTATATTGCCAGTCGAGGTTTTGGAAAATCATACCTTCTTGCTGTTTATGCGGCACTAAGATGCCTTCTTATACCCGGATCTAAAATTGTAATTGTTGGTGCTGCATTCAGGCAATCAAAAGTCATATTTGAGTACATGGATGTTATTTGGCGTAATGCACCAATCTATAGAAGCCTTTGTAATGATGCTAGTGGTCCTCGCAGAGATGTTGACAGATGTACTTTGAAGGTCAATGATAGTTGGACCATAGCAGTACCATTGGGCGATGGAAGCAAGATTCGTGGTCTTCGTGCTCATACAATCATAGCAGACGAATTTAATTCGATACCTGTTGAAATATATGAAACTGTTGTTGCTGGTTTTGCGGCTGTTTCTAAAGACCCTGCTGGAAATGTAAAAGAAGCTGCGACAAGAAAAGCTATGCAAGAAGATGGTGTTTGGTCTGAAAAGCAAGAAGAAAAATTTAATGAAAGGCATCGCAACCAATCTATTCTTTCGGGAACGGCGGGCTATGATTTTGAGCCTTATGCAGATTACCATCGTAAATATCAAAAAACAATTAAAAGCGGCGGCAATATAGAAAAACTAATTGAGGATGGAAATGCTGAAGATATACCAGAATATATGAAACGTCTTAATTATAAAGAGTTCTCTATAATAAGAATGCCATACGAGCTTATTCCTGAAGGTTTTATGGATGACCAGCAGGTATCACGCTCTCGTGCTACGATGCATAGTGGAATTTATTTAATGGAGTATGGTGCATGTTTTGCAAAGGACTCACAAGGATTCTTCAAAAGAACTGTTATAGAGGCATGTGTGGCGAGCGACAAAAATGTTGCAAAAGAAAATTGGCCGACTTGGTGTGAGGGGCCGTTTGATGCGATGACTCGCGGAAGTCAAGACAAGCAGTATATATTTGGAATTGACCCCGCTAGTGAGGTTGATAACTTCGCTTTGATAGTTATGGAGATTCATGAGCAGCATCAAAGAATAGTTTACTCTTGGACAACAAATAAAAAAGATTTTCAAAACAGGAAAAAGCTTGGCCTTACTGAAGTAAATGATTATTATGGATTTTGTGTTAGAAAAATCAGAGACTTGATGCAAGTTTTTCCATGCGTTAAAATTGGCATTGACTCTCAGGGCGGCGGATACGCGATTGCAGAGGGTTTAAGAGATCCCGATAAAATGGACCCCTCATTAAATGAAGTCGCCATATTGCCCATTATAGAGGACAAGGCGAAAGATACAGACCGTCTTCCCGGTTTGCATATTTTAGAATATATAAACTTTGCAAGTGCAGAATGGACATCCCAAGCCAATCATGGACTCAGAAAAGACATGGAGGATAGATTTTTACTATTTCCAAGATTTGACCAACTTACTCTGGGAATGGTCACGAAACAAGATGAAACAAGATTCAAAAAACTTAAAGATCAGATTGGAGATAGTGCAGCATTAAAATTGTATGACACGCTTGAAGATGTTATAATGGATATAGAAGATTTAAAGACCGAATTATCCACAATCATGGTAACTCGTACAGCATCTGGGCGTGAAAAATTTGATACACCGGAGATAAAACTAGGAACTGGTAAAAAGGGCAGAATGAGAAAAGACCGTTATTCTGCTCTTGTTATTGCAAACATGATTGCTAGAACGATGCATAGGGAAATACCCAATCCTTCTTATGCTGTTATTGGTAGAGTAGCTAATGCTATGGAAAGCAAGAAAGATGAAAATAAAATGTATTATGGCCAAGAATGGGCAGCAGGCTATAATCCAGCTTCTGTTAAAATAATAAGAAGAAATTAATCATGGTGTATTAATCAGAGTACTATAACCACCACGCTAATACGAAAGATTAATATTATGCCAGAATATCATACACAAGATTCGGATTGCAATTGTCCATGCAAACGTGCGGGACATCCTTGGTGTCTTGATTCTCCAAGTATTCATACAAGCACAAGTATAGTTGATGCTGAACAATACAGGGGTTCTGGGACAATAGGAGTTTATGACAGAATAAAAGTAAATATTGGTCCAATATGTCTGCATAAATGTCCAGTAGATGAAACAAATATGGAAGACCAATACGCATGTGTTGTCAATGGGGGTATAACTCCATACTCTGTTTTAGATCCATTTAATCCATTTGAAAATTGTGGTGTAAATTTAGATTCTTTTATGAATTACACTGGGTACATTGCTGGGGTTACACTAACGCCGCATGGTCCTGATGGTGGAGATGTTGATTGTCGCTGGTACGGTTCTGCTGAGTTTATTGTACGTGATGTTCCGACTTGTAGCGGTGTTCCCTTTGAAGTTACTTATAAGGTAGCATTACAAGTTAATTGCACAAGCGGTAATATTTCATCAGGATGGAGACCTATAATAGATAAGGATTTAAGGGGTATTTTAAGTGGTCCTGATCATCCGTGTGTTCAAACCACCACTAAACTTATTCCGATTCGTGGAGATTCTAAACCAAGCACAATGCCTTTACCTGATGATGCTACAGATACAAATGGAGTTAGAACTTTACACGATTTACTTGAAGAACAAGATGAGTCCTACAGGGGTAGAGTTTTTCTTCCAGCCGTATCTCCATTAGATATACTTAGCGATTATATACTTAGCGGTTCTGAGGCTCTACCTTCTGGGGATACACCTTGGAGTCCTCCTTTGGGTGGTGGATAATTTTAAAATTTAAATAAACGGGTCCATATTATGTCAGATTCAAATTGTAACTGTCCTTGTAAACAGCAAGGACATCCTTGGTGCATCTTACCAAGTTATGAGGCAGTAGGCGGTAGCAGGAGCGATATGGTTATTCCTCATCCTACTTTTAGAGGATCAGGTTTTGCTGGAGTTTATGATGTCATACCTGCAAGTATTTTTGCAATTATCAAAAAGTGTCCAGTTGATGAAACACCCGCTGAAGACCAATATAATTGCGTTGTTAATGCAGGCATCACCCCACATGTTGTTAACTTTGGGGACGATGCCGCCGCTACAGGTTGTTGGGCACTTCCAGAGGTGCAAAACTTTTTAAACCGTACCGGTTATACTCAAGACACGCTAGAGCCTTGGGATGGAATTACAAACGACGATACTGATTACAAAGGAAGTATTGAATTTGTTTTTGATCCTGTTCCATCCTGCGTTATTGATGATAAAAGATACTTTCCAACTGTTACTTATCGAGTAGCTTATCTGGTAAATTGTGAAAGTGGAAACTACACAGACCAATGGAAACCGTGTATCGACGAAATATTAAAGTCGAAAATCAATCCACCGACAGCCCGATTAGAGTGCAATCCATCACCTTGCACCAAAATAAGAACTAGATTGGTCACAGTTAAAGGTTGGCCCAAAGCAACTACAATTGATTATTATGATAAGTATGTCGATGCAGGAGGAACAGATACCAACGGGATTAGAGTTTTACATGATGTATTAGAAAGACAAGAAGACTATACAGGGAAGGTTTTTGTTGGAACTGATGCTAATGACAGTGGTATAGCTGTTACGGGTATTTTTACGTCAACCGATGCGTATCCGTCTGGTGAAACTCCTTGGGGTCCACCTTTAATTTAAAAGTTGGAGTAAATAATATGAATATTGATAAACCATGTGCATGTCCTTGCTCTACAAGCTGGCTTAAAAGATCAAATAGAGACCCCTCAACAGATTATCATAAAGAAGGGTTTTGTGTTTCTAATATAAATTGTGGATCAGTTGCAAAATATAGAGGATATGGAGAGTTGGGTAGTCCGACTGATGGTGTTTGTGGTTGTTACGATGCTGTTATTTATGATTTAAATTTTCGTCTTTCAAAATGTATTGGTAAGAAAGGAGAGACAGTTCCCGGAGGCCGCTATCCAGATTCAGTAAAAGAAGTTCCTCTCCCAGTTGATATAGATTGCACTATAACGCTAGATGTTGAATCGACTAATGGTGCAAATATCCAAATAACAGGAATACCTATTGATTATGAATTTGCTTATGACGAGTTTGGAAACTTGGCATATGAATTTGCAAAAGCAACGATTGCTTTCACTAATACGGGAATTGCCTGCGATGATACAAAGATATGTTATAGAACAAAACATACACTTTGTTGTGAGTTAGACAGTGGTTTAGAGCCTGCACAAAAAATGGGAGGTTCTATTGCTTGCGATGAATGTGCAACGTTTGGGTCGGGCGGTCCTAACTTTGCTGATCCAACAGTCAGTCAGTGTCCTGAAACCATATGTATCAAAGAATCCCCTAAAAACGATGGATATTGCCCAGATGGTCTTCATGGTGGATATGATGGAAATACTGGAAGACTTACAGATCGTGTAGAAGGGGCACAGTTTTTTTATCCTCCACAATCAAGCGTTAATCCCGAATAAATATTTTTGCTTTTCAATGCCTATTGGTGTAACTATCAATAGGTATTGTTATGTGCAAGGAAATAAAGGGAAAATAATTTATGTCTAAAAAATATCCAAAATCAGAAGCTCAAGCTTCAAACTATCTATCCGATAAGCCTGCTTATATGAGTTGGGACACAGATAGTGAACAAGAAAAAGCTCTTGCTTTTACGACTTATAGCAAAGCTTTAGAAGAATCTTCACATTCTGTCGCATCTTCAACATCAAGAGATTTTAGAGGGCTGACTACCTACGCAGACGGCAGACCGGGACTCAGAGCATCGGATTTTGATTGGTTTAGGCCCGGACAAGCAGCACCAACCAAACCAAAAGATATCATTGCTTTTGCTAGATATGCTTATAGAAGAATTGGGCTGATTCATAATGCCATTGACTTGATGGGTGATTTTTCTGCACAAGGTATAAGACTTGTTCACCCTAATAAAAGAATTGAAAGATTTTACAATGATTGGTTTGAGCAAGTTCAGGGTAAAAGAGTCTCAGAGCGTCTCGGTCATCTTCTCTTTAGAGAAGCTAATGTCCCCATAAGGTGGTACACTGCAAAAGTAAATAAAAGAAAAAGACTAGAGATGCAAAGATCTGTAGCTGCAAGTGACATTAGTATTGATATCGACGCAATAGAATTTACTAAGAATGAGATACCTTGGCGGTACAATTTTATAGACCCTATCTTGGTTGAACCTCTTGGTGGTTCTGTTGCTAATTTGTCTAAGGATAAAGTTTTGGCATTGAAGATTCCATTGGCATTGCAAAATGAAATAAAAAAACTTGAAATGGCATCTAATGGGCCAGATGGAGACGTTGCACAACAAGTGCTAGAAAAAATATCTCCAGATATATTACGTGCAGTAAGCGGTAATAATAAAGTAATATTGCCTCCAGATAAAACTAGCATTTACTACTATAAAAAAGACGATTGGCAAACTTGGGCCGATCCAATGACATATTCAGCATTCGAGCCTCTTAACCTTTACCAAAGACTCCAGCTTACTGATAAAGCCGCATTAGACGGTGCTATGAACAAGATTAGAGTTTGGAAAATAGGTAGCTTAGAACACAAATTAGCACCCACACCAACAGCATCTTCAACTCTTGCCGATATGCTTGGTGCAAATGTAGGTGGAGGTACTGTTGATATTGTCTGGGGTCCAGATATTGAATTGCTAGAAACAAGCAGTGATATTCAATCATATCTTGGAGAAGAAAAATACAAACCTACTCTAATGGCTATTTATTCGGCACTGGGCATACCTCCAACATTAACTGGAACTTTTGGAGCTAGTGGAACTACCAATAATTTTATAGCATTAAAAACATTAGTAGAAAGACTAAATTACGTAAGAAACATTATCATTGATTTCTGGAAAGAACAAATAAAAATTGTTCAAAAAGCTATGGGTTTTCGTCAACCAGCTATCGTTGAGTTTGATATAATGTATTTAGAAGATCCAGCAGCAATGACAACTCTACTACTTAATATGGCTGATAGAAACATAGTTAGCGACGAGTTTGTACAAAGACACATTAAAGCTACGCCAGACATTGAGAATAGAAGAGTAATCTCAGAAAACAAAAGCAAAGATGAAAAAGTAAGTCCTTATCATTCAGTTGATAAAAATCACTCGCTAAAGAAAATCGCTTTGCAAACCGGAGTAAGCTCTCCTTCAGAGGTGGGGCTAGAATTGAATGAAAGAAAGAATGGTGAAAAATCTTTGGTAGATATTAGGGACAGTAGAAGAAAACAAAATTCGCCTAGAATTGAAGAGCCTTCTGCACCCGGAGAGCAAGGTAGACCTAAAAATTCTGGGGATACAACCACCAGAAAGCCTAAAGGGTTCCAGCCAAAGCTGAAAGCTTCTTCTGAACTATGGGTCAAAAAGGCTCAAGAAAAAATATCTGAATTAATTAATCCAATTGTTTTAGCTTCATATAGTAAATCTTCACTAAGAAACCTTAATTCTGAAGAATTTCAAGAGCTAGAAAGAATAAAATTTGAAATATTGTGTAATTTAAATATAGGAGAACCTATAAATAACACCACTGTTGCTCAAGCTGCTGAAAAACCAGAAAAGTCAATACATGCAGAATTTGATACTTGGCTTGCTAGTGCAGAAAAGCAGTTAGGCAAACTTACCATAGAGCAAGTGCGTGATATGAGGGCATCTTATTGTATTTATTATAAATATGGGAACTAAAAATGAATGAAATAAAAGTTTATGATGTAGAGAAGGCATGTGGGTTGGAAGAAAAGATACGTTCCCAAGCTTCTGTTGCTTTTACAGCACCTGTTGTAAATTATGACTCTAAGTGTTTGGACGGCAAACAGCTTTCAAAAGCAAGTTCAGATTTGCTTGATATAACATCTGCTGCGGTAAATGACCCAGATCTTTACAATGTATTTTCAATTCTTGTATCTACTTCATGGAATAGAAATGACGATATATTTGGTAAAGAAGAAGTATGGGCGGCACGCAATACCCCTGTGTTTAAACCCACAAACATAGAACACGATGAAAAACAAATGGTTGGGGGAATGGTCAACTGCTGGCCTGTAAATGATGATTTTGAGCTTATTCCTGATGATGTAGTTGCATCAGAGTTACCAGATGTGTATCACTTGCTGGTTTCTTCTGTTATCTTCAGGCAGTGGCAAGATCCTGATTTAAAGGAAAGAGCAGAAACTCTTATCGCTGAAATCGAAAATGGTGATAAATTTGTGAGTATGGAATGTATATTTAAAGGGTTTGATTATGGCATTGTAGCTCCAGATGGGAAAAATCACGTTGTTGCAAGAGATGAAAATACAGCATTTCTTACTCAGCATTTAAGGGCATATGGTGGTCACGGTTCTTACCAAGACCACAAGGTTGGAAGAGTACTAAAGAATATTACTTTTAGCGGAAAAGGCTTTGTAAATAAGCCAGCAAACCCTGATAGTATCATATTCGATAAGGAACATATTTTTTCTTTCGCGTCGGTAGAAAGAACTAAAAATCTATTTTTACAGAACAATGGTGTAACATCTAATATAGAGAAGCAACTTTCTTTTGAAGTTAATGCCTCAGATATGGAGAACAATAAAATGTCTGATAATCAAATTTTAAATGATCAGGTGAAAGAGTTAAAGGAAACTCTTGCTTCTGTCCAAGAAGAAAATAAAAATCTTAACGAAAAGCTTTCACAAGCTAACGTTTCTGCATATGAGAAAAAGATTACACAGCTAGAATCAACTGTCGCAGAGTTTGAATCTAACGCTGGTGACGTTTCTTCGCAGTTGGAAGAAGTCGTGGCAAAATCAGAAGCTCTTCAAAAAGAGTTGGATGAAAAAACCGCAGCACTTGAGGAGTCGCAAGCACTTATGCACAAAATGCATGAAGACAAGAAAAAAGAAGATCGTAAAAACAAGATGGTTGAAGCTGGCCTTTCAGGTGAAGAAGCAGAAGCCAAACTTGATATCTTTGCAGAAGTTTCAGATGAAGCATTTGATGCCTTCGTTCAGACTGTCGCAGACATGCACTATGACATGAAGAAAAAGAAGAAAGATGCAGAAGCTGGAATGCATGAAGAAGATGAAAAAAAGAAAAAAGACGATGAAGCTAAAGCAGAAGAAGAAGAGATCGTAGAAGAGACTGAAGCTTCTGAGCTTATCGAAGAAGAACTTGATGAGAGCAACGTTGCTGTTTCAAGTGAAACCGAAGACGAAGTATCCACAGCTAGAGCAAGTCTCCAAGAGTGGGTAGAGAAAAATATCATGAAATAAACATTCTATTTAACTTAGGAGATTATAAAATGGCTCTAAAAGGTGATCGTGTTGAACATCTCACGGATATTAGCTTCTTTAAAGCTGATGCCGTGATTGAGCGTGGTCTTATTGTGGCACACCTCACTGGAGGTTCTGGTGCGGCAATGGATGATTCGCTTGCACAAGTTGATACAGTTTCAAGCACAGGAGATCTTGCTGCTGGTTTGATTCTTAATGACGTTGTTAATCTTGATTTGACTCGTCAACAATACAATGCCCACAAAGACGAAGTACAACTTGGCGGTAAAGTCACTTTGCTTCGACGTGGAACCGTTGTTACTGACCAAATTTCTGGCACGCCGGTTATTGGAGAAAAAGTACACTTCGATGCAACAGGCAAGCTAACTACTGCTAGTGATCCTGCTGGTAAAAGTATGGCTGTTGGACGTTGGTTGGGTATTAAAGACAAAGATGGCTATGCCAAAGTTGAAATCAACATCGTCTAATTTTTACAAAAAGGAAATAAAAAATGAAAAATTTTGAATATAGTCCAGAGATGGAAGCCATTCTTAGACAAAGTGGTTCCCAGAAAAAAGAAGAATCTTTGGCTGCTGTTGCAGAACTAGCAAAAGCACTTGAGACTCCTTTGCGTAAAGGCGTTATGAGTGGAGATATCCTTGACGGTATCTACGAAGTTGTTAATCTTGCTCCCGGTGCAACTAGCGAATTCCCATTGGATTTCCTAGCTCCCGGTACAGAAAAAGATTTTGTTGCATATACTATCCCTAATCACGGTCGCATTCCAGAGCGTCATGTAGAAGGCGATTACGTCATGGTTCCTACCTATGACATCGGTGCTTCTATCGACTACTTGTTGAAGTATGCTCGTGATGCACGCTGGGATGTTGTTGGTCGTGCTATGGACGTTATGCGTTCTCAGTTCACAAAGAAAATGAACGATGACGGTTGGCACACCTTGATTTCCGCTGGCGTTGACCGTAACATTCTTGTTTACGATCCAGATGCGGCTGCAAGCCAGTTCTCAAAGAGATTGGTTTCTTTGATGAAGATCACCATGCGTAGAAACGGTGGTGGTAACTCTAGCTCAATTAATCGTGGTAGATTGACTGATCTTTTTGTTAGCCCAGAAGCTATCGAAGATATTCGTAACTGGGGTGTTGATGAAGTTGATGACATTACTCGTCGTGAGCTTATCACTCAAGAAGGTGGCATGTTGACACGTATTTTCCAAGTCAACTTGCATGATTTGGATGAGCTTGGAGACGACCAAGAGTATGAGTTGTTCTATGAGAACGATCTCGGTGGTACTCTCCCTGCTGGTGACAGCGAAATTGTTGTTGGTCTTGACATGTCAAGCGACGACAGCTTTGTAATGCCAGTTCGTGCAGGTCTTCAAATTTGGGAAGACGACACTCTGCATCGTCAAAGACGTGCTGGCTTCTACGGCTGGGCAGAACAAGGTTTTGCAGTTTTGGACAACAGAAGAGTACTCTTGGGTGCATTCTAGTCCATTCTGAAAAAATAAACATTTTAGCCGATGGTGGCACGTAGCTGCCATCGGTTTTTTTGTAGGAATATATCTCAGTTTAAAAATAGTATCGGAGAAACAGATGCCATTAAAAATTAAGGATAGGGTAAAACAGCTTACCACAACGACTGGGACGGGCACAATAACTCTATCTAGTAGTTTTCCATCTTTTCAAACATTTAGTGGTGCTTTGAATGATGGAGATGTCACTCTCTACACGATACAAAATTCTAATCAGTTTGAAGTTGGTAGAGGTGTTTTCTCTGGATCTACTCTAACTAGAGATGAGATATTTTCTAGTAGTAGTGGCACAACTAAAATTAATGTAGCTTCTACTTCTAATGTCTTTATAACTTACCCCGCAGGGGCGAGCGTATATACATCTGGTGATAACAGAATAGTAACAGATATATCTGGTGTTAGATTTCCAGATGGAAATACTCAAACAATTGCCTACACAGGTCATCAAGACATATCTGCCTATGCCACTACAGCTTTTGTTAATAATGTTAGCGGAAACTTACAAACACAAGTTTCAAATAATACGGCATCGTCTGGATATTTACAAGGGCAGATAACTAAAAATACACTGTCATCTGGTTATCTTCAAGGTCAGATAACAAAAAATACTGCTTCTTCTGGATATTTGCAATCGCAAATAACTTCTAATGATTCTCAAATATCTGCACTAGAAACATCTACTGGTTTACTGGATACCAGAGTAACAACCAATACAACCAACATCGCTACAGTTTCTGGAATAGCTTCTTCTAAAGACAATTATCAATACTGGACAGCTTCTGATAATTCTGCATCAGTTAATATATTGCCAACAAATCAAGTAAAATTTGTGGGTATAGACAGTGTTTCAGTTAGTCTTGCTAGTGGAAGCCCAAACTTATTTAATATTAGTGGATCTAGTGGTAAATGGAATCTTTCTGTTTCTGGTGTTTCAGACACGATAGCATTTAATGATACAGTTAAATTTACTGGACTCGGTACAAACCATGTACTTTATAATACATCAAATAATACTGTTAGCATTTCTGGTTCAGTAGTATATATAAACAATGTTAGTGGTAACTTACAGACTGGAATAAATACAGTAAGTGGAGATCTTATATCTGTAAGTGGTAATTTAGATTCCAGAATTACTACAAATGCATCTAATATTTCTTCTGTTTCTGGATTGATACCAGATCCCGGAGGGTCTGATAAACAAGTCCAGTTTAATGATAGTGGAGTGTTTGGTGCAGACAGTGATTTGACTTGGAATAAATCATCAAATACACTAACAATAAATGGATCGCTTGCTGCTACAAGTAAATCTTTCTTGATAGACCACCCAACAAAAGAAAA
>MDSZ01014263.1_pt1 | contig 17135 bp, 16 predicted proteins | sample 811201 | NCBI WGS metagenome assembly MDSZ01 (sample SAMN05326647, study PRJNA326480) | marine metagenome | isolation source: seawater | place: Indian Ocean: North | collected 2010
TCCTGATCATACTTCCCATAGAGATCCTTAGCATCTTTCGCCCAAAACAGAGAGTATATCTTAGCTCTATCTGACTCAGTAACTCTCGGTAACTTAATTACATTAGAAGGATCTTTATAGAAATACTCTTCCGCGAAAATGAACATTAAGAGACTCTCTCTGAGAGCCCTTACAAACTTGATCTTTTCTGATACTTTCTTGTTGATGTTAACCGCGCTACTAAAAGGGGGCGGAGGCTTCTTTGAAGATGTGGAAAGAAAGTTGATCCCCTGATCCTTGATCAAAACATAGTCAAGGTCAGTGTTGTTTGTTCCTTCAAGATTGACTTCAGAGTTATCCTTGTAATCTTTCACCTCATCTGTGTGAGAGGATACATAAACATAATATGTCTCTATATCCTCTGAGTACGCTCCTTTATCAAGATCGTACAGCTTCTTAGGGAGATCATCGAAACTAAGCTCTAGGTCATATTCTGAACTCCCAAACACCACTCCCGCATTAAATGTGTTGTAGTAGAAGCTCTTAGTCTCTTCAGTGAACTTGTCATAAGACACTTTCTCGCCGTTGTACTTCACAAATAAACTGTCCGAGTCCGAGACATCTCTGATACGAGGCACACAGAGGGTAGTAGCAATATCTTTTGTTTCTTTCTGAGAGAACACAGGAGAGATCACAGTAGAAACACCCGAAGAAGAAGCAGTTCTTTCTAAGGGCAACTCGACATATAGATCAAGCGGAGTCGCCCTAGTAGTGACGGTGACTACATAAGATCCAGGAGGAAGGTCTACATCAAAGAAGTTAAGTTTCTTAGATGGAGGGTTTTGCCATCGCGCCACAAAGCCCGCGATCTTCGTATCTACTTTGATTAAGTTTGAGTCTACCGCATACCTATCACCGTCCTCATCCTGAGCGAAATAAACGGGCTTCAGCAATAGAGGAGGTAAGTAGTTTGGAGTTGTCTTGGTCACACTGAACAAGTTAAGAAAAGCGTCTATAGCGGCGAAGCCTGTCTTTCCTTTCTCAGCGAACGCTTTAGCGTCAAAACCTGTACCTGTAACCCCCAAGTCTGCATAGGCCGTTAAGGTAACCACAGACGTAAAGGAGGTAAACTGAGGTCGGCTCTTGTCTTGAGGGTTAGTCAGCTTCTTTGTTATTTCAGAAGAAACGCGACTATATCCTCCCCTAAACTTGCTGTGGTTAGGTAGAGTTCTGAAAGCATTGTCCCATGTTACGTAGAACCCTGCATTTCTGAGGTCTTCAAGTAGGGTTTTGATCGTCTTGATGATTTTATCAAGAATAAGAGAAAGAGGGTCAGAAAAGTCGATCAAAAGGGACGACACGACATCGAGTCCTTTTGAAATGACCTCAAAGATTTCAATGACAACAGCGTAAGCACCGTCAATCGCCTCTTGTATGGGCTTTACATTGTCATCAATCCACTTGTTGGCTTTGTCTGAATCAACAAGGTCAACCCATGTGGGAGGAGGAAGTGCATTTAACTCAGCCATGCCTCACCCCATTCTTTCTTTGAGCTTTAAGCTTCTTCATTTCAAGCTCAAGACGCTTGATTGAAGCCTCGTCTTTTCTAATCTGATCCTCAAGCATCTCAGTTGCCTGTTTAAGATTAGAAATGAGATCTGAAAGGTCACTAGAATATCTAGGGTTGTCTGTAGGTGCTTTCCAATCACTCATCGTTAATGTCCTCTAACGCCTTGTTGTTAGGGTTGTTGAAGTCCACGCGGTCAATCTTAGCAAGTGTGCCTGTAAGCAAACCCGCTCGTACATTTAGCCAAGAGTACCTCTTCTCTCGCGCTTCCATAAAGGAGATACCATTCTCCAAGAGACTTGGGAGCGCATCTCCAACCTCAGAGTAACCTTCAAAGAGAAGCCTGTCATCCTCTACCAAGAAACGTCGCCCCAACACAGAAAGGCACTTGTTGTTCGTCACGAAAGGAACATCAAGTGGTGTCACTCCTGTATTGCCCTCGACGACTAGTAACTCCTCATTCGTGAGGAAAGTCTTATCGTTCTCACCTACCTCAGAAATCAGACCCTCCGAAACGTACTCAGACCATGTGTAAGGTCGGATCTCGTTGAAAGAAGAAAGAAGCTCCATCCAAGAAAGTGTCCTTTCTCTCATCATCATCACAGAAGCGACCATCTCCTCAGCTACCTCTGTGTTCGCTTTCAGAATCTTGTACGAGAAAGGTTCGATTGAGAAAGAAGTATTAGAGGGGTCATCATGCGTTCCATTCGCTTGAGGGGCGGTGTCCCGTAGTGCTGTGCCTTCAACACCATTCACACTAGGCAATAGGTTGTAGTTAGCAGGAGACATACCCTCCACAGGGATGACAGGCTCAACAGTAAGATTATCAGCTTCCACAGCGGTGATCTTGTAGAGTCCTCTATTGTCATCAAAGGGACTCTCAGAGCCAACGACATAGCCTGTAGTGCCATTCTTTCCTGTGTCGCCTTGAGGCGGTGCGCCGTACTCATCAGGAGTATCTAATGAACCCTGCGGATCAATTAAGACATACTGACCTATCAGATCTCCGAAAGAAAGAAAGTTGAGGGTGGCATCACCGTCTCTTAAAGCCCCCCCTTGAACTTTCCCTAGCTCTGATTTGTATGTCTCTAAGAAAGAAAGACTCACGAACTTGTCGAAGATCTGCTCTTGAGGGATAATCCCATTCCTCACTTCAATTAAGAAAGATGAGTTACCAACAGGGACATCCCCTGAGATATAAAGACATTTGACATCAGCCCCCACAGAAAGAACTTTAAGCCTCATTGCTTGATCGCCCTGACTGTTAAGAACAGTGATCTTATCCCCCATAGAAAGAACCTCTGTGAAGTCTCCAACTTGAGTGTCCTTACCGCTAGGGTCTGAGACTCCCTCACGATTAACAGGACTCGCGGTAAGAGTTACAATATCCCCGAGCTTCGTTAAGGTGTCTACAATCCCCTTTCTAATCTCATAGAGAGGGTTGAGAGCGGAGAAAGAAGAAGCGAGTTTCAAGAATATGTCACTGAACCTCCTCAGCCTCCTCACAGATACGTTCACTGACTCCGAAGAGAAAGCTCCGCTAGGGTCGTACAGGCCATAGGCTGAAGCTGTTCCGAAATAGTTTGGGTTAGCACTCCCATAGTTATTGCACATACGCGGGAAAGAAGGGTCTATGTAAAGTCCTTTCTTAATATCCACAGTGAGTGTGATCTTATCCCCTGTTAGCAAGTAGTAAAGGCTAGGAGGGGGAGCATTACTCGCGAGATAGAGATAACCTAAACCATTAGCGAAAGAGTTGTTGGTTAGATTGATGTTAAAGGAAAGACCCGCGCCATGAGGTGTGAAGCTACTGTCCCCATCAATCGCAGAAGCACTGAACCTTAAGAAAGGAAAACCAATCTCGGTCTTTCTAGGGTCAAAAGGAACCCGATCAAAGCCAATCAGATCTTGCCCCTCTTTTATGAGGTCTGAAATACCTCCCGTAACAGCTTGACCGTCAAGATCAGAAACAATGCCTGAGACAGTGAGTGTCGATCCGTCAACGGAGTCAACAGTCAGAATAACACCCGAAGCATTGGCAGTTGGCGCGTCTGAACTTCTGATACTCGCTTGGTTTATAATCACGCTCACCTGTAAAGGTGGCGGGTTGTAGTGATCACTCACTAGAGAAGATAGCTCCACATCGAAAGTGCCGTTCCCATTGTCAGTAAGACTCTTTATCTTTGGAGAAACCACTGTGTACTCAATAGAGGCGATAGGCTCAGTAACGACACCTTCAATCCTATGTGTCCCTGAGCTATGCCCGCCATCAATAAAGATCAGGTCTTGAGGTCGAGAGAAAGAAAGATCTCCCGAAGCCTCTACTGCGCCCAAGCCATAGTTAAGAGTAGCCCCTACTTCTTCGTAGATCGTACTACCCTCTGTGACCTTTGATCCGATGAGAGTTGTGAGCTTCAGCCCGCTCTTAGAGATGGGTGTGTTTCCGTAACCAAAGAAAGCAGGTACTCTCAGAGTATCAGCAGATCCCGTTAGCGGATTGAAACCCACTCCGTTGTTGATATTAGCTGTGGAGTTGATGTCGCTATTAGCCACCGCCCCAATGTCACACACCCCGATTTCTAGCTCTGCATTAGCAGAAACAAGGCTACCTAAGAAAGAACCATTCTCGGAAAGGGTGAGCCGATCAGAAAGGATCTGAGCGGTCTGACTACCTCCTACTTCTGCTGTCGCGACACCTCCCAAGTACACGTCCGTAGAAAGAAAGTTGAGCGAGACTTTAAAGTCATGTCCTGTAGATGTCGCGCCGTCAAGAATATATGTCTCGGTAACATGATCAGTAGTAGAAAGAACACCGCCATTAGGGATGATCAAAGTTGTCCATACCGCTTGGCTAATCACAGGTGAAGCTGAAGAAATCTCAAAGCCTCTATCCACAATAGGTAGACCCTGATTACTGCCGTAAGTGCTTATATTTACAGCGGTATTGTTACCTGATAGCCCGTCGTAAATCTCCCAAGATCCATCATATACAAAGTTAAGTACAGCCCCTAAGAAAGAAAGATCGAAAGAGTTATGCTTTCCGCTCGTAGCTTGCTCTATGAAAGTGATGAGCGCGTCATAGGTCAAGTAGTCCGTAGGTGTCGCGTTCGTGGCGAGTAAGAATTTAGTGAGGTATCCCCCTCCAAACTGGAACTGACCTATCCTCAAGCCGATGCCCGAAACAGAGACATCAGCCTCATAATAATCAGTGAGCTTGTACTGAAGATTACCCTGACTAACAGGTGCTTTAAATCTTGGAGGTAAGATGCCCCCATCTACTGTAGAGACTTCAATCAGACCCGAAGCCCCATCAGAGAGCTCTATTAAGACTAGATCCCCCTGCTCAACGTCTTTAGACCCTATATCACCATCTGAGAAAGGCGTTAGGCTAGAGGAAAGAATGAGTTTACCTGAAGCAATCTCTCCGTTGTCGTCAGGGATCTCGTCAGGGTAAACATAAGCTCCTCCCTCAGTTATTCTGAGTATGCCTCCCATCGCTTGAGTCACATCAGCGAGGAGTTCCCGTTCGCTCAACTGAGAAAGATAAGGGATAGTTTCATCTCCACTATCGTTGAGCGCATCTCCTAAGAGTGCAGGAAAGAAGAAAGGTGAAGTCTCCCTATTAGAAAACTGAACCTCACCCTCAAAAGATAGGAGAGGACTAGGAGTGTTCTGTTCAAATATTTCTTTCAAAGGGAAGTTAGGGTCACTCACTGAAGGGAGAGATATATCAACAACCTCACCTGAACCGTTATTGACCCCTACATCAGAACCTACTCTGAAGAACCCTCCTCTGCTCTCGGTGTCGTCAATGTCTCCTTGTAAGGACTCAAGGAGAGTATCTCCCTTTCTAGGGTTAGCTTCAGTAAGACTTACACCGCCCCATTCCATTGAGCTCGCCCGACCCTCTAACACAACGTAACATCCCTGAACGATTTCTCGGACTCTCACTTTCTTGGGAGCTGAAGAGAAAAGACTAGGAAAGAGATTAGCATCAGACTGCTTTTGCTCAGAGTTATCTAACAACACAGAGAAACCTGCTCCCTGTCGCCCTAACTCAAGAACAGAACCTACAGAAAGACCTCCGAAAGAAAGACTAGGATTGCCTGTAATCGCAGAAGGAAGCTCGCCTGTGGGATTACCCTCGTAAACCAACTTAGACGTATCAGGGTTGCCCTGAGCGTCATAAGGGAACTCATCATAGGGGACAACAGACACTAAGAAAGTAGGTTTTCCACTAGATCCCGCTACCGAAGGGTAACCATACGGCTTGAAGTCCAAAACCCTCATACGACAAGGACGTTTCTTAAGTGAAGAGATCCCTGTTATGCCCTTGATCTCACCCTTTGATCCGTTCTCAATTTGACCGATCACAGAGCCTTCTGTCTCAGGGTACGAATAGCCCACATCAGAGGGATAGAGGACAGAAAAGAAAGAACCGCGCTCAGGGTAAAGCCTTGAATATCCATGAGGCTTCCACATCTGAGCGTATTGAGGCACGAGATCTACAGTTAAGAAAGGAAAGTTCAGGCTCAAGGATCTCACTGTCTTTGTTCCCACCAAGACATAATCATCCATCTCGTTTTCGATGAAAGAAACTTGCCCCTCGTATACGTTCCTCAGAGTGTTCACAGAAAGCCCGTTGTAGCTATCTTTCTCGGTGAGGGTCACTCCCACACCCTCTAAGTATTCAAGAGGAGTGTAGCGCGGTTTTAAGACTCTTGTTATTGGATCTTCGAGTCCATCTCCCACATAGTCGATGTCCCCTTGTTCAATATCGAACCTAAAGCGTCCATCTTGATCGCCAACAACCTTACCTGTAGTGGTGCTGACCCAATCATCAATCACATTAGAAACAGCATGGTAGAAAGAAATCTTATTTCTCGCGATTACGTCTCTCGCTAGGTTGTCAAACAACCCTACAGAAACTCCCTGTCTAGGAGAGGGGGTAGAACTCTGCTTCTCTCCCGAAGTAGGAGAAGACTCTTGAAGAAGTTGAGCGGAGATCTCGGCTGAATAAGAATCTTCATTTACGATGGGGAGGATGAACTTGTCTTTCGTCTCAATCACACACTTAGCGAGTAAGGGTAAACCCTCATACTTGCTCGCGTCTGTTCTCACAGAATAAGTCGCGCTGTACTTAGGATAGCTCACTGAGCCGTCAGCATTATAGGTGGGAGAAACTGAGCTGATCGCGGTGTACCTCAGAGTATAGCGAGTCCCCTCTTCAACGCGGTGTCCGTTAATAAGAGTCACTACTCCTGTGTCGGGCTCAAGCAAGTAGTCTACGCTCGGCTCTAAAGGCAGGCCAAGTCCGTTTCTTTCCTTGATTAAGACTGAACCTAAGTCCACAGCTACCGCGCCGACCCCCCCTAAAACTACATCACCCTCATCTAGTATCGGTCTAACTGATACCGAGAAAGAAGAAAGGGAATGGGCTGAAGCATAACCATAGACGGTGACTTGAGTCACTCCCTCCTCCAAGAAGACTACGTTTTTCACTCGGTGAGGAATAGACCCCTGTAAGATTAACACTGAGTTGGGGGCGATTAACCCCCTGTAGTCTCCTCTTAAGAAAAGATCGGGAGACTTGCTCTTCGAGGTTAACTCAGCTCCGTTTACTGAAAGAAACAAATCCGCTCGACTCGTGCGCTTGATTGAGCTCACGTTCAAACCAAACCTTAAGGCGGGGGAGAAAGAAACCACGTTCTCAGAAACACCTGAAACAAGCACACAGTGAGAACCGAAGTTCAAAACCTCACCCACAGAAAGCTCGGGGAGGCTAGACCTTTCAGAAAGAGTGATCTCAGTAACACCCGCACTTAACTGAATGAACGGTCTGAAGATCTCCTCTGACACTTTGATGCTGTACTCCCCACCAAGAGATCCTTCTCTTACATAAGAAATAGCTACAGTGGCTGACTCAGGAACATCAAAGACAAAATCAATCTCTCCGTCTCTGATGACAACACCCTCTGTCTCCAAGACATCTACGTAAACCTGTGGTTTAATGTCCAAGTATGCGCCCTCAGAGAAAGTAAAAGATCTGTCACTAACCCGAGTACACGCTTCAAGCGTCTTGACAAATAAAATCGTCTCTCTCTTTTGAGACTCTGAGTCTACAGGAGTGTATAAAACCTCCACACCTACGGCCTCATCTAAAGGCTGTGAGAAAGAAACAACTCCTGTGACAGCTTGTACTCGATACTCAGTGTCTACAAGCTCCTCTAAGACTTTCACCACAGGAAGAGATGAACCCATCACTCCGTTCAAGTACTCAACTTGATTACTTAGAGATCTCGGCTGAGGCTGAAAGACTACCTCGCTTAAGTCATCAATCACAGGGGAGAAAGAAAGAAGACCCTCAGCGTCCACCGTGAAAGAGTTATTCTCTACACCATCTACTAAGATTTTATAGTCTCCGCTCACATAATGCGCCGAAGAGACATCTAAAACTCTATTATGCAATACCTCATTAGAAAGAACGACAAGAGGTACATCTGAACCACCCTCAAGACGAGCAGAAAGAACACTCTTTGGACTCACCTTAGATAAGACTAAGCCCACCTCCTGAGCTGTGACCGCTGAATACGTCTTGTAGACCCTCAAGAAAGGCTCATCAGATAAGGGCAAGTCAACGAAACACTCGTCGTTGACTCTCATAAGGTTCACTTCACCTCCCGAAACATCTCCTAACATCCCATCGTATAAGACCCAACCTCCTGTTAAGTCTCCCGCAGTCTCATTTCCTCTTTGGTCATAAATAGACCCACTGCTCAACTCAACACGATGACCACCACTCTCTTCTTTTAAGAAAGAAAGAACCTGCCTGTAAAGAGAGTCCCCTTCATAGACAAGGTAATTACCCACTGAAGGCTCTAAAACCAAGTCAGAAAGACTAACCTCAGTATCACTGACCTTTACGCTCTTGTAACCCTTAGCAAGCTCACCGCCCAACTCCGCGATCTGACGCGCAAAGCCCCCTTGAGCTTCAAAAGGTAAGTCGTAGTCCAAACCCTCAGTTAAGATCTCCACGCTCGTCCCACTAGAGAGCTTGATAGAAGTTGAGCCAACAACAACACCTGACTCTAACTGAAAGAAAGAAGTAGGGTTCTTTAACTCTGAAGCGCGAGTACGCCCCTCTATCCAACCTACTTTTGGGGATCTCCTATCCGAGAAATCATACTCCAAATCTTCGCCAAGCTTCAAAACCTCCTCGCCCGCTTTGAAATAGTTAGACCCTACACCATAACCACTAAAATCAGTGCGCGGAACAAAGTCTAAGAAAGAGAAAGTACTCCCCGACCTCAAGTCGTCAGAAACAATGAAATCCTCAAGCTCTCTAAAGCCATTCACACTCACGCCCCTAAGAGCTAACACAACTCCCGTTCCTAGACCCAAAGGCACAGCACCTAAAGACTCATCATAGCTCGCAAAGTCTTCTCCCGAACCTAAGACTAAATGACCCGAAGGAGATATCACACCGTTTCCTGTCACAACACCCTCAGCGGTGAAGCTCACTGTACCCCCACTCGCTAAGTCCACACTACCAACAAGACCCAATACTTTCTTTTGAGTCACCCCCACCCTCTCCATGCGACAAGGAAAGAAACTCTGAACCAACTTCAAAACACCTGTGCCTCGAACCTGACCCAATAACTCAACACCTCGCTTCAATCTAATGCGCCCATCACTACCGAAATAAGCCCTGTCTCCCGACCTCACCTTGTCCCCCGAAACCACAGGTAATAATGACACACCACCTACATTAAGAAACACACTCCCATAACCTAAACCAATAAGCTCTCCCGATACACTGTCTACACCCGTAGAAAGAATATCTCCCGCGCCCACTACTCCTCCATTCGTCACCACTTGCTCAGAAACTAACTCCCCACACCTACCTAAGAGTAATCCCTCATACCTAATCTCTTTCCCCACATAACTAGAACCAAACCTCAATAAACCACTAGAGAGACTCAAAGCCACTCCGTACTCCCCTAAATCTACTCCCCTACACTCCACATCAGAATAACAGTACGTCATCTGCTCTGAACCTATGTGACCCTCTGAACCTACCCTCAAATAAATATGCTCATAAACATAAGGCACAGGAGAAAGAAAAGCCTCCCCCCCAACCACACCCAACACCTCCGCACCCAATAGCTCCACTCCCACAAACCAAACCTCCAAACCCTCCTCAAACTCACCCTCCTTTATCCTAAGACTTCCGTCTCCTCCAAATACCACTTTCTCATCACCTACAAAGACGTACTCACCTAAATCCCCGTCTGTGAAAACAATCTCACCATAACCAATCTTAGATGACCACTCGCTGTCGTCTAAACCATCACCCCCTATGCGTAACTCTACACCCTCTGAGAAAGAAACCATACGAGAGAGATCTCCACCCACTACACCCAATGATAAGCGGTTCCCCCCTCCCAACAACTCAAAGTCTCCGCTAAATCTTACTCGCTCAATGTCATTGCGCGTCCAAGAAAGAACTACTCCCCTCTTTACGTAGTCCCCCGCGCTCAACCCCCTCACCCCACCATAAATAATATCACCACTCCGAACCTCTAAGAAAGAACTCTCTTCTGTCTCACTTACGACGACTCCACGATCAAGAATCTTTCCGTTACCCTCAGAAAGAAACATCAAGTCCCCTCGTAAACCTCCAACATAAGCTCCTCTACTTAAGACTTCACGCAGAGCTAACCCTGTGGATGTGTCATTACGGTTACTTGACCTCGCGTCTAATATGATCTCTTTCATGTCTTTTCCTTAAAGCACAAACAATGGCGCATTAGGTGCGGATAAATCAGACGGACTAGGTGTGCCTACCACTCCGCCTGTTCCACTTACTCCTACTGTAAATAAACTCACTACACCTTCAGAAATACCGCCTATCTCTAAAGATGATACCACTCCACTATAACCCACACTCACTAAGCCACTCTGAAGAGCACTCACTAAACTACTAGGCTCTCCCACACCCCCCGTCACTGTGAATGTACCTACCCCCACTGAAGGACTCACTCCACTAATAAGATAAGGTAGACTCGCTATCCCATTTCCTAGTGCAGAAGCATAAGGCGATACAAGTAAACCACTCATCTGTCCTGTCCCTGTTAGACTCCTCAACATAAGAGAAGATGACCCTCCCACATTAAGAAAGAGACTACCCTGACAAGCACCTAACCCACCTGAACCCACTGAGAAAGAACTCACTGTGTAACCCACCCTCAACCATGTAGAGATACCCACACACAAACCCTTCAACTTAAGCCCACCCATAGGACTAAGAAAGATACCCGTAGGGTCGCTTGCCCTTATACTCGTCTCTAACTCTAACGGTGTCGGCATATATCACTCTCTTTCCCTGTGTTTTGTTGTCAAATGTCCCTATTTTAAGAAAGTCTTCTAAGTTATACCCTCCACATCACACTACAAGAGGGAGTTAGATGCGGTTTTTATAGGTTTAAGTGAGGTTTCCCCCCTGAACGGAGACAGATAAGAATTAAAAAATCTTTCTTTTCGATTTCAAGGGAGGGTTCTTTGAAAGGAAAGGTGTTTTATGGTCTATTAATACGATATACAGAGAAAAGATTAAGAAAGGACATTTTATGTACTACTTACAGGACAGAGTGACAGGCCAACCTGTAGATATGGGGAACATGGGACGAGTCCATCGTGCTTATAGTCTTAGACTGTTAGCGCAGAGGGATGCGGAGGCTGTGAAAGAAAGAAAGGTTGTTGGAGTGAGTCGGGTAGACGTAGTGGAGCTCTCTCACTCGGCGCGTCTTTGGCTAGAGAATCAGAGGAGGGTCAACTAGGAGATATTGGTGGGGTAACAGGTTTGGGAGTCTAAGAGTAACGACTAGACCTGAGAGGTGTGATGATGAGTGAGAAGTTCTTATCTCAAGATGTAAGGTACATGGAGGAGTTCGCTTGTAAGGCATCAGAGGCGAAGGGTTCGCGAGAGCTTTTTGCTCTGTTCATTATGTATGTCGAGCTCGAGCCTGAGCCATTCGACGATGGGTCTTACAACAATTTCATTCTTTCTGTGGTGGACACCTATGGAGATCGGGATGATCTTCTTAAGGAGTTAGAGGCTGACCGCTTGAAGTGTGATGTGATCACAGAGGGCTACCATAGCGACATTAAGGACATCCTGATTAAGTTGTTGTAGTAAGAGTCTTCATTAGAAAGAGGAGGGTTTGACGTGGGAAAGATCACCTTTGAGAATACAATGGAAGATCCTCATTGGGATAAATGGAGGATCAAGTCTTATGGATCTCCCATCGGAGGGAGTTGGATAACCTCAGAGGGAGGTCGTTATTTTGTGGGGGTGAGATCTAGAGCCTTGTTCGCGCAGGTTAAGGATTGTCAATTAGAGGACTGTCTCTTCACTCTTGCTACTGCGGATACGAGTAGAGAAGCGATGGAGCTTGCGAAAGAGATCTTTAAGAACAAGACCTCTTTGAGAGATAGAGCTTTTGAGTCAGCTCTTGACTTCTTCAGTGATCAAGAGGGAGATCATTTCTTAACTCCTGAGAAATGCTCTGAGATCTTCTACTCCATCCACCACAGCGTCCGATACCATAGGTACTTCCTGAAGATATCAGACTAGCGCAGTTTGAGATATTGGTGAGATAACAGGAATGGGAGAGTAAGAGTAATCATTAAGCGAGCCTCATACGAGGGGATCAGGAAAGAGAAAGAGATGAAAGTCACATTCGGCACTTACGACGGTGATCCTATCAAGTTCTTCTACGTGGGAAAGAAGAACGAAAGTAGGGAGGCAATAAGAGGGAAAGAGCTTGGCTACCTAAGAAAGCTCTATCAGGGAGTTGAGGCTTCGTTGTTTTTTAACGGAGCTTGGAGTGATGAGATCTGCATAGGGACTTTCGCCTCTACCTCAGAGGCGCAGAAAGAAGTCATTCGTCTTTTTCGAGATGAAAGTCTGATTCAAGACATTATCCGAGAGAGAATGAATGATTGGATGGATAGGGTGGCGGTGGCTTTTGCCGTTGATGAAAGTAACTAAGAGACTAGAAAGAGGTTTGACGTGGGAAAGATCACCTGTAAGAAGATCAGAAACTATGAGGCATGGAGGGTCAAGTCGGATCTCTTTGTTGTTAGCGGAGCTTTCATAAGTCTTAACTACCACACAAGGCTATACGAGGTTCAGTTTGTTCTCCCTAGCCTGAGTATGATAAGCAGAATGAAAATAACTTCCCGTCTTGTGATCAGTTCTGCGGATAATATCTCTCAGGCGAAGAAGCTTGCGAAAGAGATCTTTAAGAACAAGACCTCTTTGAGAGACAGGGCTTTCGAGTCAGCTCTTGACTTCTTCAGTAATCGGGAAGGAGAGGGTTTCTTAACTCCTGAGAAATGCTCAGAAATCTTCGAGGTGATCAGTAGTCATATAAAGAGGCATAACCTACCGCTCAGTGACTAGTGAAGTTTGAGATATTGGTGAGATAACAGGAATGGGAGAGTAAGAGTAATCACTGAGCGATCCTCATACGAGGGGAAAGATAAAGTCATGGAAATCAACGGAGTACAGAGCTACTTGAAGTTTCGCGCTGAGAGCGCGGAGATGATGGGACACAAAGACCCTATGGCAAGATACCTGACAGACAATGGAAAGACATTTACTCACTCAGAGTGTCTGACAGAGGAACAGCAAGACCTCGTGGAGACGATGTGCATCGCTTTTGAACCGCAAGCGAAGCAGTGTTTCTTCAACGCGCAGTACATGAGCCTGATGAGTTCCGCTCAGTTAGGCGAACGTCTTAAGTATTGTGAAGGTTTTTTCTGTCGGAAAGGGGGCATCCCTGTCCATCATGCTTGGTTGACGCTTGACGGAAAGCTGATTGACGTGACTCTTACTACTAACGAGTACACAGTAGAGCAGTTAACTGCCTTTATGGAGGATGGGGAGGAGCTTCCGAGAGAGGATAATCTCTCAGACTGTATCTTGGGAGTCATCCCTGACGGTTGGGAGTATTTCGGAGTGGAGTTTGACGCTAAGAAAGTTGCTCAAGACTTCATGGAGCGCGAGAAATCATTCTCGGTGATTGATGATTGGGAGGGAGGCTTCCCTGTCTTAAAGCCCTACTTGTGAGAAAGGATAAAAATGTACGTTAGAGATGACCACACAGGTGAGTTTAAGGTAGATGACTCAGACTTTCACGTCGAAAAGTACAGAACTCAACCTGAGTATCAAGAGATCCCCTTGTCTCAACAAGTCGCACTCACAGACTGCATCCGTAAAGCACTAAGAGTAATGGGTGTGAGGAATGAGGTAGAGAGTGTCTTTTCTCAGCGAGCTGACTTAACTGACCGTTGGCTCACTTGTTCTCTTGAGTTGGGTGACGACCACAAGGGAAATCCTTTCGAGGTGTGGGCTATGATCAACTTCACTTTCTTTCCTGACAGCACGAACCTTAACCAAGATGAGAGGACGAGAGAGAAACTGCCTATTTTTGGTGACGTTCTTCTTGAGAATCTCGGTGAGGTCACCCATTTGAGAGAGGTTGACACTCCATCTTTAGGTCTTGAGATAGCTAACCGACTCGTAAACAGGGATCTCTTAGTCTCAACTATAGAGGGAGAGAGTCTTCTCGTCATTACGGGAGAGGATGGTGAGGGAAACCTGATTTACGGCGAGAGAGAAGTTAAGAAAATGTGCTCTCTCGGCTTCGATTCCCTCGTTTATGAGAGAGAAGTCCTTTCTGACGGAGAAGAGGTAACAGCCGAACACAGATTTTTCTACTCTTGGGTAGACGTTGTGGGAGATTGACCTCTACTAAATGCACTTTACGATATATAAGACTAACCTGATATTACGCCCCTGACGTGGGGGAGAAAGAAAAGACTATGAAAGTAAAAGTCTATCCAACTAATGCGCCGATGGAGACACGCGAAGTTAAGTGTTTCAACGACATTCAGCACTTGATCGGAGGCGAGGGCTTCCAAGCAGTTGAAGAGATCCACTCACGAGATCTTGAGCGACTCTTTCCTTCTTGGGAGCTTGTTCATTTCGACACTCAGAGTAACGAGTCATATCTCGTCCATGAGGAAGCTCGCCTGATCAACCTCCCTAAAAACGAGCATTTCCCTGCTTTCTACGGAACAGTTGTTGTGGCGAGTTCAGGTTGGGAGGGTTTGCCTTACAGCTCAGAGGAGGTTTCTCAGAAATGAGCAATCAAGGTAGCTATCAGAGTTTCGCGGAAGGTGAAAGCTATGATCAAGGGCGGAGAAATGATACAAGTCAAGAACCTACTGACTGATATATTCCCAGCACATCACTATTATCAAGAAGTGGAACTCGCGATCCGCAAAGCTTCAATCTCTTTGATCCAAGACTTAGGCAACTCTAGGGAAGAGGATCGGAGCTACTTTACGGGCATATGCTTCAACAATCACATGAGAAGATCAGGATCACTTAAGAGATCTCACTTAAAGATCCACTTTCAAGAGGGCGAGGAGGGTTGTTTTGCCGTTTATTTCTGCCTCATAGGAGAAAAGAACAACGGGGAGGAGTTCTACCTTCTGTTAGGTGCTGAAATGATACCTGTTGAGGTAGCTGTTCAAGAGCTTCAGCACTTCATGGCTCGTACTCTTAACAAGTGGAGTACTCAGCGTCGGGCGCATGACTACATAGACACTGACTCAAAGATCCTAGTTAAAGAGGGGTCTAAGAATGTAGCCTTCACAACTACCATTGGCGCGGTGGATACTGAGGGTGTGATGTGGTTTTGGGATGAGATATTAGGGGCTTAGAGAAAACCTCACTTTGAGATATTGGTGAGGTAACAGGAATCGGATACTAAGAGTAATCACTAAGCGATCCCCATACGAGGGGGTCAAGAAAGACACAAGATGAGCAAGTTCAAGCGCATTTTCCAAGACAGTGTTTTCCATAACACAAACCCTAAGACAGAGACTCTTTGTGAGACGGAGTTTATTCTCCCTCATGACTACCCTCTCTCAATCCTCACTCTCCGAACGTGGAGATTTCACAGCCTCCCTACAGATCTTAAGGTCGCAAGCAAGGGGTGTAAGATCCACACGTTCACAAAGGTTGAGGAGGCTATGAAAGAGGATGATCTGATCGTCCCCGAGACGCATATGCACTTCACCGAGTTCAGACCTATTTCTGACGGCTTCGTTTCTGTGACTTCAGGCGGGATCACGGCTCGCGCTACATGGATGAGAAAGAAGAACGGAGACTTTATTCTTACGGACTTCGAGGGTCGCCAAGCCATCATCTCCAAGTCCTCTATTGAGGAGATCATTTCTGAAGAGGAGTTGAAGCAATGGCAAGCGAACCATGACTACGCGCTAGAGACACTTGAGTATATCAAGTCAAACTCTCACACCCACTAAGTTAAGACTCCATCGTGGAGGGGCATACGTCATCACCCCGAAAGGAAAGCATGAAGAACTACATCGAGCGACTTAAAGATGCTGTACAGCAGGTGACCCTTCTTAAGAAAGAGGTCATGGGTAACTACTTGTCCATTTCTGATAAGAAAGAGATCTTGGAACGCGCCCAAGAGATCTCGTCGAATAAGTCACTCAAGCCTCCTGTCATTTTCGAGGATACTGAGAACTATTGTCATTTCTCAGAAGAACCGCCTGAGACGGAGGAGGATAAGCTCAGACTGTCTCTTGAGGAGAAGCTCATGGCTCTGACAGACGACATTGACGAGCGCATCATTCTCGACAGTGGTTTCTACGAGAAAGCAGATGGAGAAGACACAGTTAAGGCTCTTGTGCTGAAAGACTACAACGTGGATGAGGAAACCGCTAAGACTTTCTCAGTGGGCGATGTCTTCATGGCGATCAATGGTCAGTGGATGATCAAGGTCGGTGCTGAGGACTACCGCGCTTGGACTTGGACAAGTTGAGATATTGGTGGGGTAACAGGATTGGGAGGGTAAGAGTAACGCTCCTCTAGGGGCGTTAGAGTATAGCTACAGACGATTGGTGTCTCACATCTAGCTTATGTATTTCAAGTTAAAGGTAGACAAATACATGAGCTAGATGTGATGGGAGGTTCGACTCCTCTATGTAGCTTTAAGGAGATTTAGTCTTGTATCTCCTGGTCTTAGACGATTGGTGTCGCACAACGCACAGGCTTTTGACTGTCTTTGTCCTGTAGCTCTCTCTGATAGTTTTGAAGGAGGCTATCGCGCTCATACTCTCTTGGGGAAGAGAAAATAATGTATGAGTAAAGATTGAGTAGTGTGTCGGAGGGTTCAACTCCCTTGTAAGGCTTTATGTGATTAGGTGTCGGGACTTTCCGATATGTAACACAAGAGGCAGTAATAGCACTGTCTTAACACGCTCCTCTTCCTAATAGGAGGTTGCGCGTTTACAGGCACAGACGATTGGTGTCTCACATCTAGCTTTTGATTAAACGAGTGAATGAACAACATTTTTTTGATTGGTGTTGTTCTGATGTGATGGAGGGTTCGACTCCCTTATGTGCCTTTCTGAAGCTAACAGGCTTCGCTTTCCGATATGAAAGAACACACACTTTAAGATTACTACTCAACGAGAGTAGAGA
>MDSZ01099711.1_pt1 | contig 17134 bp, 11 predicted proteins | sample 811201 | NCBI WGS metagenome assembly MDSZ01 (sample SAMN05326647, study PRJNA326480) | marine metagenome | isolation source: seawater | place: Indian Ocean: North | collected 2010
AGACAGGGTCGCTTTCAGCACTGATAACAAGCGTTTTAATTTGATCATTACTTATCGCCTCTGCCAAATCATTGATGCTTTCTGATTCAGAAGTCATACCTTTTACTATCTGAACAGGATTGTTCGAACCTATACTTCCAAGCGCATTATTAATGGCAAGGCATAATAGATGGGCGGCCTCGTCACACCTAGTACCAGTAACGACAACACTTTTACCTTTATTTTCAAATAAATCTTTTACTGCCTCTTCTACCCAAGGCTTCCACTTATCATCGAGAGAAAGATTAGATTTCTTTCCGTCGATTAAGGATTTGAGGGAATCATCACCTGTCAGCTCAGCAACTTTAGAGGCAACTTCAATAAGTAATGAAATATGCTCACTAGATTTTAGGGGCATTCTATGGTCGGCCATACCCCCAGTTACAGTGTACTGGTGCTCAACAACATAGAGCCTATTCATCGCTCCTACCTTTTCGTCTTTCTCAAAAGACTCAACCTTGCGACCATTAGAAAATTCACACGTTGCTCCGTCAGATATTCTATCAGTTCCAAGAAAATCACATCCAACAGAGAGAATTCTTTTTGCATTATCGAGTTGAAACCGAGCAACAGATCCTTCACCAAATAGGGTGATTGAAGCATCCTCTAAACCAGAACGGTTAATCGCTTCGTATTGATAAAATTTTGTGTTTGAGAACTTTTGGTAAAGTTCATTAGCTAGCCTGTTAAGAGTTGGAGAGGTATTTGACCCATGAAGAAAAGCAAGGCCTTCGCCGTTGTTGGCTGCCCACTCTTTCTTCTTGTCACCGAGGAACTTCCAAAATTCTTGTGAAGTTACGACTTGGGATTTATCTCCTCTGCCCTTTTTGAATGATCTTGATCTTTCGGGATCATAAAAATCTAAAATTGAGGCAATAGCAAATGAGTCAGTTGATCCCTTGGATGAAGGGTGGAGTGGATTACCTTGTAAATGAATGGGTCTTCCCTCGTGGACTTTTGCTATTATTGGTGTTGAACCACCAAGCCGCGGCATTGAAGTGGCATAATAGACCGATTTACCAGGAACCATCCACTCAACGCTATCAGCATAAGGAACGATCTTAGCAACTGGTCTTCTACAGCCTGACAAACCAATACCTGCAAGTGCAGTTGAGGCCCCCATGTATCTCATGAAACTTCTTCTTGAGACAGAATCTTTTTTCCCTTCCCTATTAAATTCAGCCGCACCACGAGGAAACTCTCTTTCCAATTTATTGACAAAAGAGGGGCTATTTTCCAATTCACCAAGGCTGCGGAACATGCGCTTCCCAGCTAATGGATCCTCTGGATGTTGCCAAACGTGTTTCACTATTAATTGTGGGATATTTAGGGGTTTAAAGTTAGCGATGGCACCCACTACAATTGTTTCCAGAAGGCGGCCTAATGTGCCATAAATCCTTCAAAGTAGTGCCTATTATTTCTTGTGTAAGTTCTTCTTTACCATCGAGTTTATCAATGACGTCATTATTTTCATCTCCGAAGCGATCCGTAATGTACGATTTAAAATCATCAACTGATAAATCCTCAGGTTTCCACTTGAGGTTGAAAACTTCGTCAAGAGGCCTCAGGTGTTTTTCAGGATTTTTGTGACAGTCCAAGCACCAACTCATGCTGTGAGATTCCTCGTGATGAACAACCACCATCTCGCCGACATCACCATGACAACTAGCACAACTTACCCCCCTGTTAACGTGCGCAGAATGATCAAAATAGACGTAATCAGGGGAACGATGAATTCTCACCCATTCAACGGGCTTGCCATCATAATGTTCATAATTTTTATCAATGGCTTTTCTAATTGGTTCAAGCTTAGGACTATCTGTTTTTACGTGCTGATGGCAGTTCCAGCAAGTTGAAGCCGTAGGAACATTGGCGTGACCAGAATTTTCTACAAATGAGTGACAATAACGACAATCCATACCAAGCTGTCCGACGTGCAATTTATGATCATACGGCACTGGTTGATCAGGCTGGTAACCTACCCTGGTGTACTTGGGAGTGAAGTAATACGTCACTGCAGCACTGACCCCGATGCCCAACAAAATTAGGGCACCTATTATTTTTATAGGGAGGTTGTTAGTCCAACGCGGGAAAGGATTGGCCATTTTGAGTTAGTTAACATTCCTATAATAGCTTGTGAAAATTTTCACAAGCTAAATTTGCACTAAATTTACTTATTTTTATTCAACTTCGAAGCAGTCAGCCATATTCATTAAAATTTTATTTAAAAATCAACAGAATTTATATCAAAAAATTTTATTAAAACCCTATAAATATAGGATAAATCATGAATTACTCAGATTTTAACTCGAGCGAAGCTGATCGACAATCTTCACAGCAATATTTTCCAAAATTTTCTTCACAAGATGAACAAATGAAAACCTGGTCATTGCATGGCTTCCAAGCGCAATTTCTGTAGCGAGAACTCGGTTCATTACAATGAGTGCACACTGAAACTATTGACGGATTACTAGAATTTACATCAACACCAATTCTCTGATCAAAAACGTAGCACTCCCCCTCAAAATGTTTCCCTTTGGTTTTCGGATTCTTCCCGTAATTAATGATACCACCATCAAGTTGAGCAACTGATTTAAATCCCTCTTTTATTAGGAATCCCGATAATTTCTCACATCTAATACCGCCGGTGCAATACGTCAGAATTCTCTTATCTTTGGAATCAGAAAAGTTCTCCCTAATCCATTCAGGAAACTCTCTAAAGTTGCCAACTGGAGGGCAAACAGCCCCCTTAAACTTGCCAAGATCGGACTCATATTTATTTCTGCCATCAAAAACAATTACGTCATTATTTTCAATTTCGTTTAGGAATTCTTCGGGAGTTAACCTTTCTCCAGTGCTTGTATTAGGATTGATATCTTCTTCACTTTTAAGGTGTAATGAAACGATTTCAGGCCTTACTTTGACCGATAATTTTTTGAAAGCGTGATCCTCAGCTAGGTCAGTCTTGAACTCCATTTCTCCATTACCTAAATCCTTTAGAGTTTGATTTCTGTAAACCTCAGTCCCCTCTCTCTTTCCTGAGACCGTTCCGTTAATTCCTTCATGTGAAACAATAATTCTACCAAGAATATCATTCTCAACGCAAAGATTCCTTTGCTTGTCAGCGAAACCTTCGGGGTCCTCTATCTTGATATATTTGTAAAATAGTAGTATTTCAAATTCCATAAAGCTAATCACTTATTGAGCGCACTCAGTGCACAGTGTGCTTGCGGGCATTGCTTCTAACCTTTCGAAATTAATATCATTGTTACATCCTTGGCAAACACCAAAGGATGGAAGTAAAATATTTGCCAGCGCATTCTGAAGTCTGATCTGTTCATCCTTTAATCTTTCTAGCGCCGCCTGATTTACATTTTTGTCCTGCAAAGCTTCAAGCCGGGTCAGTCTGCCCAAGCCTTTATCCGGGGATATAGGCTTGGTCAATTCCTCAAGATCAAGAATACGAGAGCCAACTTCGATGGAACGTTCCAAAATCTTCTCTTTGAGTTCAAGTTTTTTTGATTCTTCCATCGCCAATTACATAATCAAAAATTTAAAAATGGCCAATAGATATAATGAATCATAAATTATCATGTTGATCATTACTGGCATTTACATTCGCTAACCGAGTAACTATAGGGTATCTTTATTATTAGAAAACAAGTAATGCTCCACTGGTTCAAAAACGGAAACTTTCCACTCTATTTAGCCCCTATGGCTGGAGTAACTGATCGAGTATTTCGCTCAATATGCAAGCAACTTGGGGCTGACGTAATGGTCACAGAATTCGTCTCTTCAGAAGGCATCATCAGACGAGATGACCGCACAAGAAAGTATACAGAATTTGATGATCAACAAAGACCAATTGGAGTCCAACTGTTTGGCGCCGACGGAGAAAAAATGTCTGAAGCTGCTAAAAAAATTATTGATTGGAAAGAACCTGATTTTATCGACATCAACTTTGGTTGCCCAGTAAATAAAGTCGTTTCTAAAAATGGAGGATCATCACTATTACGCGATTGCCCAGTGTTGGCAAAAGTAGCTTCCACCGTTGTTAAAGGAGTTGGAGATCAAGTTCCTGTTACTGGTAAAATAAGAATCGGATGGGACTTTGATTCAATTAATGCTGTTGAAGTTTCAACTATCTTGGAGGAATCAGGAATGCAAGCCGTCTCGGTTCACGGCAGGACACGTTCGCAACGCTATGGCGGCGAAGCTGATTGGAATGTGATTGATCAATGTGCCAAAGCCATATCAATACCAGTTATTGGTAACGGCGATATATCATCTGGTATAGATGTCCAAAAAAGGAAAGAAGAGTCTTCGGTTGCAGGAATTATGATAGGCCGTGCAGCGATGCAAAACCCTTGGGTTTTCAGGGAGGCTAAACACTATTTGAAAACTGGAGAACAACTTCCGAGGGTGAGCCTAGAAGAACGCTGGGAGTTGATTGCCAAACATTGCCGTGAAGCAGTTCAATGGGGTCGTTACGGTAACGAAAAACAAACTCTAATGGCCATGAGATCAAGGCTCATGGCTTACTCGAAAGGTTTACCTAGCGGAAAAAGGCTGAGGCAACGTATGTCACAGATAGTTTCAATAAATGAAATTGATTTAATGGCCGAAGAACACATCAACTATAACAAATTTAAATCTGAAAACTTGACTGTTGTCTAATTTCACAAAAATCTAATTAAATGCCCATCGAAACCAATTACATATTTTGGATAATTATTGCAGCAGTGGTTTTAATTTTCCTATTGGACGAAATCTCAGAATACTTGAACATCAAATCACTAGTTCCAACGGTTCCTGAGGAATTTAAAAATGTCTTTGATGATGAAAAATATTCACAATCCATAAAATACACCAAAGTAACAACCAAGTTTGGTTTTATTGATTCATTTTTTAACGTCATTGTATTCCTGACCTTCTGGTTATTGGGAGGCTTTGGCTGGTTAGATCAAATAGTAACAAATTTAGGCCTTGGACCTATTGTTTCGGGCCTGATTTTTTTTGGTATACTTATTTTTTCTTCAAGCATTCTCGGGCTTCCATTTGAGATCTATGAGACTTTTAAAATTGAAGCAGAATTTGGTTTTAACAATACTACCATCAAAACATTTATATCGGATAAAATAAAGGGCATTATGTTAGGATCCATAATTGGCTTACCTGTTCTTTCCTTAATTCTATGGCTCTTTGAAAACATTGATATGGCATGGCTCTGGGGATGGATTTTTATATCCTCGTTTTCTTTACTTATGGCTTATTTAGCTCCGGCCTTTATCATGCCGCTGTTCAATAAATTCGAGCCATTGGAGGATGGTGAGCTAAAAGAGTCCATCAACAAAATGTCCGAAAAATGTAAATTCCCTCTCACAGAATTATCAGTCATGGATGGCTCCAAAAGATCAAAAAAATCAAATGCCTTTTTCACAGGTTTTGGTAAAAATAAAAAAATAGCTTTATTCGATACCCTAATTGCTAATCACAGCACTAAAGAATTGGTTGCTGTTCTGGCCCACGAAATTGGGCACTTCAAGAAAAAACACATCATTCAAACATTAGTCATTGGCATTGCACAAACTGGAGTAATCTTTTTTCTTCTTGGTTTTTTTATTAACAGCAAACCGCTATCGATGGCCTTTGGAGTCTCTGATCCAAAAGTTTATTGTTCTCTCATTTTCTTTACTCTCTTATTTAAGCCAATCAGCAAAATACTCTCAATCATCATGAATATTTTAAGTCGTAAGAATGAATTCGAGGCTGATGAGTTCGCTGCTCGCGTCACTGAAGACCCAGACTCGTTGATAAGAGCCCTAAAAAAACTCTCTGCAGATAATTTATCAAATCTGACACCTCACCCATTTTATGTTTTTATGCACCATTCGCATCCGACTGTAAATGAAAGAGTTAAAGCACTCAGAGCGCTAAAATTATAGTTCGTGGATTAAACTTTTTTGAAAAATAAATTAAGGTTGGCAAGATACCTGCTTGAAATTTTTTATTAGTGAACCACTATTAAAAAAATTTGTAACGAAAGGCATTAAATGCCAGCCCAAACTCTCAACCATTCGCAATCCCAGAACATTGAACTGAGAACTGCAATTGCTCCGCAAATGCAGCAAAGTTTAGGGGTATTACAAGCCTCTACATTAGAACTCAATCAAATGATTGGTCAGGAGCTTTCAGCCAATCCAGTTCTAGAGGATGAATCGGTAGAAATATCTCTAGAAGAGGAGAAACTCGATAAAGATCAAGAGGATCTTGACGAAGAGCTCTCTGAAATTTCTCAACTCGATGATGACTGGCGCGATTACTACCAGCAAAGCCGTTCGAGTAGAATGAGGACCGATGAGGAAAATGAAAAATACCAGAGAAGGCTTGATTCACTGGTCGAACCTCAGACCCTAACAGAGAATCTTACCGAACAGCTCAATACAACAGACTGTGAGAAGGAAGTCCATGAACTAACTCAAATACTTATTGGATACATTGATGATGATGGATTCTTGTCTCAGAACATTGAAGATCTTGCCTTGGAAAATGGAATCCCATTTCAACCTCTTCAGAAAGCATTAACCACACTACAGTCTTTCCATCCCCCAGGGATCGGAGCTCAAGACCTAAGAGAATGCCTTCTCATACAACTCAACCGCTTGGGTAAAGAACACAGTCTAGAGCACCGAATCGTTGACAACTACCTTGATGAATTGGCCAGAAAAAGATACCCACAAATTTCAAAAAAACTTGGGGTATCAATTGACAAAATTACCGAGGCAGCCGAATCAATTGCAAAGCTTGACCCAAAACCAGGAAGCGAACTCTCCGAGGGAAACAATCACTTCATTAGTCCAGACGTGACCGTCATTAAGGATTCTGATGAATACATTATAAACATTAATAACGAAACAATTCCCCGTCTGCGTATTAGCAATGTTTATAAAGATATCATATCTCAAGGCAGTGCCTCAAAAGACACAAAAGAATATATCCGAGAAAAAATACATGCAGGTAAATTCCTCATAAGATGCATTGAGCAGAGACAGGAAACTATAAGAAAAATCTCTGAGGAGATAGTAAAGCGTCAGCGTGATTTCTTGGACCATGGAATCGCTCACCTCCACCCTATGAACATGGCTCAAGTGGCTGAAGTTGTCGGTGTTCATGAAACAACTGTTAGCAGAGCGATTGCTGGGAAATACATTGCCACTCCAAGAGGAGTGTTTGAAATGAAATATTTTTTCAAACCCGGTTACCAGACTGTTGGTGGTGAGGCATTAAGCAACACAAGTGTTAAGCAAGCAGTTAGTGATCTTGTCAAAAGCGAGGATAATACCAAGCCTTATAGCGATGACAAAATCGTCAAAAAACTCAAGGAACAGGGAATTAAATTAGCCCGCAGAACAGTCGCCAAATACAGAGACGAATTAGGCATTTTACCAAGCCACCTGAGAAGAACTTATTAACCTTTTATTTCTAATTCAAAGTTTTTAGATTTACTTGACCTTGTCATTCAACTGGATCAGATATCTAAGGTGATTAACGACAAGGATATTCTATCAGCTCTTGAAAAAGTCAACTACCCTGGATTTAGCAGAAACATTGTTTCTTTTGGTTTAGTCAAATCAATATCCTTAGATGAAAACGACGTGGAAGTTCTCATTGAACTAGCCACAAAGGATCCTGCGATACCGCAAAAAATTCATAACGATTCTCAAGAATCAATCAACTCGATACCAGGTATCGGAAACGTAAAAATTAATCTTGAGATTAAAAATCCCCCTGAACAAGTAAATGAAAACGGTATTGGCCAGTCTTCTTTACCTGGAGTAAAAAACATCATTGCCGTTGCATCAGGTAAAGGTGGAGTTGGAAAATCAACAGTAGCAGCAAACATTGCGGTCGCTCTATCCCAAACCGATAATAATTTGAATGTAGGACTTTGTGATTGCGACCTCTATGGACCTAGTATTCCTCTTATGTTTGGTCAAGAAAGTGCAAGACCAATGGCAACCGATGAAAATGAAATCATTCCAATCGAGGCCCATGGGATTAAATTAATGTCGATGGGATTTCTTCTGGATGACAACTCTCCAGTCATTGTTAGAGGACCACTTGCAACCAGATATACCCAACAATTTTTAAAGGGGTGCATGTGGGGTGAGCTTGACTACCTAATACTAGACCTCCCACCAGGTACAGGAGACATTCAATTAACTATAGCCCAATCGGTTTCTGTCGATGGTGCAGTTATTGTGACGACACCGCAGGAAATGGCGCTTATTGATGCAAGAAAAGCCACCTCAATGTTTGCTAAGGTGAATGTTCCAATAATTGGAATTATTGAAAACATGAGTTACTTCCAGTGTCCGAGTGATGGTGAAAAATATCCAATATTCGGTGAGGGAGGAGGCGAGAGAGAAGCCGCTAGATTGGGAGTTCCCCTAATTGGACAAATCCCCATTGAAATGCCAACTAGAGAAGCGGGAGACTCTGGTCATCCGGTTGCGTTGGGTGACTCAATAACTGCAAAAGAGTTCAAAAACATTGCAGATAAAATTATTTCTTCATTGTCGTAATTAATTAAATTATTTTTTCAAGGCTAGTTGACTTTGACGATCTAGCAGCCACACAATGTAGATATGAGTGTTTCGAGATTCTTCATTGGCTGGGATAAGCCTTTGCTGGATTTGGCTTCAAATTATTTAGAAAAAACTTTATCAGAAAACCCCAATGGCAATAGCTTGATTATAACTCCATCAAAGCAAGCTTCGCGTAAATTACAGCAACAGCTAGATAAGGGAAAAACTCGACAAAATAACCTCTTGTTTGGAACTCCGGAGACCGCTCTTGATATATTTTTGACCTATGAATTAAGTCGGGCCACTCCAAACCAACAAATAACTGCGTGGGCTTTAACACTCAAAAACATCAATTTCAAAAAACTTAAAAATATATTCCCTATCACCCCTAAAGAACGTTCAATGAACTGGGCGCTCAAAACTGCAAGAGCATTTATTTCATTAAAAAATTCGTTGAGTGAAGGTGCTCTCAATATTTCAGATTTGACTGATAATGACGATTGGAGTTTAGGAGATTCATTGCGATGGATCGAATTATCACAACTTGAGCAACTCGTTGAATCAAATCTCCAAACCAAAGGATTAACACACAAATTACAAACCCCTTTTCAACCCCAGCCCACAGATAATGAGATTAATAACATCTTTTTAATAGGGTTACCTGATCCACCTAAAATCCTCACTAAAATACTGGGCACAGTATCAGAAAATATTGATATCAATATTGCTATCTACGCTCCACATTCTGAAGAAAAAAATTTCGACCATTGGGGCAAACCGATTAAGGAAACATGGTCAAAAAAATTAATTGATATCCCTTTAACGGATTCTTGTATACATGTTGAATCAACTCCAAAGAAGGAGGCCGAAAAGATTTCAAGCATTGTTTCAAACTATAAGGACCCTTTAGGTTTAGTGGGCATTATCATTACTGACAACGAAATCACATCCTCCCTCAGGGATGAACTGCATAAAAACGATTTCAATACTTTTGACCCTTCTGGACAATCGTTATCAAACCATGAAATTTTTGCACTTATAACACAATTAAGAAATTTGTTAGCCACAAAATCGTTTAAATCTTTGTGTGAACTTATTCAATTCCCGGGAATGGTGAATATTATCTCCACTACTGGTTCAGACTCACTAGAAAATTCAAAATTAGACGCACTAAATGAGATCCTTATAGATCTTGACCAGATTAATAATCATCACATGCCCAAGGATTTGGATTCATGTCTTAGATTTACCCGTAACCAAGAAAAATTTAAAAAGGTCTACTCTTTTCTTAACGATTTAAATATGTGGATTCTAGATTTTGAAAACAATTTGCAAGATCACCTCTTATCATTTCTTAAAACCATATACTCCAATCAAAAATTTGATACTCATTTAGATCGCTCCCATTTAGATATTGCCGAAAAGCTTAAAGATTTGCTAGATGAAATTGAACCCCATGGTTTAAATCATCTTGGCGCTGTGGATAAATTGGATTTTATTATTCAATCTCTAAAAACCGAGAGAACACATGAAATAAAAGAACCCCATTCAATTGAACTCCAGGGCTGGCTAGAAGCACTCTGGGATAACAACCCACATATCACAATTGCCGGTATGAATGAAGGTTACGTTCCCGATAGAACTGATGGTGATATTTTCCTTCCAGACAAGTTGAGAGAAAGCATCGGATTAAGGTGTAATGAATCCATTCTCGCGCGAGATAATTATATATTCACTGCATTGTTAGAATCAAGGTCCATTGAGGGTAGAGTCGACATTACCCTAGGAAAGAAAACAATTGAAGGTGACAACCTAAAACCATCAAGACTCTTACTGCAGTGTAACGACAAAGATCTTGCGGAGAGGGCTTTGAAATTATGCACTGATTCTGATAGCGAAAACAAAATACCACCTTGGACATATGCTTGGAAACTAAAACCTATTAAAGTGGACAGGCAGTCCAAAATATTTAATCAAATATCGGTAACCGATTTTAGGAATTATCTTTCATGCCCATTCCGTTTTTATCTTAAAAACATCGCCAAAATGCCGGAATTAGAAAAATTCAAAATGGAAATGGACCCTAGAGAGTTTGGCACCCTCTGCCACGAGGTTCTTGATGATTTTGGCAAAAATCACGAAGTAAATGATAGCGATAATGAGGAAGAAATTTATTCCTATTTAACTGAAAAATTAAATTACAGAGTGAAGAGAAAATATGGGCCTAATCCGTCCGTACCTATACTATTTCAAACCAGCTCTATAAATGAAAGATTAAGATGGTTCTCCACACTTCAGGCAAAGCAAAGATCATTAGGGTGGAAAATACTTCACTCTGAGTATGTAATTCACAAAAATGAACCCTTAATGATAGGCAAACTAAAATTGAGAGGGACTATTGATAGAATAGAAATTAATGAACGAGATGGTTCTTTTCGTGTACTTGATTACAAGACGACTAGCCATTCAAAAAATCCGAAATCGATTCACATAAAAAAAACTTTTCAAAATCAGGTAAACTTAGAGACAGAGTGGAAATATTTAAAACAAAAAGACAAATACTTTGAATGGACCGATCTACAGATTCCTCTTTATGTTTATTCCTCAAGAAAAATTTTTAAGCCAAAAGAAATATCAACAGGTTATTTTAACATCGGCGCTTCAAAAGAATCAACTAGGATTGAAACATGGGACGAAATTGACGATGATTTTATAGAGAGCGCATTGAATTGTGCCTTGGGTGTTTCTTCATCAATAAGCAATCATATATTTTGGCCTCCTAATGACTCGCCAAAATACGATAGCTATTCAGAAATAATTTTCGGTGATTGCAGTTCAAATTTTGAACCAATCGACAACTAAAGAATTCACTCAATGGGTAAGGCAGTTAAATTCCTGAATGAAATAATACCTGCTTCTGCAGGGACAGGAAAAACATACAGACTCACAAATAAATTTATCCAATTAATGCACCTAGGCGTGAAGCCCGAAAGCATTGTTGCTCTGACATTCACTAAAAAAGCTGCTGCAGAATTCTTTGAGGAGATATTAAAGAAATTAGCTAGATGCTCCACTGACGAAAATTTCGCCGCATCTATCGCAAAAGATTTGGGCTTAGATAATTTTAACAAGCAAAGTGCTCTTGAGCTTCTCAAGATATTTATTGATTCTATACCTAAACTTGAACTTGGAACACTTGACAGTTTTTTATACAAAATAATAAGCCAGATCCCATTTGAACTTGGTCTTGACCATGAATTTGAGTTAATGACTGATTATGAAATTCTAGTTGAGCGAGAATCAGTCTATAGAAAAGTTTTTGAAAATAGTGGTAAATCCGGAGAGGAATTTTTAGTAGCCTTCAAGTTAGCCACTTTTGGTAGAGAAGATTCTGGCATCCTCAGGAACCTTGATGAATATATCAATAACCTTCATAATATTTATATATTTAATCCTGATCCAACATCTTGGGGGAATGAATTAACAATATGGCCAGATGGATTCAAGTGGAACGTACTTAAAAAAAATACTCTCAAATCAAAAATCAAAGAACTCCTAAATTTAATCAATAATAAGACAGACAAAGACATCATAATAAACAAATGGGAGAATTTTTTAAATTGGGTTCTCATGAATGATTCAGGCAACCCCGTCCCCTTAAATTATAAAACACTTCACAAAAATCTCCTTGAAGCAATAGATGATCTCAAAGAGGGAAGCGCTACGATTAATGTTTCGAGAAACAAACATCTGATTGAAGGCGCTCAAGCAGAACTTTTTCTAGAAATAGCATCGCACATCGTTGGTTTACAAATTAAGACTCAAGCAAGTAGAACACGAGGACTGTGGAAAGTATTACAATCCTTCGAAGATGAATATCAGCAAAGAGTCAGAACCAAAGGGAGACTTACCTTTTCTGATCTGCCTTATTTCCTTGGTTCATACAATTCTGAAAAATCGTTACAAGGTTTAGCAAGTGAACTAATAAACAAAATCCAATACCGTCTTGATGCAAAATATGAACATTGGTTACTCGATGAATTTCAAGACACCAGTAGAGAGCAATGGAACGCAATCAGTAAACTCATTGATGAGGCAGCTCAGGACCCTGAAGCAAAAAGAAGCGTTTTTATCGTAGGGGATATGAAGCAATCCATTTACGCATGGAGAGGCGGAGACACAGAATTATTTCGAGAACAAAGAGCAAAATTTCGCAGTTTGGGACCAGAACGATATCAAGAAAAAGATCTGAATTTATCAAGGAGGTCTTCTATTCCTGTCATTGAGATGACCAATTCAATACTAGGGAATATAGATATTATTAACCAAACGTTTCCCTCAATCAAAGATCAGTGGGAGTATCAAAGCCACTCAACCGTTCATCACAGTAGGCTAGGCTACGCCTCGTGGATCACTCCTAGTGGAGATATATCAGATAAACTTGAAGCAAAACTTGAAATTACAAAAAACATCATCAATGAAGTTGATCCAATCAACAATGGAATTGATATCGGAGTGCTTGTCCAAACCAGACAGTTCGGAACTAAAGTTACAGAGTATCTCCGAGATCATACTAGTATTAAAATATCTAATGAAACCGATGTTGAAATCGCAACAGACAACCCTCTATGCATTGCCTTAATTTCAATTTTCAGGTGCGCAGCCCACCCGTCTGATAACTTCTCATGGACACACCTCAAAATGACGCCGTTTTGGAAAAAAATAAAGGCTAATTTTTCCAATATCAGTGAATTCAGTCATGATGTCAGAACTTCAATTTGGAGAAATCAATTTGCTAAAACGGTTAAATCTTGGATATCAAAAATCGAAATCGAATTGGATGAATTCAATTCTATGCGGGCTGAACAATTTTACACTGCAGCTTGCCTTTTTGATAATCAAGGAAGTCGATCGATTGATGATTTTATAAGATACATGCAAAATTATAAACTTCGTGAAAGCGGGCAACCAGGATCTGTGCAAGTAATGACAATACACAAATCAAAAGGATTAGATTTTGATGCTGTTATCTTGCCAGAGATCGAGGGAAATTCATTTTCTAGCCTTCGTCCAGGAATCAAAATCAAACGAAATAATTATCACGAAACCGAGTGGATACTCAACATGCCAAACAAGGCATATATCGAGTTAGATAAAGAGTTGAACGATTTTTATTCATCAGAGGCCAACAAAAATATTTACGAAGAAATTTGTAAATATTATGTCGCTCTAACCAGAGCCAGATATGCAAACTATTTAATTAGTGATGAGGTTAACGAACGGTCTAAAAGCATAAATTTTATTTCATTACTATCTAAGACAATAAAGAAAGATAATTTAAATAGTGGCGTTCTATATGAATCAGGACACAAAGATTGGTTCAAACACTTTGAAGGCAACAAAATAAATCCTTCTAAAAATTCAATAAAAGAAAATAGACCGAATGTTGATGACAAGCTTAGAAGGAAACCATTTACCTATCCTCAAACATGGTCAAATGGTTCCCAAAAAGAATTAGACTCAAGAGATTTGTTTACAACTAAAAATTAGACCACCAACTGTTGCTGATTTTATTGATTATTGACACCCAAATTTGAATAAAGATCTCCCATAAGATGAGCATGTTCATCATATGCACTTTCAAAGAGATCAGTTGCCTTCTTATCACCTATAATGGCACCGGAAGTTAGGACCTTGGGAGGCTTGCCTGCCTCAGTAAGCAACTTTGCAATCTCAGCTTTTAAGGAATTCACTATGATACATCCTCCAACAGTGGAACCCGGGGCAACAGGTGTTTCTAGATTATCGACTTTAATCATTGAATCTCCAAGAGGAGCACCTGTATCCAATATTGCATCCGAGAAATCTGTTAACTTTTTCCCATCTCTCCTTTTAGATTTACTACCCTCGCAATGATTTAAACTCACTAATCCTGCAACCCATACCCCCCTCTTCTTAAAACCTTCGGCAATTTCAACAGGAACAATATTACAACCACTTGAAGAAACCACCAGAGCTGTATCCTCTTCACTAATATTAAAATTTCTCAATACTCTTTCAGCAAATCCACTAACATTTTCTAAAAACATGGCCTGCCTCTGCCCATTTGATCCAGTGACTTGATTGTGAAAAGTTAAAGACAATTCAACAATAGGATTAAACCCAGGATATGACCCATATCTTGGCCACATTTCCTCGATCATTATCCGAGAATGTCCAGATCCAAATAAATGCACCACTCTCCCTTTCAGAATTGATTCTGCAAAACGCTCAGCAACCTCTTTTATTAAGACCTCCTGTTTTTGAACTACCTCAAGAATATCTTCGCATGCGTTTAGGTATCTTTTTGTAAGACTCATCACTTCTCATTAACGCTAAACTTATCTTTTGTAAACTAATGACAAGGTTTTAACCTTCAAAAGCTATAAGAATCAGACACTTAACATGGAATTATAAACGGCACCATATGTTCCTGCCCAAAAGCCTAACTTGGCAGGAACAATCTTTACCGAATGACCATCTGGTCTCCACTCTCTTGAACGCATTAATTCTTCAAGCGGGTCAAATAGATACCTACCAGCTTTCGCTATACCACCGCCAATCACAATCCTTTCAGGATCTAAAATATTAATTAATGAAACCAACGTTGCGGCCAATGCACGAAGAGATTTCATCCAAACTTCCTCAGCATACTTGTCCCCAGATGCATAGGCCTCAATTAAGCCGTGAGTTGTCTCGAATCGCCCCTCACTTCTTTCAAGGATAGTCGCATTCCCTATGGCATCCTCGATACTGCCTGGAGTTGAACAAATGTCTGGAGGACCATCATAACTGATAGACATGTGTCCCAAATGGCCAGCTCTTCCAATTGCCCCTTTCAAGAGTTTTCCATCTGACATCACTGCTCCTCCTACTCCAGTTCCCAGTGTCATCATTATAACATCACCCAAACATTTTGCTGCTCCTTGCCAAACTTCACCCATTAGCGCTGCTTGAGCATCATTTATCACATGAACAACATGATCAGAATCTATAAGACTTGTCCAATCAAGCCCTTCAATACCTTCTAATCTTCCAGGCATATAACCAATAGCTCTACCATTTTTTTGCGCTAAGCCTGGAGCAGACAAACCAATATTCGAAAGTTTGTCTCCTGCTTCAGTAGATAAATCATGAATGATCTCTTTAACCGATCTGACAAAGGCAGGAGATTCATCAATCAACTTACCATCCTCAGTTGGAACCATTCGCTGTTGAACAATTTTACCACTAATAAGATCGAACAGAGCCGCCTTTATCTCTGTTCCACCAATATCAACACCAATGCCTATCTTATCCATATATATTCATTAATAGGAATATTATTCATACTATTTTTGTCGTTCACAATTATAATTAAGCATTCTTGCAGTATTCCAATAATTGAATCAAAATAATATACTCAAGATCGTAGCACTTAATGAATTTCTATAGACTCTTAATATCCCTCTTAATAATCGACTGTTCTCTTTTAGGCTCAGAAGAAATTGGTTTTAACAAGGATATTAGACCTTTACTTACTGATCGATGCTTTTCATGCCATGGACCTGATGAGCGGGCACGGAAGGCACAATTGCGACTAGATACATTTGAAGGGGCAACCAAAGACCTAGGTGGATATGCAGCAATAATACCAGGAGACCCTGACAACAGTGAGCTTCTTTTGAGAGCAATTCATGAAGACCCAGATGAGGTAATGCCTCCCAAAAAATCAAAAATCCCAAAGCTCAACCATCAAGAAATTAATATAATAAAAAAATGGATTAAGAACGGTGCAAAATATCAAAAACATTGGGCGTTCACCCCTCTCAATAAGCCTAAATACAATTCAAATAATAACCTTATTGATGAATTCATTGAAAAACGGCTTAAAGAAGAAAATCTTCAATTTTCCAATAAGTCAGATCCTAACACTTTAATAAGACGAGTATACCTTGACCTCACAGGTCTGCTCCCATCACCAAAAGAAATTAGATCCTTTGTCGAAAACAATTCCAATGAGGCCTACATTAATATTGTTAACAAATTATTAGACAGCCCGCATTATGGAGAAAGATGGGGCAGACATTGGTTAGACCAAGCCCGCTATGCAGATTCGCATGGTTACACCAGCGATAGCGAAAGACAAATGTGGCCATTCAGGGACTGGGTCATTTCAGCTCTAAACGAAGATATGGGCTTTGATCAGTTTACCATCGAACAAATCGCAGGTGACCTTTTAACAAATCCAACAAAAAAACAGATCGCTGCAACCGCTTTTCACAGAAATACGCTGATTAGTCAAGAAGGCGGATCCGACCCTGAACAATTTCGTGTCGAAGCTACAATGGACAGAGTCAATACTACGGGCGCTGTATGGTTAGGGCTCAGTCTCGGTTGCGCCCAATGTCATGATCATAAATTCGATCCAATAAGTCAGAAAGAGTATTATCAAATGTATGCATTTTACAATTCCGCTGAAGATAAAA
>MDSZ01081249.1_pt1 | contig 17128 bp, 16 predicted proteins | sample 811201 | NCBI WGS metagenome assembly MDSZ01 (sample SAMN05326647, study PRJNA326480) | marine metagenome | isolation source: seawater | place: Indian Ocean: North | collected 2010
ACTCGTCCTGTTATTGGTTCAAAATCATGAATTGAAAAAGCATATGGAAAGTTATACCCGTCCCAACCTGTGACATCAAAAGGATGAGAAGCATATGTATATTCATGAATCATATGTTCTTTTTTGATTTTTATAAGAAAATCTCCTTTCTTATCATGCGTCTCTAAGTTCTCAGGTTTCCTTATATCTCTCTCACAATATGGAGAATGTTCTAATAATTGACCAAAATGATTGCGATAACGCTTTGGAGTATATACGGGCGTATATGACTCTACAATAAATAATCTATTTTCTGAAGTATTAAATTTAATAGTATATATCATCCCCCTTGGTATCACTAAATAATCACCTTCCTTAAATTCAATATTACCAACAAATGTTCTTAACGTTCCTCCTCCCTTATGCACAAAAATAACTTCATCACCATCTGTATTTTTATAAAAATAATCTTCCTCTAAATTTGTTGGTGCAGACAACAGAATATTTAAGTCATTATTAAAAAGTATCGAAACTCTGCTTTCTAAATGATCTTTAATAGCAGGTACATCAAATCCTTTTAACAAATATGATTTAAGATTTTTATCTACTACAGCAACTGGAGCAACTGAATATGCCTGTTTAATCTCTTTAACTTGAGTTGGTCTATGCAGATGATAAAGTAGAGAAGACATCCCGTCAAAACCAATAGTTCCAAAAAGTTCTTCGTAATGTAATCCTCCTGCTTCTTTTTTAAAAGTAGTATGTCTTTTATGTGGTATTTTTCCAAGTTTATGATAAAATGGCATTTGAATAATTTTAATGCAAATATAAGACTAAAACGTAAACAAATAATGATTTATATCATCCCTAAAATAAAATTAATAATTTTGTCTTTATAAATGAAACTTCTTTCGTATAAAATAACAGACACAAACACACCACAAATTGGAGTGTTAGAAAATCAATCCATTTGTAATCTCAACACTTTATTTGGTGATATTTCTTTAATTGATGTCTTTCAAATGGAAGGGTACATAGAAAAAATCAAGCATTATGTTTCAGGAACAAACATCACAAAACATAATATTAACAACATCACGCCTCTGCCTGTTATACCAAATCCAACATCTTTACGTGATGCATATGCATTTAGGCAACATGTAGAAACATGCAGGAAAAATAGAGGGGCCGATATGCTGCAAGAATTTGATCAATTTCCTGTTTTTTATTTTTCTAATCATAATGCAATGTATGCAGACAAGCAAGATATTGATTTAATGCCTGATCATTTTAATCGATTAGATTATGAATTAGAATTTGCTATTGTGATAGGCAAAAAAGGTAAAAACATCTTATCAAAAGATGCAGATGATTATATAGCAGGGTTCTGTATTTTAAATGATATTAGTGCAAGAGAATTGCAAATGCAAGAAATGAAATTAAACTTAGGGCCAGCCAAAGGGAAAGATTTTGCAAATGTATTAGGTCCATATTTAACAACTCCTGATGAATTAGAGTCAAAAGCTATTAATACTCCTTTCGGAAAAAAATATAACCTCAATATGAAGTGTTATGTGAATGGAGAACTTCTTTCAACAGGTAATACAAAAGATATGAATTGGACATTTGCTGAAATTATTGAAAGAGCATCCTACGGAGTAGAGTTGTTTCCTGGAGATGTCATTGGATCTGGCACAGTAGGTACTGGATGTTTATTAGAACTAAATGGTTCAGCAAAAAGAACGAATCCTAATCATGTTGAAAGATGGCTTAAAGAAGGGGATGAAATCAAAATGGAAATTGAAGGGTTAGGAAGTATTAAAAATAAAATTATACGATCGAATAATAGTCATTCGATAATAAAAAAGAAAAAATGATAAAATCAATAGATGTAAAAACTGCTGAAACGAAAGAAATATATCAATACCTTTCCAATGCCATCACTCCTAGACCTATTGCTTTTGTAAGCACTATAAATATTAAAGGAAATAAAAACTTAAGTCCTTTCTCATTTTTTAATGTTTTTTCAGTGAATCCTCCTGTTCTTATTTTTTCTCCTGTAAGAAGAGTACGTGATAACACGTCTAAACATACTCTAGAAAATGTGAAAGAAATAAAAGAGTGTGTTATTTCATTAGTAACAGAAGAAATGGGGCAACAAGTATCTCTTGCTTCGTGTGATTTTAAAGAAGGTGTAAATGAATTTGAAAAAGCTGGATTTACAGAATTAGCATCTGATATAATTAAACCATCAAGAATAAAAGAATCTCCTGTGAATTTTGAATGTAAAGTAACTGATATTATTGAACTGGGGAAAGAAGGGGGTGCTGGTAATCTAGTGTTATGTGAAGTGTTAAAGATACATGTAGATAATAGCGTTTTAGATGAAAATAATATTATTGATCCTTTGAAACTTAAAATAATAAGTAGGCATGGGAAAAATTGGTACGGAAAAACAATAGAAGATTCGCTTTATGAAATTGTAAAACCAATATCTAAAATTGGAATGGGGATTGAGCAATTACCAAATACAATCAAAACATCAAATATATTAACCGGTAATGATTTAGCAATATTAGCATCTGCCGAAAGTATACCTAAAAAGGAAAATTTTATACTAAGACACAATAAAAATACGTTAGAAAAACATATTTTAGCCAAAGATTTTTTGAAAGAAGGAAAAATAGAAGAAGCTTGGCAAATACTATTATAATTAAATTAAAAATAAAAGATAAAAACTATGTCATTTAAATTACCAGAATTAAATTATTCTTATGAGGCTCTAGAGCCTCATATTGATGCAAAAACAATGGAGATACATCACAGTAAACACCATAATGGTTATACAACCAATCTAAATAATGCTATAGAAGGGACGGAAATGGAAAACAAAACTATAGAAGAAATATGTATGAGTGATAATTTAAGTGGAGCTGTAAGAAACAATGGTGGTGGATATTATAACCATTGTTTATTTTGGGAAATCATGAGTCCTGAAGGAGGAGGGAATCCTAATGGAGAGATTGCAAATGCAATTAACGCAAGTTTTGGGGATTTTGAGAATTTTAAAAATGAATTTGCTAAAGCAGCTGCTACAAGATTTGGTTCTGGCTGGGCATGGCTTTGTGTAAAAGCGGGAAGCCTAGAGATATGTTCAACACCAAATCAAGATAATCCATTAATGAGCGATGGTTGTGGTGGAACTCCAATATTAGCTCTAGATGTTTGGGAACATGCATATTATTTAAATTATCAAAATAGAAGGCCGGATTATATTAATGCTTTTTTCAATGTTATAAATTGGAATGAAGTAAATAGAAGATATAAAGCTGCTTTATAATATTTTTATAAATTTGTCGAACTAAAAAAACACTAAAAGAAAATGAAAAATACATTAGCATTAATAACATTGTTTGGAATACTTTTAATAAACATTCCATATGTTGCTTTTTCTCAAGATAATACAGACACAAATGTGACTGAAGAAATTATGGAAAACTCAACACAAGAAAATCAAATAATTGAAGAAGACATAGCCGTAGAGGAATCAAAATCTTTCCATCAAGTTATAAAACAGAAATTTATTGAAGGAGGGCCTGGATTCATGGGGATTGTATTGCTTTGTTTGATACTGGGTTTAGCTCTGGCTATTGAAAGAATTATTTATTTAAATATGGCTACAACAGACACAGACAAACTATTAAACGATGTTGAGTCTGCCTTAAATTCTGGAGGTGTAGATGCTGCAAAAGAAGTGTGCAGAAACACTAAAGGTCCTGTAGCATCAATATTCTACCAGGGACTTGATCGTTCAGAAGAAGGAATAGATATGGTTGAAAAATCTATAGTATCATACGGATCTGTACAAATGGGGTTATTAGAAAAAGGTTTATCATGGATTTCTCTATTTATAGCTCTTGCACCTATGCTTGGATTCATGGGGACTGTTATAGGAATGATTGGAGCATTTGATGCTATTGAAGCAGCAGGAGATATTTCTCCATCATTAGTTGCTGGAGGGATAAAAGTTGCGCTTCTTACTACTGTATTTGGATTAATTGTCGCTATGATTCTGCAAGTGTTTTATAATTATCTGATCTCAAAAGTAGATGCATTAGTTAATTCAATGGAAGATGCCTCAATATCTCTTGTTGACTTACTTGTAAAAAATAAAGCATAATGGAGAGTCTAGTTAACATAGGTATTATTCTTGCTTACATAATGATTGCTTTTGGCGCAATTACAACAATTGTATTTGGTGCTAAAAAATTAATAAGCAACCAAGAAAACAGAAAAAAAACATTATATATAATAGGTGGATTAATCCTAATTATCATCGTGTCATACCTTATTGCATCTGGACAAGTCCCTAATTCATATGAAAAGTATAATATTACTTCTGACGTTTCCAAAAGAGTAGGGATGGGACTTAATATGTTTTATTTACTATCTATAGGAGCTATAGGAGCAATATTGTATACTGAATTGTCTAAAATGTTTTCTAAATAAATGGCAAGCAAAAGAAGAGGATTACCTGAAATAAATGCCGGATCAATGGCTGATATTGCATTCTTACTACTAATATTCTTTTTGGTAACCACAACAATGGACGTAGATACGGGGATTGCTCGTAAATTACCTCCTATGCCAGAAGAAGAGATAGAAGATGATCCGCAAATTCATGCAAAAAACATATATGTTGTACTAATAAATTCCAAAAATCAATTGCTAGTTGAGGGAGAGCTGATGAGTATTTCTCAATTAAAAGAAGGAGCAAAAAGATTTATTGATAATAATGGATTAGATCCAAATCTATCTGAAAATCCAGAAAAAGCAATTATCTCCTTACAAAATGATAGAGGAACGGAATATATGACATATATACGTGTTCAAAATGAATTAACTGCGGCTTATAATGAACTCAGAAATGAAGAGGCATTAAAAAAATATGGGCAACGATATACAAACTTAAATAAAACTCAACAAAAAGTAATAAGAAAAATATATCCTCAGAAAATTTCTGAAGCTGAACCAAAGAATATTGGAGGAGATTCATAATGAGTAAATTTAGAAAAAATACAAAAAAAGAAATGGGAGCAATATCTACAGCTTCATTGCCTGATATTGTATTTATGCTATTATTCTTTTTTATGGTAACAACGGTTATGAGAGAAACTACATTATTTGTAGATGTTTTAACTCCAAAAGCAACTGAAATAAAAAAGATGGAAAAAAAATCTCTCGTTAGTTATATCTATATAGGGCCTCCTATTAAACGATTACAATCTTCATATGGAACATCCGCCAGAATTCAATTAAATGATGCTTTTGCTACTGTTGAAGAAATTCAAGCATTTATTGCAACAGAAAGGGAAAGTAGAGATGAAAAAGAGATTCCATATATGACTGCCTCTATAAAAGCAGATGAAACTGTGAAAATGGGAATTATTACCGATGTAAAACAAGAGTTAAGGAAAGCAAATGCTCTTAAAATTAATTATTCAACTAGAAAAGGTAAATATTAAACTTTCAAATCAACCTATAGCGTCAGCCTTTTTAATTTTAATATTTTGATATAGTATATATAGCAATAGTATAACTGATGCCAAAGAAAATATTGCCATAGAAGGGTCAACCTTACTTTCAGATAACAAAGAATAAGGTCCATCTTCTATTTTAAAAATAGAATATGAAAAAATAACTGCTTGGGCATTATTTAAGAAATGTGCTAAAATAGGCATCCATAATGAATGACTCCAATAAAATAGATATCCTAATAAAACACCTAAAACAAATCTTGGAATTAAACCATTAAAATGAAGATGAATAGCACTAAAGAAAAATGCTGTTAATACAATAGCTATGTGTTTATTGTTTAACACACAGCCTAATTTTTGTTGTAAATACCCTCTAAATAATAATTCTTCTCCAATTGCAGGAACAACTGCAATGATCAAAAGAGTGTATAATAAATCTCCTATTGTATCCATTTGTAAAAATGCTGTAATAAGTTCATCTGAATCTATATTAAATTGCATTAACCATTCAGGAAAATTAATCATAATATTCCATTGCAACAATAATTCTATAAATGGCACTATAAGAAACATGATAGCAACAACTAACATAATATTTTGTCTATTAATATTTTGAAACTTTAAATTGTAATTAGTTAAATAAGAAAATAATAGTATTGGTGTAATAAAAAGCCCTATAGCAGAAAAAAGCTGCATAAATTTCAAACAGTTTACATAAACTTGATTTGTTAAATCATATATCATTAAAGTATCATTATAACCGAAAATAGAAATCAATCCAGATGCTATAGCAGTATGTATCATAACCGATATTAGCATAATAAACAATAATAAAACAACTCTAAAAGATGATGGCTTGTTGGTAAATATACCTTTTAATTGCATTATTGTGTATTTTTGTATTATGGGTGTAAAGATAGGAAATATTGATATAGGTGATTTTCCACTATTATTAGCACCAATGGAAGATGTAAGTGACCCTCCTTTTCGTGCAATATGTAAAGAATATGGTGCAGATGTAATGTATACAGAATTTATTTCTTCTGAAGGATTAATCCGAGATGCAAAAAAAAGTACAATGAAACTTGATATATATGATTTTGAGCGTCCTATTGGCATTCAAATATTTGGATATAATATTGACTCTATGAGGAAAGCTGCGGAAATATGTGAACAAGTAAAGCCAGAGTTTATTGATATTAATTATGGGTGTCCTGTAAAAAAAGTGACAAATAAAGGTGCTGGAGCTGGTATATTACAAGATATACCAAAAATGGTTTCTATGACAAAAGAAATCGTTAGATCTACTAATATTCCTGTCACAGTAAAAACCAGATTAGGGTGGGATGAAAACACAAAATATATTGTTGAAGTTGCTGAAAGATTACAAGATGTTGGTATTCAAGCAATATCTATTCATGGAAGAACAAGGAAGCAAATGTATAAAGGAGAAGCTGATTGGACATTAATTGGGAAAGTTAAAGAAAATCAAAATATGCATATCCCTGTTTTTGGTAATGGGGATGTGTCAACACCTGAAAGAGCAAAAGAAGTAAAAAACAAATATGGTGTAGATGGCGTAATGCTTGGAAGAGCTGCAATTGGATATCCATGGATATTTAACGAGATTAAACATTATTTAAAAACTGGAAAACATTTACAATCTCCAACCTTAAGAGATCGAATCAGTATATGCAAAAGACACTTAAAACACTCTATAGTTTGGAAGGGAGAAATATTAGGAATTGCTGAAATGAAAAGGCATTATTCAAATTATTTTAAAGGCATACCTCATTTTAAAGATTATAGAACCAAACTTGTTACATCAAACAAATTTGAAGAGATTCAAAATACGCTTGATGAAATAAGTAAAAAATTTAGTCCTGATTTAATCGTAAAGTAATCTTTTTGTTAATATTTTTGAAGGAATAAAAGAAACTAAAGCCCCAATAATAAACACCGTCAAAAACACTAACAAGAAATCCTTAAAATAAAATATTACTGGATAAGTATCGACCACAAAAGCACCGCCATTCATTGCTATAAAACCATATTTAATTTGTAATAAACCTATTGCAAAACCTAAAAATAGGCCAAACAATATGCCAGAAAAAACTGTTAAAATACTTTTATAAAAAAATATATTTTGAATGTTTATTTGTGTCAAGCCTAAACTCCTAAAAATTAAAATATCATGACGTTTATCTAACATCAACATAGTTAACGAGCCTATTATATTAAAGGCAGCTATTATTAAAATGAATGTTAAAATAATAAACACAGCTAGTCTTTCACTTTTTAATATCTTATAAAGCAATTCTTGTTGTTCAAGTCTATTTAAAACTATAAATTGATTGCCCAATAATTCTTTTATTCTTTCTTGTTCTTTAATAATATTCTTCTCCTCATGTAATTGTATCTCTATAGAAGAAACATTATTGTTTTTATTAATTAAATTTTGAACAAAATTTATTGGCGTGATAATATATTTTTCGTCAATCTCAGGCTGTATAGAAAATATGCCAACCGGAGACAATGAGGACGTTTGGAATGAATTTCTAATATTTAATAATGTATTTGCCTTTCTATTAGGAACATATACCTGTAATTTTTCAAATAAAGACCCCACTCCCATTGAAAGATAATACGACACCCCTCTACCAACAATTGTAACATTATCATTTTCATAATCATTAATATAATTTCCCTGAATTATTAAAGAATCAAAATCTACAAGTTGATCATAATCTTTGCCAACCCCTTTTAGTATTGATATAAATTCTTTCTCTTGATATTTTAATAAAACTTTCTCCTCAAGGGTTGGCACAATAAATGCTATATTATCATTTTTTATATTGTTTATGTTTATTGAATCTATATTGAATGTTTTCCCTTGAAAACTAGTAATCTTAATATGAGGGTCATACGAATTATACATGCCTAAAATTAAATTCTCAAAACCATTAAAAACAGAAAGAACTAAAATTAATGCAGCCGTACCTATACATATACCAAAAAATGATACCAATGAAATTATATGAACAAGCCTTTTCTTTTTGTTTGTTAGAAAGTATCGTCTTGAAATCAGCAATGGAATGTTCATTAGATTTATTTCTTTAATAATTGATTTATTTCTTCATAGTAATCTCCTGAATCATCTAAATGAAATTGTAACTCTGGAATTATACGTAATTGATGACGAACTCTCATAGCTAATTCTTTCCGAATAGGAATTTTATTTTTATTTATTACTCTAAGATTCTCTACAGCCTCTTTAGAAGGGAAAACACTGATAAATATATTTGCATATGCTAAATCAATAGATATTCTAACAATAGTTATACTAGTAATAGCGTTATTTAATATGTAAGAAAATTTGCCACTTAATATTAATGATAATTCCTTCTGTATTAATCTTGAAACCTTTTTTTGTCTTGTTGTTTCCATATTGCAAAAATAGGGAATCCTTTCATATCTTTGTAAAATGTATTTTTTATTAAAAATAATTAAATATACAAAACCGTATACTTATTACATAATATTAAATATGTTGTCAAATATACTTAGTGTTATATTTTCTCTTTTTTCACTAACAATGGTTATTCCTTTCTTAGGAATTTTATTTGAAACACAAGAAAAAATTTATAATCCTCCTCCCTTTGCATTAAATAGCATATCAATAAAGGAAAATTTTTATGCTGTTATTACATCTATAATGGATGAAAAAGGGAAAATAGAAGCTTTATTATTTATATGCATATTAATACTTATAACATTCTTCTTGAAAAACTTATTTAGATATTTAGCATTATTCTTTTTAACTCCTATCAGAAATGGAGTAGTACATAATATAAGAAATGATTTACACAAAAAGATAATATCTTTAAATCTACGTTTTTTTTCAAAAAATAGAAAAGGTGATTTAACCGCAAGATTAACATCAGATTTAATTGAGATTGAATGGTCTATAATGAGCTCACTAGAAATGATAATTAAAGACCCTTTACAAATAATCGTCTATCTGAGCACTCTAATTATAATTAGCCCAAAACTAACATTATTTGTGATTGTATTATTCCCTATTACTGGTTTTATTATTGGTTTTATAGGAAGATCTCTAGAAAGGTCTTCAGATAAAGGACAAAAAAAAATGGGAGATTTACTTTCTATTATAGACGAAAATCTATCAGGATTAAGAATTATCAAAGCTTTTAACATTCAAAAATATATCACAAAAAGTTTTGAAAAAGAAAGCAAAAAGTATGAAAAAATAATGAATTCATTACTAAGAAAAAAAGATTTATCTTCTCCTATGAGTGAATTTCTTAGCACAATAGTTATGGTAATAGTTATGTGGTTTGGGGGGAAATTAGTATTAAGTAATAATGGAAATCTAAATGCGCAGGAATTTATTGGTTATATATTAATATTTTCACAAATCATACCTCCAGCTAAATCATTAACAAGTTCATATTACCATATAAAAAAGGGAAGCGCTTCAGCAAAAAGAATATATGAAATACTAGAATTAAAAAGTCAAGAAAAAAACTCTATAAATAAAAAATTAAGAAACATCAAGTCATTTAATGATTCTATAAATTTTGTAAACGTTTCATTTAATTATGAAGGGGGTTATGTGTTGGAGAATATTAACTTCTCCATTAAAAAAGGAACAACAGTAGCATTAGTAGGACAGTCAGGTAGCGGAAAATCAACATTAGCAGATCTATTAATACGGTTATACATTGTAAAAGAGGGGGCAATATATATTGACAATATAAATATTAACGATATCAAAAAAAGTAAATTAAGAAATCTGTTTGGAATAGTTAATCAAGAATCTATTCTGTTTAATGACAGTATATTAAATAATATTAAATTAGGAAAGTTAAATGCAACACAAAAAGAGATTGTTCATGCAGCTAAAATTGCAAATGCTCATGATTTTATCTCAAAAAAAGAAAATGCCTATAAAACAAACATAGGAGAAAAGGGTAATAATCTCTCTGTTGGAGAAAAACAGAGAATTAGTATAGCGCGTTCAATACTTAAAGATCCTGAAATATTAATTCTTGATGAGGCAACATCTGCACTTGATAGTAAATCTGAAAAATTAGTCCAAGAAGCTTTAGATAAATTAATGAAATCTAGAACATGCTTGGTCATTGCTCATAGATTATCAACAATTAAAAATGCGGATCAAATTATTGTTTTAAAGAAAGGAAATATAATCGAACAAGGAACACATAACGACTTGATGAGTCAAAATGGTCATTATAAAAAGCTTTATGATTTGCAATCATTTTCTTAGTAAAGAAAATTATTGTACGGATACCTTACAGAATGTAAATCTTTTATACTTGAATATATCGTGTCTTTAAACTGATTGAAATTAGTCTTGTTAATTGCTGAAATAAATATACTATTATTAAGCTTTGCCATCCATGTCTTCTTTAAATCTTCTAAAGATAAGTTCTCTTCTGTCTTTAACGTTAAATCATCATTATCTTTCTCGATATAACTATAAGCATCAATCTTATTGAACACTAATAAAGTAGGCTTATCATTAACCCCTATTTCTAAAAGTGTTTTATTTACAGTATTAATATGATCTTCAAAATTAGAATTAGAAATATCAACTATATGAATTAAAAAATCTGCCTCACGAACCTCATCTAATGTAGATTTAAATGATTCTACTAATTGGTGTGGCAATTTTCTAATAAATCCTACTGTATCTGTTAAGAGAAAAGGTAAATTTCCTATCACAACCTTTCTTACAGTTGTATCTAGCGTTGCAAATAGTTTGTTTTCTGCAAAAACATCAGATTTTGAAAGAAGATTCATTAAAGTAGATTTTCCAGCATTTGTATACCCAATCAAAGCAGCTCGAATCAAATGTTCTCTTCCTTTTCTTCTAGTAGAAGCCTGTTTGTCTATCTTTATTAATTGTTTTTTGAGATGTGATATCTTATCTTTGATTATTCTTCTGTCAGTCTCTATTTGTGTTTCTCCAGGGCCTCTCATTCCTATACCTCCTTTTTGTCTTTCAAGATGTGTCCACATTCTAGTTAATCTTGGCAATAGATATTGATATTGCGCAAGTTCAACTTGAGTTCTAGCTTGAGCTGTCTTAGCTCGTTTAGCAAAAATATCAAGTATTAAATTGCTGCGATCTAAAATTTTACATTGCTTTTCAAAAATACGCTCTACATTTCTAATTTGAGTTGGCGTTAAATCATCATCAAAAATAATAAGATTAACATTGTTTTCTTTACTATAATGAGAAACCTCTTGTATTTTCCCTTTTCCCAAAAAAGTTTTATGATCAGGCATTGGTATTTTCTGTGTAAATCTCACAACAGGTTTTGCTCCTGCTGTTTTAGCTAAAAAAGCAAGTTCATCTAAATATTCTTCAGATTGCGATTTGTTAATTTCAGGAGTAATTAAGCCAACTAGAATAGCTGACTCCATATTAATTATTGTCTGCTGCTTGCTTTTTGCGATTATGAATAAAACTCTTTATAAAAGTTGCCATTGCTACAATTCCAGTAGCCATCATTATACCAACACGAAGAATTGACATAAATCTTTCTTCATCAATTGCCGCATTTAAAGGTTTTGTTAAGCCTATTATAGCCAATAAAGTGATGAGAACCGCAATATGAGCAATCGTTTTGTTTTCTTTTTTAATCCCATTATTACATAACAATAAAATAACACCAAAAAAAAGAGGAATGAATGTTGTAACTGATGGAGTCGTTTTCTCTGGTGTAGGCTCATAGGAAAAATATGCCCATAATGACATTGCTATTAAGCTTACAACATTTAACATATTAGCTTGAGAAGTTTTCATAATATTTATTTTTTATTTCAAAACAAATAAACAAAATTATTTATTAAAATTTTGGTACTTTCACACCTTTATTAAAAAAATGAGAGTATTCTTAATCTTAATAACTATATCCATTTCATTCTGGAAAATTAATGGTCAAGAAACATTCCCTATAAATGGGATTGAAAATACTTTTCAGCCTATATATGCATTTACTAATGCCAAAATAATTGTTAGCCCTGATATAAAATTAAATAATGGAATATTATTGATTCAAGGAGATAAAATTATCGATGTTGATAGCAATATTAATATTCCAAAAGGAGCTATTATTAGAAATTTGGATGGGGCTTATATATATCCTTCATTTATCGACTTGTATTCAACATATGGATTAAATGAAAAGAGTTCAAGCAAAGCAAAAAAAGATTTCAGGCCTCAATATAAAAGTAAGAAAATTGGAGCATATCATTGGAACGAAGCTATACACCCAGAAATTAATGCTAGCGATAAATTTATAACTTCTTCAAAAGATGCAAAAAAATATCTAAATAATGGTTTTGGATCTGTATTAACACATTTCCAAGATGGAATAATGAGGGGAACAGGAACTTTTGTGTTGCTTTCAAAGCAAAGCCCACACAATAATATGATTATAAAAGATGCTGCAAGCTTTTATTCTTTTAACAAAGGAACATCTAAACAAAAATATCCAACATCTTTAATGGGGAGTATTGCTCTTATTAGACAAACTCTTTTAGATGCAGAATGGTATGGATTGCAAAATGAGCAAACCAATATTTCATATAATGCTATTAATAATCAAACAACATTACCAAAAATATTCTCAATAAATCACGAACTAGACTTTGCAAGAGCATACAGTATTGGAGATGAATTTGAAATTGATTTTATTATTAAAGGGAATGGAAAAGAATACAGTGAAGTAGATAATATTAAAATGTTTAATCTTCCTATTATTATCCCTATTAACTTCCCAAAAGCATATGATGTAAGCAATCCTGAAACCTCCAGAAATATAACTCTTAAAAAATTGAAGGAATGGGAAATAGCCCCATACAATGCTTATATATTAAGCAAAAATAATATTCCTTTCTGTATCACTTCTTCAGGATCTGAAGATAAAGAATTTCTAAAAAATCTAAAAACAACAATCAAAAAAGGATTAAGTAAAGATGAGGCGTTAAGATCTCTTACAACTAGGCCGGCATCATTAATCAATATTAATGATAAAATAGGCACGCTAGAAGCTGGAAAAATTGCTAATTTCTTTATTTCTTCTAATGATATATTTGAGAATGGAGAAATCTATGAAAATTGGACCGCTGGAGAGCAACATATCATTAATAAAAAATCTGAATTTGATATTAGGGGGTATTACACCTTTAATTCTAAGGAATTTGGAAATGAGTTGGTAATTATAGAGGGGTCTAAAATCAAACCACAAATAAAATTTAATTTTTTAGACTCTACTACTCTAATAACAAATTTATCAAACAATAATATCGTATTTAGTTTGTCTAACGCGACATTTAGAGCTTCAGGAAAATTTAATAACGATATAATAACTGGAAAATACCAAAATGAGCAAGGTGCTTTCTATGAATTTACAATGAAAAGAGATTCTATCTATAAAGAAAAAGAAGATTCCTTTATATTAGATGTTAAGCAAGAAACACCATCTATTTGGTATCCTAATAAGGCATATGGATTTGAAGATCTTCCATCTTTCGAAACAATAATTTTTAAAAATGCAACTGTATGGACAAATGAAAAAGAAGGAATTATTATGAATACTGATGTAATAATTAATAACGGAAAAATTGTTGCTATAGGCACTCTGCTAAATCCTAAAGATTTCTTGAAAGAAGAAAATTATACAGTGATAGACGCCTCAGAATTACATCTAACATCAGGAATTATAGATGAACATTCACACATTGCTATTAGCAAAGGTGTAAATGAAGCAAGTCAATCATCTTCTGCTGAAGTTAGAATTGGTGATGTTATTAACTGTCAAGATCATAATATTTACAGACAGTTAGCTGGAGGAACTGTAGCTGCACAATTATTACATGGTTCAGCAAATCCAATTGGGGGTCAATCAGCAATAGTAAAATTAAGATGGGGGGAATCATCTAATAATATGAAGATTGATGATGCTAAGCCTTTTATTAAATTTGCATTAGGAGAAAACGTAAAACAAAGTAATTGGGGGGATTTTGAAAGAATACGTTTCCCACAAACTAGAATGGGGGTGGAACAAATATTTTATGAATACTTCTATAAAGCAAAAGAATATCAAAAAAAATGGAAAAATTATAATAAATTAAGCTTTAGAGACAAAAAATATACAATCCCTCCTAGAGAAGATTTAGAACTAGAAGCTTTAGTTGAAATATTAAATAAAAAACGATTTATAACATGTCATTCATACGTTCAATCAGAAATCAATATGCTAATGCATGTTGCTGACTCTATGGGCTTCTATATAAATACTTTCACACATATATTAGAAGGATATAAAATTGCAGATAAAATGAGAGAACATGGCGCAGGAGGCTCAACCTTTTCTGATTGGTGGGCATATAAATTTGAAGTTAATGATGCAATACCCTACAATGCATCATTATTATATAATAAAGGAATTGTCACTGCAATTAACTCTGATGATGCAGAAATGGGGAGAAGACTTAACCAAGAAGCTGCTAAAGCTATAAAATATGGAGGGACTAGTGAAGAAGAGGCATGGAAGATGGTTACGTTAAATCCTGCAAAATTATTACATCTTGATGAAAGAATGGGAAGTATAAAGGTGGGAAAAGATGCAGATATTGTTTTATGGGATAACAATCCGCTTTCTATATATTCAAAAGTGCAACAAACTTATGTAGATGGAAAACTAATGTTTGATATTGAATTTGACAAAAAACTAAGGGATAGAGATCTTGCAGAAAGAATGAGGATTATTAAATTGATGGCTGAAGACAAAAATAAAAACAAACAACAACCTCCTTATAAAATAAAAGAGAAATTATATCACTGTTGTAAACATCGTTCTCATAATAATTATGAATAAAACACAAATTATATTACTTGTTTTTTTAATGTTTAGCTTAAACTTACAAGCTCAAAAACCAATATTATTTATTGGCGGAACTGCTCATTTAGGGAATGGAAAATCAATTGAAAATTCAGCAATAAGTATCTTAAATGGAGAATTTGAATTGGTTGCAAATGCTTCAAAAATAAGAATTAACCCTGAAGCTTTTGATACCATATATAGAATTCAAGGCAAACATATATATCCTGGATTTATTGCTCCAAATTCAACATTAGGAATTACTGAAATTGGAGCTATACGTGCATCTCACGATTATAGAGAAACAGGCAATATAAATCCAAACGTGAGATCGCTTATTGCGTATAATACTGAGTCTAAAATAATTAAAACTGTAAGAACTAATGGGATTTTAATTGCACAAATATCCCCTCAAGGAGGGCTAATATCTGGTCAATCTTCAATTATGTATCTTGATGGCTCAAATTGGGAAGATGCACAATTAAAATCAGATGATGGAATACATGTTAATTGGCCTTCTTCTTATTATAGTACTGGATGGTGGGCCCAACCAGGAGAAATAAAAGAAAATGAAGAATATGAAAATAAAATCCAAGAAATAAAACATGTATTTGATAAAGCATATGCTTACTATCAATCATCAAGTCTTATAGATTTAAGACTAGAAAGTATGAAGGGACTGTTTAACGGTAATAAAACACTATATATTTATAGTAATCAGGCAAATGATATTAGGGATGCAATCGAATTTACAAATAAATTTAAAATTAAAAAAACTGTTTTGGTTGGAGGAGAAGAGGCTCTTGAAATTAAAAAACTATTAAAACAAAATAATATCTCTCTAATATTAAACCGAATACATAGATTGCCAAATAATCAAGACAGCCCTATTGACGGGCCATATAGTCAGCCTAGCAAATTACAAGAAGCCGGGATAACATTTTGCCTAAGTTATGAAGGAGATATGGAGGCTATGGGAACTCGTAATTTGCCATTTACTGCAGGCACAACAGTTGCTTATGGTCAAAAGTATGAAAATGCTGTAATGAGTCTTACTTTAAATGCTGCAAAAATTCTTGGAATAGATCACAGGGTAGGAAGTATAGAAAAGGGCAAAGAAGCTACATTTTTCATATCAACTGGAGATGCACTAGATATAAAAACAAACAATGTAGAAAAAGCATTCATAAAAGGTAAGGAAGTTGATTTAAATAATCATCAAATAGAATTATTTAATAAATATAAAGATAAATAAATATTAATATCCTATATTTTTTCTCACTCTCATTAAAACATCCTGTGCTATAATTCTTGCTTTTTTAGCCCCAATTATTAATTCTTTTTCTATTAAATCTTGATTAGACATCAAATAATGAAACTTTTCTCTCTCTTCCTTATATAATTTACATATGAGTTCAAATAACATTTCCTTAGCATGCCCATATCCAAAATTACCTTTATGATATTTTTCCCTCATTAAAGAAACCTCTTCTGTACTTGCAAGTAATTTATACATATTGTACACATTACACTGATCAGGATCTTTTTTATCTTCTATTGATTTAGAATCTGTTTTTATACTCATTATCTGTTTTCTTAACTGTTTATCTGTAAGAAAAATATCAATAACATTATTATATGATTTGCTCATTTTCTGTCCATCTGTTCCAGGAA
>MDSZ01024200.1_pt1 | contig 17126 bp, 14 predicted proteins | sample 811201 | NCBI WGS metagenome assembly MDSZ01 (sample SAMN05326647, study PRJNA326480) | marine metagenome | isolation source: seawater | place: Indian Ocean: North | collected 2010
ATAGAATTAGACTTTTCCTGGCCTTCATTCAACAGCGGACTATACTGGGTGGCGCTCCGACTTTACGGTTGCAGGTACAGCCAGTGAATTTCGCACTGATTTCCCACCATGCATTTCAGTATGAGTTGTTTTTATTAAATTAATATAAAATTTTCAAGCATTCATTTTATTAGATCTTGACGCATTATATTAATAAATATTATAGGTTTATAATTATGTTTGATTTAATAAAAAGAATACTAAGATCAATTGGATATAATTTCCATAAAAATGCAATTGAAGATTTTCATGCATATGACCCAATTGAGTCTTTTAAAAGAGATGAAATCAAATCAAGCTATCAATATTTTAAAGAATTTTTCTACAATAGTGTTTTGTTTAGCACTACTAACGGAATAAGATCTTTTGCTATAAATAAATCTTTAGAATATTCGAATAATGAAAATGAATTATTTATGGAATTTGGTGTACACGAGGGTAAATCAATAAATTTTTTCTCAAAATATTTGAAGGAAAAAAACAAGAAGATTTATGGATTTGATAGCTTTCAAGGTCAACCAGACGATTGGCCAGGGTATATAAGAACAAAAGGCTATCAAAAACTTGATAAAAAAGACATGGATAAATTGAATTCAAATGTCGAAATCATTGATGGTTTAGTTCAAAACACACTTGAAAAATTTCTTTTGGATAAAGAAAAAAAAAAGATACTTTTTGTCCATATGGATTTAGATTTTTATCCTTCTACATTATTTGTTTTGAAAAAAATTAAACCATATTTATCAAATAATGCGATCATTTTATTTCATGCTGTCCATAATTATTCAGGATGGAAAAATGGAGTTATCAAAGCGATAAATGAAACTTTTGAAAAAAATGAATTTGAATTTATTGCGTTTAGTTCAAAAATTCAGGGAGTAATAAAATTTAAAAAAAAAAATTGAGATTATCTACCTGTAGCTAACAGTTCTAAACCTTTTTCTTCTACTGTAACTGGTTTAGGTAATTTGTTTCTATTATTGATTACTATCTTTCTTAAAGATCTATCTATTGATTTATTAACTTGATCAATTTCATAATCTTTAAATTCAAGTTCTTCGTTTATTTCTTTTCTATCAACAAAGAAATTATATTTTTCTTCACCATACTTTGCTTTATATTTAATTATATCTTTAAATTTTATATCTGACATTAGTTTTACCAATCTGACTAATATGTTCATGGATATAAATGGAAGACTTAAAGAAAGAAAAAGTTTAGAGAAAACATGTAGGTAAGATTTTATCTTGTCCTTAAAATTTAGTTTCTTATTTTTTGCTCTTCTGAAATCAGAAAAAAATACATTAAATGAAAATTTCATACATTTTTGATTTAATTCTTTTAATCTTTGGAAAATATTTATTTTTTTATTTAGAATTAAATCGGAATAAGCTTTTTTACCAACATATCGATATAAGTAAGTCCAAAAGTGAATTTCTTTTCTATCAAAATTTGTTTTATTCAGATAATTAAGTACACCGTGGTCGTCAAATTGAAGAGCTGTTTTAATCATATAATTTTCCTCTTCTTCAGGTGTCTTTCCAATTAGACCTATTTGCTGACAGTATTCATACAATGGAGTGCCCGGTATTGCTATTGTCCAATTAGGATAAGAATTATCCCAATCCATATCTAATAAGTATCTTAATTTTGCAACAAATTCTGCTGACTCGATTACAGTACCTCTAGTTTCCCCCGGCATTCCAACCATAAAAGCATCAGTGGTAGTTCTTACACCAGCTTCTTTGCAACTAATTAATGCCTTGTATACGTCGTCAAGTTTTATCTTTTTTTCCATAATGTCCAAAATTTTTTGACTTCCAGACTCTAATCCAAATCTAATTGCTACTAGATTATTTTCTTTATAAAATTTCAGATCATCATGGTTGACACTTGCGACTCTAGCTCCCTCTGCAGACCAGTAGATTCCATGTTTTTTAATAATTTTTGCACACTCATAAGCCTGAGTTTTGTTACTTCCAAAGTTTTCGTCATCTACGATTAAAGCTCCCACGTTATATTTTTCTTTCAATCTGATGACCTGTTCTTCAAAATATTTTGGTTCAAAAACTCTATAACCTTTTTGTGCTCTTTGACAAAAAGTACATCTTGCAACGCACCCTTTTGATGTTTGTATTCTGCCAATTTTTTTACCTTTAATTTCATTATAGATTTTCATTCCTTCTTCATCCAATTGATCTAAAAGATATTTTTTCAGATCATTTGGTGTATCAATAGGATCAAAAGTTTCAAAAATTAGATTACCGTCGCCTCCAAATTCTTGAAGCCCATCTTTGTACCTTTCAAAATCAACATATTGCATTTCTGGAGCAACCATCTGTTCAGCATTCCCAGTCACAATCATTTTGTTATTTTTATCCTTAAACGCTAAGCCTTTTGTTAAAAGTAGGTTATCAATTTCTAGATTTGTCCTATCAGGATTTTTATTTATATATTCAAGTAATTTATTAAAAGGCTTTTCGCCATCTCCAACTACACAAACGTCAGTTTCAGTTTTTGCAAGAATAACATTAGATGAGGAAGTAATATTGCCTCCAACTACTACCCATGCATTAGGCAGTGTATTTCTTACAATTTTAGCTATTCTTTTTAGGTGTGGGTAACAATGTAGAAAAACCGCACTCAACCCAACTACTTCTGGCTCATATTTTTTTAAATTTTTTATAATTTCATCGTCAGAGTGTCTGAGGTTGTTAATATCATAAACCTCACCATTGAAACCACATTTTTCCATTGATTGTAAAATTCTTAAAACTCCTAGGGGAAAGGTAATATTAGGAGAACGTCCATTTCGAGGTATTAATGGCTCTGTTGGCTCCAATGAACCGTCTGGGATTGTACACAATAAAACTTTCATATTAATTTAATTCATCTTTATAATAACTAGTTTGGGTATCATTTTTTAATTCAACTCCATCAGGTAAACAAATATTTGGATTTTCTATTTCTTTAAAGGCCTCAATACCACCATGAGGATCTGCGTCTGGTTTTGGCATATATTTTTCTAAGTATTCGACTTTTAACTCATTAAAAATTTTATTTCCTTCTTTATCGTTTTTTTCAGCTCTAGCTATCTCTTTCCATCTGTTTTTTGGAAACTTAACATACATAGAAAAACATTTTCTTATTTCCTCTATTTCGTGTGGAGGATATTGAGGCATATTTAATTGACTCTCAGCTGTTAAACATTTTGTAATTGTATCATGTTTGATTAGACCAAGATCTTCACACATTTTTCTCAAAGGCGTGCCATGAAAAGGTACAAAAGAATAAATACTCGTGTTTGTAGCATCAATTTCTCTATTTAGTTCAATTGTATCGAACGCAAGCTTTTTAGTCTCTGTTGGAAATCCCGTTATATTATTCGTACTAAATTGTATTTCATATTTTTTGGGTATTCTTAAACGTTCAATTATATCTTTATTTTTCCATCTTCTATCTAAAATTTTTTTCCTGAATTCTTCATTTCCATGTTCAATTCCAAAAGAGATTCTGTGTAAACCAACTTCTTTAAGTTTTTTCATATTATAATCAGTTACTGTTTCCGGTCGAGTTTGCATCCAAAAAGGTAAATTTATATCTGAATACATTTCACAGAATTCATCAAATTCTTTTGTACTCATTCCAAGGAAGGTATCAGCCCAAAAATAGTTATATTCAACTTTATGAACATCTTTGAAATATTTTAATTCTTTATGAACTAAATCCATCTCTTTTTTTCTATAAAAGTTATGACCCAGACCTTTGTAAAAAGCCATTTGATCTGGAGAGTTACAAAATCTACAAGTAAATGGACAACCTCTTATAGTTTCTATAGGTATCATTTTATAAACTTTACCCGCCATTGGTCTATAAAGTCTATTTTCCTCAAATTGAGAAATATCAATTATAGGATTATCATTTATATTTACTGGTTTACTGATTGGATTTTTTTTAATTATATTTCTATCTTTTAAATATTCGGGACCGATTGTTTTTATCCAACAATTTGTTACATCATCGTAATTTTCTTTATTTTGAATTTTTTTACATAAATCAATTAAAGCATTTTCTCCCTCACCTACACATACAATGTCAATTAAATCATTTTTTATGCAAATATCAGGTGCAAAAGTTGGAAATACTCCCCCTGCAATGACAGGAGTTTTATTTTTTATTTTATAGTCTTTTACTTCATTTAGTATCCTTATTCCTAGTTCCCACATATCTTCAGTAGATGATATCGCAATTAAATCAGGTTTAAATTCGTTAACTTTTTTTCTTACATCATCTTTCCAATCAGAGTTTTTAAGTCTAATACCCTTATTTTTCATTGAATAGGGAGCAACATTAAGTTTTTCCATTTTACTACCATCAGAGTCTATTCCATGGTCCACTGAATAATAAGTAGTGTCAAAAATATCTATCTTATGACCTTCTTTTTTTAAAATTGCTGTGAACATAGCAATAGCTGGAGGCAACATATTCATCCCAAATGTATTGGGATATATAAATAAAACATTAATTCCCATGATGAGTAACTATATAATCGCTTGTTAATTATCTTTAAAGTGTTATTTTTTCAACAAAAAATGGACCACTTTAACCTCCGTTATTAAGTTTTTTTAAGTATGAGACAAAATAGATCAAAAATAAAAATTTTAGATTGTACCTTAAGAGATGGAGGGTATTACAATAACTGGAATTTTCAAAAAAATTTGGTTCAACAATATTTAGATACAATGTCCGAAACAGGCATTGATTATATAGAATTAGGTTTTAGATTTTTAAAAAAAAATTCTAAATTAGGTAACTGTGCATTTACAAAAGATAGTTTTATCAAAAGTTTAAAAATACCAAAAAAAATGAACATTGGCATAATGGTTAATGCGTCAGATTTAAGTTCACTTCAAATTTCAAACGAAGAAAAGGTAAAGTTAATTTTAGAAAAAAAAAAAAATAAAAAAAACTTAATTAAATTTATTCGTTTTGCATGCCATTTAGAGGATGTGAAACACATACTTCCATTAATTGAAATAATTAAAAAAGAAAAGATAAAGGTTTTCATTAATCTTATGCAAATATCTGACATTAAAAAAAAAGATTTAATAAAGACTATTTATCTTCTTTCAAAAAGTAAAATGGATGTTTTTTATTTTGCAGATAGTATGGGTAGTTTAGACTCTGATAGAATAAGAGAAATTTTAAAATTGATTAAATCTAAATGGAACGGTGAAATTGGATTTCATGCACACGATAATATGGGTAAAGCTTTATCAAATGTAAAGTCAGCCGCTAAAAATGGTGTAACCTGGATTGATTGTACAGTTTTAGGCATGGGTAGAGGTCCAGGTAATGCAAAAACTGAGTATGTAGTTATGGACTTCAAAGATTACTTTAATAAAAAAGTAAATATTGTTCCATTACTAGACTTAATAAAAAAATGTTTTGAACCATTAAAAAAGAAATATGATTGGGGACCTAATCCTTATTATTTTTTATCTGGATCATATAAGATCCATCCAACTTTTGTTCAAACAATGATTTCAGAATTTAGGTTAAAACCAGTTGAAATTTTATCAGCTTTAGAAAATTTAAAAAAAATAGGAGGAAAAAGATTCAATAAAGGTTTAATTGAGTCAGAAAATACTATCTATAAAGGTAAAACATCAGGAAGTTGGGAACCAAAAAAACAAATTAAAAATAAGACTGTTTTAATATTAGGTGCTGGTCCAAGTTTATTTAAATTTAAAGACAAAATAGAAAAATATATTAAAAAGAATAAACCGTTTGTTATGGTTGGAAATAATTTAAATATTGTAAATGAGAAGTTAATAAATGTTCGTATTGCATGTCATACTTTAAGAGTTTTAACGGAATATGAAAATTATAAAAAATATTCTAAGCCTTTAGTTTTACCAATTAAACGACTTAAAAATATTGTTTTAAAATCTCTAAGTAAAATAAATAAACTTGATTTTGGAATTCAAATTGAAGATAAAAAATTTGTTTTTAATAAAAATTGGGCAGTTCTTCCAAATGCAACAGTCATTGACTATTCTCTTGCTATTGCTACAAGTGGATGTGCTTCCAAGATTCTATTAGCTGGTTTTGATGGATTTAATTCTGATGTAGATCCTAGAAATTTAAGAATGAATGAAACATTTAAAATTTATAATTCAATGAGAGAGTCTTTACCATTATATTCAATAACTCCTACCAAATATAAAATAAAATTTAAAAGTAAAATTATATAGTGAGAAATTTTATTGTAGTAATACCTGCTAGATTAGACTCAAAAAGACTACCAAAAAAGCCTTTAATTATTATTGAGGGACTACCTATGATTATAAGAACTGCAAATCAATGCTCTAAAGTAATCGACAAAAAAAAAATAGTAATTGCTACTGATAGTAAAAAAATTAAGGCTGTATGTGATAATTTTTCCTACAAATGTGTCTTAACTTCAAAAAAATGTTTAACTGGAACAGATAGAGTCGCAGAAGTAGCCAAGAAAATTAAGGCAAAAATTTACATAAATCTTCAAGGAGATGAGCCAATTTTTAATCCAAATGATATAAAAAAATTTTTAAAGGTTGCATTAAGTAACCAAGATAAAATATTAAACGGATTTTCAGAAATTAAAAACATTACAGATTATAAAAATTTAAGTATTCCCAAGTTAGTTTTTAATAATTTGGGAGAATTGATGTATATGTCGAGGTCTCCAATTCCAGGAAATAAGAAAAATAGACTTATTCGAGCATGGAAACAGGTTTGTATATATTCTTTTCCTAGAAAAACTTTATTACAGTTTTCTGCAACTAAAAATAAATCATCATTAGAAAAAATAGAAGACATTGAGATTTTAAGATTTTTAGAAATGGGTTTTAAGGTAAAAATGATAAAACTTTCCTCTAATTCTTTTGCGATAGATACAAAGCTAGATTTGTCAAAATTAAAAAAAAGATTAAAAAAAAGATAGAACTAATAATAAATAGATGAAAAAAAAAATTATAATGATTATGGTTAATGTAAGTATGGGAGAATTAGATTGGATTTTACCATATCTTAAGTATGCATCAAAAAAATATCATATTTTTACATATTTCAGAAATCAACAAATTTATGATTCCTTTAAAAATAATAAAAATTTATTTCAAATTTGGAATTCAATAAATGATTTTACATATATTGAAAAATCAACAAATAATTTAGTTTATAAAGTATTATTAAAGGTTGCAAAATTAGTTAGGGTTGATGACAATTTAATAATAAGATTAAATAATAAGATTAGTCATTTAAATAATTTAAAACAAACAATTTCAAAAAAAACTAAATTAAAAAATTATAAACTTGAATTAATATTCTCATGTTTTGGTGAAGTAAATGCAATGTTTGATACGGTAAAAAAAATTGAAAGAAATAAAAGACCATTAATAGTTCATTTCCCAGTTTCTCCCATGCCTTATATAAAAAAAAAATTGAAAATTTTAGGAAAACATCCAGTTAAAATGCAGGGTGATTTGTTTTTGATAGGAAGAAAAGATGAAATTCCTTTATTTGATAAATTTATTTCTAGTAAGAAAATTAAAGTTTCAGGTGTTCCAAAATTTGATGAAAGTTGGGTAAAGGAATTAACTGCTAATAATAAAAAAAATGATTTAAAGATAAATAAATCGATACTAAAAAAAAGATTTATTATTACATTTGCTTATGAGTCAAATTTTGATAATCCACATTATTCGGATAAAATTCAGTACCTTTATAAACAGCTTAGAGATGTGATGGAGTGTGTTAAGAGCTTAAAAAATGCCACAATTATATTTAAACTTCACCCAAGAAAAAATTCACCTAAGTTTATTAAAATTTTAAATGAATATAACAAAGACATTTGGAAAATTTCGAAAATGCATCCAATATTATTAGCAAAAATATCAAACTGTTATCTCGCACATCCTGGATCTTCAACTTTAATAGATGCGGTTAGAGCAGGAACTCCAACCATACAACTGTGGAAAATAAAAAAAGACTCAGAGCTTAAATATAGAGAAGATACAATTTTTAATGTTGGATTGACAAAAAGAGTAAATGATAAAAAAGAATTACTTAGATTATTTAAAAAAATTAAAACATCTAGGAAAAATAACGAAATTTATAGACAAAAGAAAAATTTTTTAAAAGTTTACCCATATCTTAATTCGTCTACAAAGAGAATAGAGACAATAATTCAAAATGAAATTAAAAAAAAGTTATATGTCGAAAATTGATTTTATACATAAAAAACCAGTATACATTTTCAAACAAGAAAATTTTTTAAATCTAGATTTATATAACAATCTGAAATATAGCTTTAAAAATTTTGATCATAATAAACTTAAAAAGGGTAATGATGGTAAGTTTAGTTTGGATTCAAAAAGTGAGTATTATAATCAATTATTAAATTCAGATAATAACATGAAGAAATTTCATGACTTAGTTTTTAGTAAGCCATTTTTTAATTTTTTTTATAAGAATTTATATTTTAAGTATTTATTTTCTCAAAAAGATGACTTTTTTAGAGTTCTAAAATATTTAAGATTAGGAAAACTAGATTTAAATGGAAAAAAAAATATTTTTGATTTTTTATTTTCTAAAATAAGTATAAATATTAGCTATTCTTTAATTAATAATAATGGTTTGATTTTACCTCATACAGATAGTTTAAGAAAATTTTTGTCTTTAATGATATATTTTCCAGAATTTGATGACAGCAATGAGGATAAAAAATTGTTTTTAAATGAAAAAGATTATGGAACTACTTTTTGGAATTCTAGTATAAAAAATTTTAATAATGAACATATTTCTAATGAAAAAAAGAATGAATTTATAAAAAAAAGTGAAATTTTTTATACAACTCCATTTGAACAAAATGTTTTGTACGGTTTTATAAGAAATAACAATTCATGGCATAGTGTTGAGCCAAAGGAAATTAGCAAAGATTATATCAGAAAAAGTATCAATATTAATTTTATGTATCTGAATTAGGTATGAATTTTTTGAAAAGAATTTTAATTGCACCATTTTATTTTTTATTTTGGATTGGTTTTATATATTCTAAATTTCTTAAATTTTTAAATAATACTTTTTATACTAAATGGCACGATCTTTGTTTAAGATATATTGATAAAGAAAAAATTAGAATATCTCATACATCGTCAAAAAAAATTAAATATCAACTGGAATTTTATACCCCAAACTCAAGATCCAAAAATAGAATAATAACTTTTTCAAAAAAAGAACCAGAAACTTTGGAATGGATAGAGTCTCAAAAAAAAGATAAGTGTTTTTTTGACATCGGCGCAAATATAGGAATTTATTCAGTTTACAATTCAATAGTAAATGAAGGAAAAACCTATTGCTTTGAACCTTCTGGTTTTAATACACTTCAATTAATAAAAAATATAAATTTAAACAATCTACAAGAAAAAATTACAGTTATTACTAATCCATTAGCTGCAGTAGATGAGATTTCAAATTTATTTTTAGATAAATTGGACACTGGTGCATCAGAAGTTTTTTTTGGAAGAAAAGTTTATTCAGAAGTCAAAAAAAAAAAAGAAAAAAAAGAGGATGGCTTTTATGTAAGAAGTTTTGGAATTTCAATAGATACATTGCTTGAAAAAAAAGTTATTCCAGTTCCAAATTATATAAAGATAGATGTCGATGGTTCAGAGGAAGATATTCTGAAAGGTTCGAAAAAAGCTTTAGCTCATAATGATTGTAAAAGTATATTAATTGAAGTAAATGACTTAATCTCATCATCTGAGACCGAAAAAATTTTACTTGAGTGTGGGTTTAAATGTTCCTTTAAAAATTCAAAAAATAAAAATCAAATCTGGGAAAAATAAATAATGCTAAAAGAATTTTTTTTTGGAATTAAAGAAACTAAAAAATTATTTTTGATAATTGATCAGAAAGAAAAAAAAGGTATCTATATCACCTTTATTTTAATGCTTATTTCTAGCTTGTTGGACATGATCTCTATAGGATCTGTAATACCTTTAATTAATTCATTATTAAATCAGAGTTCAGAAAATAATTTAATATTTTTTTCAAATAATAATTTTTTTAAAGATATTCCAGAAGAAAATATTATGGATTATCTAATTATTTTTATAGTTATTTTATTTCTGTTAAAATATGTTTTTCACTTAGTATATACCTACTATACTAATAGAGTAATTCTCTCTTTAAAATCTTATCTTGCACATCGATTATTTTCTAAATATTTAATAAATGATTTTAAGTTTCATCTGGAAAATAATTCTGCAATTTTGATAAGAAATATTCAAACAGAAATAAGTGTTGTAATTAACAATTTTTTAAGTCCCTTATTATCGTTTACCTTATCTTTATTCACTCTTTTTTTTATTTTAATACTATTATTTTTTTATGAATTCGTTCCTACTGTTATTATAATTTTTTCTTTTGGTTTTATATCGATAATTTTAAATTTGATGACTAAAAAACCTTTAAAAAAGATTGGAGAAAAAAGACAAATACATACTTTAGGAATTTTGCAATATTTACAACAGGGATTTGCAATGATCAAAGAACTTAAAATGATGAATAAAGAAAAATTTATTCTAGAAAAATTTGATTACCACAATTTTTCTATGATAAATCTAGGAATTAAAAAAAGTATTCTTGGAGTTTTACCAAAGATAATCTATGAATTTAGTTTTATATTATTAATTTTATTATCAATACTTATTTTCTATACTTTAGGTGAAACGATAAATTATTTTTTATCTATATTAGCAGTTTTTGCTTTAGCGGCCTTTAGGATCATGCCATCATTAAATTTACTTTCTTCCTCATATCAAAAAATAAAGTTTGGTTCACCAGCCTTGGATGTTTTAATTAAAGAATTTGATGGCTCTCCAATAATCGATGAAGATAATAGATTTAAAGATAAAAAATTTTTGGGCAAAATATTTAAAAATAAGATTGAATTAAAAAAGATAAATTTTTCATTTTCTAAAAAACAAAATTTAATTTTAAATCAAATAGATTTATCAATTATGAAAAACTCGAAAATTGGAATAATAGGAGAAAATGGCAGTGGGAAGAGTACATTAATAAATCTAATTTGTGGTTTACTTAAACCATCTGAGGGTAAGATTTTAGTTGACGATAAGGATATTCAAACTTGTATATATGAATGGCAAAATCTAATTGGTTACGTTTCGCAAAATACATACCTATTAGATGATAATATAACCTCAAATATTGCTTTAGGCGTAAATGAGGAGAATATCGATAATAAAAAAATCGATTATCTGATGAGTTTCCTAGAAATTGATAAAAAATTAAACTCTAAAACTAATGTTGGAGAAGCCGGTAAAAATATTTCTGGTGGCCAAAAACAAAAAATTGCCATTATGAGAGCCTTATATAATGACCCAGAAATATTAATTTTAGATGAGGCAACTAATGCAATGGATTTTGAGTCTGAAAGAAAATTTTTGGATAAAATTTGTTCAAAAAACTTTACAAAGACAGTAATAATGATTTCACATAATCTAAAATCGTTGAAAAGATGTGAATTTGTTTATAGTTTAGAAAATGGTCAATTATCAAAAAGAGAAATTAACGGTCTTTAAATGAAAAAAAATTTAAATTTTAAAGTTGATAAAAAAATTATATCTAAAAGAAGTAATTGGAAATTCGATAAGCAAGTAGTTAGTAATTTTGACAAACATATAAACCAATCTGTTCCGTTCTACAAAATCTCTCATGATTTGACAGTTAAACTGTCAGATTTTTTTTTAAAAAAAGATAGTATTTACTATGATCTGGGTTGCTCAACTGGTATTTTGACAAAAGAGATACAAAATAGACATAAAAATAAAAAAATAAAGTGTACAGGATTTGATCAATCGAAGGCTATGTTGAAAATAGCCAAAAAAGGAAAAAGTAATGTAAAATTTGTTAATAAAGATTTAGAAAAGATAAAATTTAAGAAAAGTGATTTGATAACTAGTCTTTACACAATTCAATTTTTACAACCTAAATATAGACAAAATTTATTTAAAAAAATTTATAACTCTCTTAATTGGGGCGGAGCATTTATTTATTTTGAGAAAATAAGAGGTAGTGACGCGAGATTTCAAGATATTTTGAATTTTCTTTATTTTGATTTTAAACAAGAACAGGGCTTAACCCCAATAAATATATTAAATAAGGAGATTTCTCTTAGGAGTGTTTTAGAGCCATATACAATTAAAGCAAATATGGATTTTCTTAAAAGAGCAGGATTTACTGATGTTATGCCAATAGCTCAATATTTATGTTTTAAAGGGTTTTTAGCAATTAAATAAAATGAAAAAAACTTTTTTTATTACTGGAGGAACTGGATCTTTTTCAAGGAAACTAGTGGATTATTTGCTTACTAAAAAACTAGCAAAAAAAATAATAATTTTTAGTAGAGATGAATATAAACAATTTATGATGAAACAAAGTGACCTTGTAAAGAACAACGAGACAATAATGAGGTTCTTAATTGGAGATATTAGAGATAAAGATAGATTAGAGTTCGCTATACAAGATAATATTGATGTTGTTATACACACAGCAGCAATGAAACAAGTTCCGGCGACTGAATACAATCCATTTGAGGCAATAAAAACTAATATACTGGGAGCTCAAAATTTAATTGAGGTTTGTATTAAAAATAATATTAAAAATATACTTGCATTAAGCACAGATAAAGCAGCAGCGCCAATAAATTTATATGGAGCAACTAAATTAACTTCAGATAAATTATTCACAAACGCAAATTATATTAAAGGTAACAAAAGGTGTAAATTTTCTGTTGTTAGATACGGAAATGTAATGGGCAGTAGAGGGTCTGTTATTCCTTTATTTTTAAAACAAAAGAGAGAGAAAAAAGTATTTACAATTACAGATGTAAATATGACAAGATTCAATATTACATTGAAACAGTCAGTTAATTTTGTTGTAAATTGTTTGAATAATATGAAAGGTGGAGAAATATTTGTTCCTAAGATTCCATCATATAAGATTTTAGATGTAATTAAAGCTATTGACTCAAAATCTAAATTTAAAATAGTAGGAGTAAGGCCTGGAGAAAAAATCCATGAGGAAATGATTACTGAAAGCGATTCTATAAATACTCAAGAATTAAAAGATTGTTATATTATTCATCCTTCATATAAAAAATATGTTAATAAAGGTGGGAAGATTTTTTCTTATAATAGTAAAAACAACAATAAATTCTTATCTGTAGAAGAGCTAAAAAGGTTAATTGAAGAAAACAAAAAAGATTTTTAATTTATCAGAATGATTAGTTATGGTAGGCAAAGTATTGATAAACAAGACATCAACGCTGTAATTAAAGTCCTTAAAAGCGATTTTATTACCCAAGGTCCTACTATTGAAAAATTTGAAAAAAACTTAAAATTATATTTTAAGTCTAAATTTGCAGTTGCTGTATCAAGTGGAACTGCAGCTTTAAATCTAATTGCAGAAATTTTAAAATGGAAAAAAAATGACATTATAATTGTTTCGCCAATCACATTTTTATCATCTGCAAATTGTATTCTACAATCAGGCGCTACACCACATTTTGTAGATATTAATTTGGTAGATTATTCAATTGATCTTTATAAATTAGAAAAAGAAATTATTTCTTTAATTAAAAGAAATAAAAGACCCAAAGCTGTTATAGTTACCGATTATGCTGGACATCCTGCGGATTGGAATAAACTTAATAAACTAAAGAAAAAATATAAGTTTAAACTCATAAATGACAACTGTCATGCCATAGGTTCAGCAATTAAAAAAAATTACGGATATGCAATTAAATATGCTGACCTAGTAGCTTTAAGTTTTCACCCAGTTAAAAATATTACTACAGCCGAAGGGGGTGCAATACTTACAAAAAGTAAAGAAGAATATAAACTTTTAAAGAGCTTAAGGTCTCATGGGGTTGTAAAGGATCCTAGAATGCAAAAAATTCATGGTCCTTGGTATTATGAGATGAGACATTTAGGAAATAATTATAGAATGTCTGATATAAATGCAGCTCTTGGTATTTCACAACTTCGTAAAATAAATAAATTTATTAAAAAAAGAAAATATATATCAAATTTTTATAATAAAATTTTTTCTAAAAATAATAAATTTATCATACCAAACACAAATAAGAATTATCAGCATTCATATCATCTTTATCCACTATTAGTGAGATTTGATATGTTAAAAAAAAGTAGAAAAAAAGTTTTTAAGGAGTTTTTGAAACACAATATAAAACTTCAGGTCCATTATATACCTGTTAATTTTCAACCTTATTATAAAAAAATTCAAAAATTTGATAAAAATAAATTTAAGAATTCAATGTTTTTTTATAAATCTCAAATATCACTACCTATTTATTATGATTTAAGTTTAAAACAATTAATATTTTTAAAAAAAATTTGTAAAAAAATATTTAAAATCTAATGCAAGAATTTGAAGATCTTAATTTTTTAGATAACTGTGATATTGATGGTGGACTAAGAAAAAAAAACATTTTTAAAAAATCTAATTTAGCAAAACCACTCATTTCCATAATCACTCCAGTTTTAAATAATGAAAAATATTTTGAAGAATGCTTGGAAAGTATTTATTCACAAAAATATGATAATTTTGAACATATTGTTATTGATGGAGCGTCTAAAGATGGAACTTTAAGTATATTAAAAAAGTATAATGAAAAGATTGATTATTGGTGCTCTCAAAAAGATAAAGGAATTTATGATGCCTTTAACATAGGGATGAAATTAAGTAGAGGAGAAATTATTTGTTTTGTAAATTCAGACGATAAATTTTTTAATGACCAAACATTAAATTATGCACATACTGAATTTACAAGTAATAATGTAGATTTTATTTTTGGCCCTGTTAAAAAACATTGGGCTGTTTTATATGGCTATAAGCCTTGGAAGATTCATTTTAGTTGGGGTTTTTATTCAAGTCATTCAACAGGTTTTTTTATAAAAAGAAACTCAGCTAAAAAAGTTGGACTTTACAATCTCAAATACAAGTACTCTTCAGATTATGATTTTTTTTATAGAATGATTGTAAAAAAAAAATTAAAAGGCATTGGTACAAATAAAGAAAATATCTTTGGTGTTTTTCGAAGAGGAGGTTTTTCAAGTAAAGTAAAGTTTGTTGATCATTTTAAAGAGGAAATACAAATCAGAATAGACAATAATCAAAGTAAATTTCTTATATTTTTAATCATATTATATAAATCAATAAAAAATTTAAGAAAAATTATAAACAATTAATAATTTCATTTTGAAAATTTAACAAGGCTCTTTGTGATGAATGAATAATTTTCTATCAATTTGTTATACTCATTTTTATTTTTATTTTTATTGTATTTTTTTAAAGGTCTTTTTTGATTTATAATATTAATCATAATTTTGGCCAATTGCTTATAATTTACAGGGTCGAATAAAATTTTATTTTTATAAACCCTTTCTTTATGAACATCTATATTTGAAACAATAGCATACTTATTTAAATGAATTGCGTGTTCTAATGTATTTCCCCATCCCTCAAAAAATGAGGGATTAATAATTGCCAAACTATTTCTAATTAATGAAAAAACATCACTTAAAGATACTATTCCTAAGTATTTAATATTGTTTTGCAACTTTTCTTTTTTTATAAAATTTTGTAATTTAGAGAAATTTTCTGGGAATCTATAATCGTTTGGATTTCCTGTTGTAATAAGAAGAATATTTTTGTTTACTTTTTTTATTTCTTTAATTGCTTTAAAGACCACCAAATGATTTTTATGTTTCCAAAAATGATTAGGTAAATAAAAAAAATTTGTATTAATATTAAATTTTTTTTTAAGCTTTTTTGTTTTTAATAATTTAATATTTTTGCCTATAAACGTTGTATGATACAAAATTTTTGAGTTCTTAAATGCTTTAAAATTTATTTTTTTTAAATTATTTTGTACTGATTTACTACTTACTAAAATTTTAGATGCATGAATTGATGATAAATAAATATCCAATTTTCTTGCAAATTTTTGTTTAAAGTTGAAATTTTCAGGATATCTAAATTCCTGAAAATCAGGAAACCACTTGAGACTTGGAACTTTTGAATTTTTTCCTGTAAAATTAGTATGAGAAATAATCTTAATATTCTTCTTTTCTAAAAAATTGTCTATTAGAAAGTTTTTTCCAAAAAGTATAATTGAAAATAAATTGAAGATTTTATTCAATTTTGACCTTCTATTAAATAAATTAGATCTAATTATTTTTATTCCTTTAAATTTATTTTGTTCATTTTTAGTCATGAAATAATCAGTTAGAATAATTATTTCAAATTCACTATTTTTCTTTAGATTAATGATATCAAAAAAATTTTTATAATAATTAGTTACACCCAACCATCCTTCAAGTCTATAATTGATAATAAAGCCAATTCTAATTTTATTTTTCATTTTTTAAAAGTATCAAAAACTTTTAAATCACATTTAGAATCATTTAATCTTAAATATTTTGCTGGATTTCCAATGACCACTGTGTTGTCTGGAACATTTTTAGTCACAACTGAACCTGCGCCTACAATTGAGAAATTTCCAATTTCTATATCAGGTAGTACTGTTGCAGTTGCGCCTATGGATGAAAAATCCCCAACCTTTACTCGTCCAGCTAAGTAGCTGCCACCCATGATATGTGCACCATTCCCGATTACGCACTCGTGATCAATAATTGCACCAGTATTTAATATACAATATTCTCCCAGTTTTACTCCTCTGTTTACATAAGATTTTGGCATTGCAATCAACCCTTCACCAACAGCTGTTTCTTTATGAATGTAGCTTAATTTTGATTTTATGTTTATTGGTTTAAGCTTTAATTTTTCTAATTCTTTCGATATTTTATAACGTGCAAAACCATCTTCTCTAGCAATACATACATAGAAAAATTTTGAATTTTTAACAAATTTTTTAAAATCTATTGTTGAATTTGAAAAAATTGACTTGTTTTTAAAATATGGTTTTTTAGAAAATG
>MDSZ01101253.1_pt1 | contig 17126 bp, 33 predicted proteins | sample 811201 | NCBI WGS metagenome assembly MDSZ01 (sample SAMN05326647, study PRJNA326480) | marine metagenome | isolation source: seawater | place: Indian Ocean: North | collected 2010
AACTTGAAAACTAACCGTGAATGGTCCAGTAGAACTCGTTCCCCAACCAGCATTACCTGAATTAACAAATCTCCATCCTGGACCGAAATTGTAACCACCAGGATATGTATGTTGTAAATCCCATATCCAATTACCTGCTGATCCAGCTGGATTACCAGGTGCTGTAATTGGTGTTAGATTAGTAAATCCAGGACCTAATATAATTTGAAATGCATGAATCCAATTTATATTGATTCCATTAAATGATTGTAATGTATACGTTATCGTAATAACCTCTCCAGGGTTATATTGACCCAAAGGCAGGCCGATTGAATTTCCAGGAACTACTGAAGAGTTCTGAACACCAAGACATGGTTGAGCTATGATATCAAAACTAAATAAAAGACATATTATGATTATTATATTTTTCATCTTACTAACGTTATCGGTCTTACGTATCTATTATTTTTTACAAATACATTTATTGTATAAACTCCTATAGCACAATCCTTACCATTCCATGGCATATTACTATTTGCTTCAAATACTCTTTGTCCCCAACGATTATATATTGTAATATATTCTATATCATCAACCGATCTTCCTCCTATTATATATTCATCATTGATATTATCACCATTAGGTGTAAATGAATTTGGAAAGAATAAGGTTGCATATGGGCATGGTTCTACTGATACCTGATAATATGATGTGTCTCCTTCACAACCAAATCTTGTAGTATAAACCGATATAGAATATACACCTACACTATCAGGCCATTGAATCATAACAATATTATCGGATTCAGATATAATCTCTCCATTTGAAACAGACCAATAGTATAACTTATCAGCATCATAATTTACCTGATAAGATTGTGGTTCTATAGATACACAATCATTGTAGGTCTCTTGAGCTAATAAATGGATGGGTAATAATATGAATACCCACCATCTCATATTAAAAGTGTTGAATTGGACCTGTTACTGGTCCATTGTTTACTACTACATTTATAGTAGTCGAACAACCAGCCATAGTATACGTTAATACATAATTCCCTACTCCAGCTGCAGATGGTTGAAATGCATTAGCTACAACTCCTGTTCCGCTCCATGTTCCTCCTGCAGGATTACCTACTAATGGCGTAGTAGGATCGCCAGCACAAAATGGTCCTATAGCATTACCGAATAAGTCTAATACAAATACATCAAGTAATACTGGTGCACCTGGACATCCATTAGCATTTGATTCTATTACCTCAATTGCATTTGGATATAAACCTGATACTCCACCCCAGTCGACTGTAATGGAATTTGTTCCTTGTCCTGAAGTAATTATTGAACCACCACCATTGACAGTCCAATTGTAGGTAGATGTTGGTGTATTAGTTACAAAGTATTGCTCGCCTATAGCATTGGCACATACAGTGTCTGGATTGATTGTGGTTTGGCTATATGATGTTAATCCTAAAACAACAAATAGCAATGACAGTAATTTTTTCATAGCTCCTCTCCTTTATTTTATATTATACAACTATTGTTTATTATTCATTTGAAAAATATATGTATGAACTATATTACCAGCTTTATTTACCTTCTTACGATATTCGCAGGTTGCAATATCTCCCTTTCTTCTAATTTGATCTTTAAGGTGATCTAATCGTGGTTTATTTAGAGAACATAAAATTAGTAAACCATCTATAGTAGTAGCTCTAACTAGGTCGTCATCTATATTTTCTATAAATGCATTTTCAAACATATTTTTTACAAATTCATAATCTAAATCTTGATCCGGATTGATGCCAAATGATTTTAATATATTGACATTAGGAGACCATGGTTTCAATTTTGGTATAAGACGTTTACCTGCAACCAATCGTTCCATATAGAAATCAATATTTTCAGGATCTAATTTATCGAACCAATTCAAATATCTTTTATAATCATTTTGAAACAATTCTTCCTTATCTTTTGATTTTAATTTTTCCCATATGAGTGTTGCTAAAATTTCATTGGCTTCTGATATCATTTGTGAGTATCGTGATTGCTGCTCATCATCTAATGAATCAAACCATTCTTCAAAATTAAATTCATCATCCTCACTGCTATAATCCTTATTAGGATCAAAAAATTTATTAGTATGATTTACCCATGTTCCGCCTTTTGTAACATCACCACTGTAAGGTGGAATCTTAGGAAACGGATCTTCGTATTTTGGATAACTTATATCTATAGGAGATATAATTTCCTTTTTGGTAAATTCTATATTAGTATCACTTAAAAGTTTGTTTCTTGTTTTATCATCTAACATATCTAGATAAGTGAACATTAAATCATCTGTACAATTATAATATTCGAGCTTATACTTCTTTTTATCGACCTCGATCTTTTTCTTTAGATATGGTGAAACAAATTTTTTCATAATACTCCATAATAATATTAAGCCAACCATCCTCCGGGCTTTAACGACGTATGCCCTGTTTTACCGTTGGTTCTGGGTGCTTAATTAAGCAGCCATTGCCATTTCAACTGATTCGCCAGTTACACGAGACCTTCCTATACCCTTATCATTGTGTCAAATCCAGTCATCCCCATTTTGTAAATTTTTTCTTTGTGGAGATGGAGGGTATCGAACCCTCGTCCATCAATGCAGCTAATATAAGTCAAACAGCCTTTTCTTTTTCGTTATTTTTTTCAAGTAGTTTATTTTTCAATTCAACTAACTTTGCACATCGTTCATAATATTCTATTGAAATATAATATTCAATTAAAATATCTATAGTGCTTATATCGGTAGCGTTAGATAGTAACCAAGAACCTGGTTTAAGTTTGTCCAATTTTTTTCCAGTCAGAAGAAATTTATACGTGTTGTTAACAGCGATATGTAATAATTCTTCGTCGGTGCTATGTATTGGATCTATTTTCATTAGATACCCGTCAACAGCCTTTAGGACAATGAGCAACTCTCGGTAACATAAATCTAATTATAGTCATAATAATACTCTCCATTCTGTTAAGTTTCTTTATAATAAATAGTAAGTAATTTTACGAAACTGGGTTGAGAATAGCGTTTATTTTTTTATGAACCTTGTAAATCTCATTCATAAGCTTCTTATCCTCGACATATAATACGCTAGTGCTTTCCAATTTGAAAATTATATCATTTACCTTTTTCTTATCTTTCCTATATTCATCTGTATCAAAATTATTAAGAGGTTTACTTAATGATATATTATCAATAATTAAATCCTTTAATATTTTTAATTTAGCTCTAAATTTATCAATTGCTTCGACCGAATCATTCAATGAATTATTGAGATATTCAGCCGAAACATTATCGATAAGATTTCCTACTGTGTCCTGTATTCTTTTACCTTGCACACTATTATTTTTAGCTAATTTAGATAATTCATCTAATTGTTCTAATCTGTCTAATTGTCTATCAGCAAGCTGACTAAGCTTTTTTCGTTTTTCTCTTTCCACCCACGTTAGCTTTTTTGTTGACAACGACTTTTTTCTGTGTTGCTTTCTTCTTGCCATTTCTTCTATAATTTCTGGTTGACCTTCTGGTCTTTGATAGTGTTAACTTTCTTTGAAGATTATCGATTGCTATGTTTAACTTATTTATTGTTTTACTCTTCGCTACATTTGCAACCACGAAACCTATTATGAAACCTACTACTATTCCTATTATTGTATATAACATTTTTTCCCCTTTATTCTTTTTGTAAATATGGATAGACGATATGAAGTCAGGGAAGTGATTCGTATCGCCTACCCTATTTACTTATGTTTACAATTACTTCTTAACGAAAAAAGATGCTAATAAAACTAATACTATTAGTCCTACAAATCCACCATCACCTAGTGAAGTGATAAGAGCTGTTAAGTTAGCTACTACATCCATTCCGAAAACTGATCCACCTGTTAAGATGTACCATAGGATCGTTACTGGAAGAACTGCCATTAAGATAGTTCCTAATCCTGTAAAAAATCCTGCTACATATTTGATTACATTATCCATTGTTAATCTCCTATTGTTTTAGTCGTACTTGTTTTGTGGCAAAATTGCCAAGCTACAAAGGTTATCCCACTATGGGATGGTTAGAATCTGTAACTCAACCCTAGGTTGAAGCTACCTTCTCTTTCCCCGTTTTCGTCTTCTTTAAGACCCATGCTATAATTTGGTTCAGCATATAAACCTTTCCATACAGCTAAAGAGTAACCAAGGCCAACAGTTAAGTTGTCCATCATCTCTTCGGTTGGCGCTTGAACTGAAACAAACATATTTGCATTCCAGTTGTAACGACCCCAAAGATCATAATTCGCATCACCTTCAGCGTCTTCGCCATTCTTTACTAGACCAACAACCATGTTATCATTGAATTTATATCCAATACCCATGTTGTCTGTTAAGCTTGACATTTCCCATGATTCACCTTCTTCAGCAGCTTGGTAAGTTGTTACTACCATAAAATTCTGTGCAGAAGCGAACATTGTCATGCAAGCTAATGTTAATGTTAAAAATAAATTTCTCATACTATTCTCTCCTATATTATGATTTAATTTACCTTCGTAGCTAATTAAAAAGATATTGTTCTTTTTAATATTTTGTTAATAATTCTAGTTAACGTCCATTGAAATATTTCTGATAATAACTATAACTCGATTGTTATTTATATAGGATCAGAAATATTTCAATACACGAACTACTATTTACTTTACCTTTGCTTTCACCTTTTTAGGTGCTTTATAAGCATTCTTTTTAGTCGTATCTACATTTGTTTTCAGTAAACTTATTACTAAATCTTTATCTAGCATTCGTTCCTTTAACTGGCTGATTTTATAGGTTGAATATAAGTAAACCGAAAATCCTCCAATAAATACTCCTATAAGTGCGATATAAATATCATTTAATTCCATATCTATTCTCTTATCCTTTGTGCATCCCTAAACTTTTACTTACCTTATATCCATGCTTTCCAGCTTCCAATACTTCTTGGATCTTGCTGCATTCGGTAAATGTTAATGGGATTCTTTTACCGGCAATAATTAACTCACCGATTGTAATATTATTGTAACCATCTTTTCCATCTCCTCTCATACCTTCTTTGATTTGAAAGTCAATTTGGTTCCATAATTTACCATACCTTTTTTCTCTTGGGTGGGTATGAAGACCCGACTGAGCTACTCCCCAGCTTTTGTTTGGATTTGCCATAACGTTTTTATTTATTGATTATTATTATTAAATATACAAAACTTTTTTGTATTATCCTAATTTTTCTTGAATCTATTTCCTCTACGTTTATTGATACGCATTATTTTAGCTTCAACTCTTTCTGACGAAAATCTATTAGGATGGGTTCTTCTAATATTCCTAGCTAATTTGATACCATACTCTGCTGCATGTTCCCATGCTTGCCATACACTATTAGCTGGTGGTAATAATAGTTCCTCTCCTATAAATCCATCTATACCATTAGATACTAAATACCTTCCATCATTAGTTCTATAAGTTGTTGCGTTTGGATAAATTTTCGTAACCTTCTTTTTAATTTTTTGGAATAGTTTCCTTTTCTTTTCTGTAGGAAACTCTCGTAACTCATTATATTTCATATTATACTATTTTTGGTTCTTTACTAAATTCTTTTATCTCTCCTGTAATCAAATCCTCTTCAACCCACTTTCCAGTAAATTCTCCTTCAGAGGATAAATATGTTACTCTTGCATATACTAGTTTATCTGTATTTGCTTTTATATTGGCTTTGAAATTTTCTAAATCATTTTCAGTAGGGACTGGTCCTATTTGATACCCAATCATATCTTTTTCTTTCAACTTAAATTGAGCGATTGGGTTAATAGTAAAATGATTATACTTTGCTTTCCATTTAGGTTTTGGAGTACCTTTCTTTTTACCAGTCTTATATAATCTATCTTCTAAATTTTCTACCTCTGAACGAACTTGTGTTCCACATCTTGTACATAATAAGGTCTCTGATAATGTTTCTGGTGAAGTTGTTCTAATTGCATGTTCGAATCCACATCTTGGACATGCTGTAAGATTTTTTATTTCGTGTGTTTCTTTCATATTCATAACTCCTTAATTAGATAAAAACTTTTTTATTTCTTCATTTGTCGGATAGCCTACTTCCGAGTCACATTCTATACATACCCATCTCGTATAACCGCCAGGAGGATTAGGTATCATGCGGAGAACCTTTTCAGGATGTTTACAATTATCTCTTATCCTTTTAAGTTCCATTTCCACATCCCGCTTTTTGTTGAGTAGCTTCTCAACCTTTTTATTGGGTGCCATAGGTATATAAATAGTAGTCGTCATTTCTTTAACTTCACTAATTCTGCACATTTTTCATATTCCTCAGTCTCTATAAAAGTATTCATTAGGTAATCAATTAACTTATTTTTAGAATATTCTGATCCAGGTATTTCATCTGAGGATGGATCGAGCATTATAACGGAATACATAGCATTAGCCCATAATCTGTCAGCTTCATCTAACATCTCCATCAACTTCTCTGGTGTTATGTCTCTTCCATTTATATTCATATTCATTGTTTTTAATTGATTTAACAAGAGATCGTTACCTCTCCTGTATAGGTAGCACGGTATACACCTTGACCATTAGTTATCAAGTATATAATTACCATTTCTAAAATCCCATCCCTTTTCTTTTACAGTATCAACATACTTTTCCTTTTCATCAAGATACTGTAATACACTTGCCCAATCCGGATATTTTCCTGAACCGAAATGGATCCACTCTCCTTCAAAATCCTTTTGGCCTCTATAAGACGTATCATCAATTAGATAATCACCTTTGGCTAAATTCTTGTGATGACTTAATATCAATCTTCTTTTAGCTTTAGGAATATATTTTTCAATCCAATTCTTTTTATGTATCCACGCATCTGGATTTCTCCACGGAGGTGTAGATAAAATATACACATCAAACATTTCAAATAATTTTTCAAATGCTTCTATAGCTCCAGGCATAGGATCTAAATCATCAAATACACCAGGCATCATATCATATGTGCTTTTACTATACTTATCTTTTTCAGGATGCTTTTCAATAGCTCCATAGAAGTCACAAAGAACTCCATCCATATCTATATAACAAATTTTCTTTTTCATATTATAACTTTTTTTTATCGTTAGCCCATTCTGATAATGGTGTTGCAATCGGATGTGCTTCTTCATAAGATACACCACCATCAACTATTAAATCTAATATCTTATTTGCTACATAGGAATTTCTATCTATAATTTCCTCTGTATCTTTATTTAATATTACTGTTTCGACAATCTCCGTCCTACTGGAATTATAGTAATCTGTTACTATATAATTTACATCGATACCATCTGCATCTTCTAATTTAATATTGAATTTTTCTATCAATCCGTCTGATGACGATTGCTTCGGTGTTAGGTAAAATTGTGCTTCTCTTGTTTTCATATTTTTATTTTTTAAGGAATAATTTATTTAATGTTTTAGCTAATGGAAGTAAATTTGTAACATCAACATTAGCTGCTGATTGGCCATACATTGCTTTGAAGGCTCTAGATATTTGATCCGCATTTCTATCATTGATAAAATAACTAAGGACTTTAATACCTTTCTTTCTCATCTTTTCTACTTGAGCTTTAGTATGTTGTTCTGCAGGCTGTCCACCATAATACAAACCTTTAGGTGCACAATATGGTTCTCCATCACTAAAGTTAATAAAATAACTTTCTTTATCACCTGACGCTTCTACTAAAGAATTTTGAATAGCTTCAAATGTTAATCCTTCTGGTGTTAAAGCTGAAGGACAAATATGTGGAAACAATGTTTGAATCTTTTTGAAACTATCTACTCTTGAATCATAAGCTATTAAAATAATTGGCTTATGATCAGATGTCGTTCTATATGAGATTTGGATATCTAAATTATCAATCATTGATGCAGCTTTAGCTATTGCTACTACAGCTGTTTGACAATTTGCAAATTTATTACCACTCATCGAACCACTATTATCTATACTAATATGAACATTAGCTGGAACATACTTATCCGTCATTACTTGTTCGAATATTCTTGTTGCACCAAATCCTAATGAAGCTATCAATCTCTTATCTATCTTACCACTATCCAATCTTGAGAATTTAGTATTTCTTTCCTCACTTCTTAATTTTAATTTTTTACCAAGCAAGGTTCCTAATCGAACACCTTTAGCAATTGGTTCTGAATATCTTTTACTTTTGAATGACCAACGCTGACCACCCAAGAATGAATACATATTACTATCAATTAAATTCTTTGTTAATTTTTTTATTACGATACATTGGGTACCGGCCGTCTTTTTTCGATCCCAAGGATTAAATACATCCGTTCCAACATTTTTTATCTCTGAACCAGACTCTTCAATAGCTTTAACTTTCTTTTTGTCCGCATTAGTCATTCTGGTCTTCTTGATTTCACCATCAACAAAATTTTCTTGTTTCTTGATAGCATTTTTCAATTTCTTTAACTGTGCTGGTGATAAAGGACCATTACCTTGAACAACAGGAGGTAGAGATTTAAGAGATTTTACTTCACCGCCTTTAGCTTTCGAACCATCATCTTTAGCATCTCCTTCAGGTGTCTTACCTTCTTTAGAACCATTCGAACTAGAACAACTCTTCTCTCCTTGACAATCTTGATCTTCTTCACCATCTTTACCAGAGGTCTTTTGAGAAGGAGCAATATATTTTTCAACTATATGAAATATCTTAAAAGCAATATCTAGACAACCTGCCGTTGATTTTATATTACCTATATTTGCTAAATCCATTGCTTTCCAAATATCTGATAATCCTGGAAGAGCATTAAGATCTCTATTCTCATTTGTAATATTACAGATTCTAAACATATATGAATCCCAATCAGGATTTCTATATTCATCAGATAATAATCCCTTATCAACTATTTTAGCATTAAAATATTTTTCATATAATGCATGATAATATCCTTTATAACCTGGAGCTGATTTGAATATGAAATTATCTATACGACGATCCTCTACTATATTAAGTAAAGCTTTTACCTTTTCAACAATATATTTTCTACCCCAATACTCTATTTCATTATCTAGATCAGTATCTATAGGACAATGTTTTTTACCATATTCAATTGAAATATTTTTAGGAATCACATCACTAGAAGAATCCAAAAGATCTTTCAATATATCAAAATCCGTTAATTTAATATGCGAACCTTCATGAAGAGCTAATCCAACTGCTGCATCAAAATCCTTATCTTTTAATGATGCAGACAATACAACAGACTTACCATCTGTATAACTATCATTACCCTTAAATGTAACAGGAACATTTTCTCCTGTAACAATGTTTACGAAATTAGCTATCGCTCTACGATAACCAGCTAACTTAATTAAATCAGCTGATTTATCTTTAATTTCCTCTCCTGTAAGAATATCAACATTCTTATCGAAGAATGAATCTCCTAACCACCAGCTTGAATTTCTATTTGTATTATATTGCATATTTTTGTGTTTTATTATCTCTCTTTATCTATGATAAAGATACGAAGAATAATTGAGATAACCAAATAATATCATAAAAAGTTATGAACAATTTGTATAGAATATGGTTATCGCTTTTTTCAACTCTCATCTTTATAATATAAAGATACGAAAAATAATTGACATATACAACCTTTTTCGCATTTATTTTCGAAAGTTATGAACAGAAACGAAAACCAGAGGGGAGTGTTTTGGTTTCTCCTGATTGCCGGTCTTAGGTTCTTCGCCGCAACTCCCTTGGATTCGTTATATTATAAGGCTCTCGGTCGGTTAAATAGTTGAATAAAATAAGTGAGCAACTTTAACCTTAACATTTTACACCACGTGAAGGTGGCCTTTATCGTAAAACATAAGAAGACGATGCGGATGGATTTGGGATGCCATCAATTTAACGAGCTGCTTTATGGTAGACAACTACTTGATTGAACTGCCGTTCTATCCTTCAATTGAACCGGCCGAGGTTCAATCATCAAGATAAGTCATTACAACTAACAAGTATACTTTACGCCACATACTCTTTGCGTTATTCAGTCACGAGATAAGATTCGGTTTCCCTTCTTATATGTCTTTACAGAATCCCTAAGTTTTCTGTTTAGTGCTAAAAACTCAAGTTCTGGTAATTACTCCAGTGCTGTCTATCATTTGATAGATTAGTGAGCCATCGCTCTAACTTGATACCTTATCCCCTTCTGCGAAGGGATTATTCGGTCACGCATCTCAATCTACTGTCCCCGTCGGGATTTCGATTGCTTCCATTCTTTCAATGAACTACTGTTACTTTTATCGTAATAAGTTATATAAATATACTAAAAAAATATCAAACTACCAACTTATTACCTAATTATTTTTCTTGCTATATTCATGTATTGCCTTTCTCAATTCTGTAATCAAATCCTTAATATCTAATGGATCCATAGTTACAGCACAACAGGTATTTTCAACCTGATCTTCAATCTGTTTTAATATAGCATATATTTCTTTTAATGTCATTACCACTTCCTCGGTTTATCAGGACATTTAGCACTTGGTATTTTTGTCTTGATAAGCATAAAACATTTACATATTCCACACTGCCTGGTTATCTTCCAGAAATGAGAACATGACTTACAAATGTCTAATCTTTTATTTGGATCTTTTTCTAACTTTTCCATTCTTCTTTTCCTTGACTTGCATGTATGCTATTTCCAGACGATCTCCGACCTCCATTTTACTATACTTGTCTTGTTTAGATAATGATCTACTAACATTTAATACTTCCTTCCATATACCTTCATTGTGTGCTTGATATAATATATCTTCCGTATTTGCCATTGGTAATACCCCCTTAATAATTTGGTAGTAATTTGTTCATATATAATTATATGGTTAGCTTCCTATTTTAATTATTTATAGATATGAAAACACCAGAACAAAAAACGGATATAAGTCCTTTCATATATATTCTTTTGATGATAGTAATTTTCAGTCTAGCTCTTTAAGAATTGATATACAATATTGCATCTTCATATCTATAAGCAGCAGTTCCTACTGATTCTAAAAAATCTATTTTATTTTTGAAACGTTTATTCATTGCATCACGAACGATATAATATCCAGTCTTATGGCCTGCCTCAACATATACAGTATCACCATATCTAATAGGACCATCATTGAACCATAATAGATCTTGACTTACAGCTAACCAATTAAGATGGCTACAACTATCCACATTAGGTATTTTAGTTTGATCAGCTGTTACATCTGGACTATCATCACATTGACCTATAACTGGATGATACATGGTTGCATATACCGATATCGTTATAGTATCATCTATAATGATGGGAGAATCTGATATTATAGTATCTGATATTATAGTAGTATCGACTGTAGTAGAATCTATTGTCAAATCAATATCATCTATTATTTCTTCTGATTTCTCTAAATATTGTAACTGCCCTATAATGACAGTAAATAAAAATATCCAAAATAAAACCTTCATTGGTCCTGGGAAATATTCGTCTTCTTTCATAACTTAATTTTTATATATAAATTCATCTGTTATATGGTTAGTCCACAATCTAAGTATCGATGTGGCTAATAAAATTATTCCTAATGTTTCCGATCCTTCATTGATACAACCTAATCCTATTACCAACAAATATATCGGCACTTCTATTATTCTTATAAACCTAATCATCACTACCCAACAAATTTTGATTATCTAAAACCTTTTGATCACATTCCTCTAATACCTGATTTATAATCTTTTTATCTTGTGGTGATAAATAACCAGCGCCGGCTGATGATAATGCATTTTGCAAAGCAACTCTTACTGATATCTTTGAGTATTTGGGATTCCATTTAGGAATTGGTTTACTCTTTGGTCTTCCTCTTTTAGCCATTTGTATTCTCCTTATATTTTACTAGGTCTGCACACTTTTCATATTCTTCTGTAGATACAAAATACTCTATCATAGAATCTATCAATTCATCTTGATTAGTATCATTATGTAAATGTGGAAACTTTGGATTATAATTTTCTGATATTGGATTGAATAATAATGCAGTCTCGATATGTTGATCTATACTACCAGGTTGCATCGATTCCTTATCTAATAAATTTTCAAACGTTGCTCTGCCTGTAAGTATTAGATATGTATTATTCATAGCTGAATCTAACATTCGCCTATCATAATTTAATTGTTCTATTTCATTCATATTATTTATTTTTTCTTTTTGATTGTTTCAATTTGATATATGTATCTACGTTCATACCTTGATCTTTAATTATATGATAATATAATGATTCAGTAGTATCATCCCATGTATCCATTTTATCTCTTACATAATCTTTTGAAACATTAAATTCTTTACACAACTCATCCACTAATCCATTAAGATGTCTCAACTCAATATCATGCGCATCCTCCATACATTTGTTATATCTCTTCCTATACTTCCTTTCGATATCATGATACAATTTATCTTCCATATAATTGAAACCTTTATATTCTTTGATAAATTCTTCCTGCTCCTCTTTCATCCAATGCAATTCCCATTTAGCATGAGTAAATAAATCTGGATATTCAAAATCTCCATTTTGTATCCTTGCTAATAAACCTTTACTAACTGGTAGGTATTTATGAGACTTGAATCTACGCCACCATAGGAATGGTGTTCTTTTTCTATGTTTAGGTTTCTCAGGTATTTTATTCGTATACGCCATCTATAAATTTATTTTGTTTATCTATCGCTTTATCTAATTCTTTCTTTTCATCAAATGATAAACCTAATACTTCTTCCTTTGTACTCTTAACCAATAGGTCATCCATCTTGATACTTGAATTCCAATCCTGAACTTTTGTATCATCATCTAACATACTAGGTCCATCCATCCAAGCTTCTTCATGAGGTCTTAACTTACCCTTGCGCGGCACATAATCCTCTCTTTTTGCAAACCCAGTATCGTCATCTCCCTCATACATAAAATTAGTATCCATATAAAATACAGGTCCTAAATATTCTTCTATTTGTGTGCTTACAACAGGTTGCCTCCAAGCCGTAGTATGACTTATTATTCTTCTCCTACCTTTCCACGATCTAAAACTACCTTCTAATACTCGATGCCATTTATCAGTATTAGGTTCCCATTCAATTTCTAATACATCACCATCAAATGGCATCCATAACTTTTCTTTACGATTATCATCACTCATATATATAACTTTTATTATTATTTAATATACAAAAAATTTTTCAATTATCCAAATTTAATGACCATAAATTCTCTGATAAGACTTACGTTCTTCAGGTGTAAGATTATTATACCACCCAGAAAATTCTCCACCAGTAATAGATTGTGATTCCTTATATATACGTTCATCTAATTCATTCTGTATATTAGGTTCGAATCCACCTACAGCTTTATCATCACCCTTACTTTCATTGTAATGATCTTTAACAAAATCAGGATATGTATATTTTTCTTTCTCTGATAAAAGATTTATTATATTATCCATCTTAGTTTCTATCTTATCGAATCTTTCTTTTAGATCCTGATACATAGGATCATTTTTTAATTCATTCATTTATTTTCTCTTTATTCTTCTTTTTTAATATAACTCCTCACTCTATAATAGACATAACCTATTACGGGTGTTCCAGCTAATGCATGCCAAATATTCGGATGTGGTTCTCCACATGCTCCGGTTAAATGTTTTACAAATTCAATCATAACTTATCTCCATTTAGGGGGGTTAAATAAGCGGTGGATGCCCCATGCTACTATTCCTACCACTATCCATGCTAATACTAGCACTTTCTTTTTTTATCATATTCTTTCATATTCTCTTCAAGTCTATTCCTAGGTGAAAATTTATCACCAAATGCGTAATCTAATATAGTCCATAATACACATAGACAAATTATACTTACAAAAACTAATCCGAAAATTGCTGCTATTTGTTCTGCCATAACTTTCCTTTTTTATTATTATTATTTATTAACTACCATGATAACATATTCTTCCTATAGTAATGATACATCTTATTAAGATTACTAACATCCTTAGGACTCAATTTACGTTCACCATATTTTTCCTGATTATATATAATCTTATCTATATAACCTAAATCACCTAATGACTTCATTGGTTTACGATCCTTAACTGGACCTCTATAACATTCTTCATACTCTTCAATCATATCTCGAAGATGTTCTAGCTTCTTCATTACACGCAAACCACCAGCGTACGAGACGCCAAAACCGATATCCGTAAGCGCCGGAACGGCACGCCGAGCTTCACCCTTAGTCTTAAACCATAACTTAATCTTTTGGCCAGCTCTCACAGCATCATACGCATCCTTCGCTTCCTTGAGACCCATACCAGTTGAATCCTTAATCAGCTTAACATATTTAAGCATAAGATTAGAATGGTTTGCGTCCTTGCAGGTAAGCTCTATATAATATTTTTTATTTTCCATTTTTATATAATTTATGTATCATATTTAGATTAACTAGTTCTTCTCGGTGGAATACTCTATAGGCATTATATTTAGCTTCTGATATACATGTAGCTACAAACTTCTTATGGGTATTATAATGATTTAGACAGGCATCTGAAAAACCTTCAGTTGATACATTACGTAACATTTTATGTAAATCAAATAACCTAGGTAAATAAGCATGAGTATCTTTACGGCATAGTTTATATATACGACGACCTGTATTAGGATCACGGGTATCTCTACATATATAACGACCATCCTTTCTGAATATACTTTGTGATAACCAGTTCTGTAGATTATAACTAAAGCTATTACTTTTATTAGTAACGTCCTTATATATGTTATGTAACACTGTATACGATACGCCCTGAGGAATAGCTTCCAGCCTATCGAATACCTTATTAACTACATAACCTTTTTTCTTATATTGATAACTCATTATATAGATTCTTTTTTCAGGTTACTACCCCATCCAACTCTCTTATCCATTTCTCTCAAAGTATCTGCTAATTTAGGATCCTTAATAATCTCATGTTCCATATACTCTGTTTTACCTGCAACCACATTACGTAGATACCACGCATTAGTAGTAGAGCACTTAACACATACTTTAGTTCCAGGTAGGGCTTTCAATCTACCAGGGTTAATTTCATTTGGACACTTAATACACTTCATATTATTTTATTTTAATAGTTTATACGTTCAACGTAGAACAGTGTATAAACACCCTATAGCAAAAAAATCGAGCTCGCAATAAAAATCACAGTGTGGCGGATTACATGCAAAACTTCCCTATAGGCTATTTTATTCCTGTTCATAATTTTGTTAATAACTTGTTCATAATGCGGTTTTGAAAATCACTGTTCAAAACCTGGTTCATAATTCTAAAAACACCACCCGGGGGGGTATAATTATATAAACACCACCTATCACATGGATACCGGTGGATCACATATAGATATACTCATACCTATATATACTAGCACATACATTAAGATAGATAGTAGCCTACGGGGGGTAGAACACCCCCCTGATTTAGGCCATGGTTCGAGTGCTAACGTCAAACCGGGTATATATCTATCTATATTCATTCTATCGACTTTATTTTGCTTCCGCCCATTCTTGATTAGATTCATCCTCTATATTAAATAGATCATCTTCCGTACCATCATCACAATACTTTTGAACTAATTGCTTAACAAAGGTTCTTTCACTATCTACACCACCATCATTACTATACTGTGGATATATAGTTATCTCGGCTGCCTCTGCTAATGAGAATCCATCAAATAAAAGGCCCGCTAATTCTACAGACGTCCTAGTTGATACCGGAGATGATAATCTACTATCTACAGACTCACATTCCTTTCTAGTGGCTTCCGTGATCTCTGCTATATTACCTAGCTGTTTACCATCAACCAATGGGAACATATATTTTAATAGGTCCGTTTCTTCTTCCGCACTTAATAGGTCCATCTCTATAATGGTAAATCTATCCATAAGAGCTTTATCCATAACACGTGTTGATGTATACTCATTACCTATATTCGCTGTAGCTATAAAGGTTACCCCATTAGCGACTTTAATGGTTGATTGTTCTTTAGCTTCATCTAATCTTAAATATCTCTGACCATTGTCTAATACAGTCATCAATATATTCCAAGCATCAGGATGTGCCCTAGATAACTCATCTAATAAGATAACAGCATTCTCTTGTTGTATCGCCTTTACAAATAACGATTCAGAGAAGTATGTTCCTTCTTCTTTACTAAACTGGGTATTCCCAATAAGGGTAGCTCTTGGATCCTGAGTAGCACCAAGATTAAAGTAATAGTCTGGTCTATCTAGAGCATTCACTAATGCCTTAGCTGCCATGGTCTTACCACAACCAGCAGGACCTGTCATCATGATATTCTTACCACGCACTCCAGACCTGATTAGATACTTCCATTTTAACTCATTCATTTTCAACCCTTTAGGTTTCAATGAATAACTAGAATGTATCATATTCATAATAGCCACCTGTTCTTCTGGCATATCGACATTAACAGGTTGCGCATTATTACTAAATTCCGTATTGTATGTCTTCATAGGAACCTGCTTCCAATTATCTCCATTGAAATAAAGAGCATTCCCATTAGCCAATACTTTAGCCTTCATTTGGCTATATAATTTCCCTGGCACCTTTTTAACCATCTTGCCATGGACATCTACTACTTGCGACTTACCGTCGACTTTCTCAATCTTATAATATCCGATCATATTTTTAATTTTAATTTGTTAGCACTCTGTAAGAGATTCCCTCTCTCATTTATAATATAAATATACAAACTTTTTTACGATTATACAACCTTTATCAGCTGTATTTTCAAAAAGTTATGAACAGCTTAACATGGACATCCTATCCATATTGCCGCATAAAACATACCAAATAGGGCAGCTATAAATACAAAGCTACCGATCACTTCTTTTGGATCCTCTTTCAATCCGTTATATAATTCTTTTAACATATTCATTATCAATTAGTTATATTATTCTTTATTTAATCCTGATGGAACTATCTCTGGAGACGCTGG
>MDSZ01094724.1_pt1 | contig 17118 bp, 16 predicted proteins | sample 811201 | NCBI WGS metagenome assembly MDSZ01 (sample SAMN05326647, study PRJNA326480) | marine metagenome | isolation source: seawater | place: Indian Ocean: North | collected 2010
ATTTTAATTAAAACTTGTTTAGAATATTTTGCAAAAGCTATGTATTTATATTCAGACTCTTTAAAAACCTCATTTAAAGCTTTGAATTCACCTTCTTTCCATCCTGGATAATTATATAATTGATCAAATAAAATCATAGAGTTTGCTTTGAGATAAGGCTTCAGTTCAGATAAAACAAATTTTGTGCTTTCATAGGTATCTAGATCCATATGTAAAAAATTTATTTTTATAACTTTGTTTTCTTTTAGAAATATTGGCAGAGTATCTTGAACCCAGCCTTTTACTGGTACCACGTTTTTTTCTAATTTTGGGATTTTGCCGTGTAAATTAAAAGTTCCAGATGGTAAGTGGTGTCCGACCCAATCATCTTTAAGGCCTTCAAATGAGTCAAAACCGTAAATTTTTCTATTACCTATTTTTTTTGAAAACAAATTAGACGATTCCCCATCAAAAACTCCGAATTCTAAAAAATGTCCGTTTTCAGAATTAATCTTTAATGCTGTCTCAATTGAAAATGTTCTTATATCTTTTATTTGGTGGATTATTAAACTTTTACTCAAATATTTTTTAAAATACTCATAGCATTCATCTAAATTATCTTTTTCAAACTTTTTATATAAATATTCTGAAGAATTATTTTCTTTTGTACGCAACTTTACGAATAAAATTATTTTGGAAAGGAAAATTAAGGGTAATTTGATAATACTTTTAAAATTAAACTTTGTTTTTTTATACATACTTATTTTATTAATATAATTTTTAAAAACACACTATATAGTATATTTAAATCAAAGGTATAATAAATAATTTAATGACTTTCAAAAAAGTAAAATATATTAAACAAATAGATGGCTTAAGAGGTATATCTATACTTTCAGTTATCTTATATCATTTTTTTCCGGAGATTTTTGTAGGAGGTTTTATAGGTGTAGATATTTTTTTTGTAATTTCTGGTTTTGTTATATCAAAAATATTAATTGAGGAATTTTACTCTACTAAAACAATTTCTATAAAGAATTTTTATATTAAAAGAATAAAAAGAATTTTTCCGGCTTTTTTTCTAGTTATTTTTGCTTCTACAATATTTTCCTATTTTATTTTACTTCCGGGTTATTTAACTGATTTTTCAAAAAGTTCCTTAGCATCAATTTTTTTTTCATCAAATTTTTATTTTTTTTTTACAAATCAAGATTATGCTGCAATATCCTCTAACTTTAAACCTTTATTACATCTTTGGTCCTTATCTGTGGAAGAACAGTTTTACCTGTTTTTCCCAATATTTATTCTGCTTTTTTTAAAATTACTTAAAAATAATTTTTTCTTAATCACAATCGTTATTTTATCGATAGTTCTATATATCTTCAGTATAATTTTAGAAGGTTTTTATTATAGTTCATCTTTCTACTTGCTTCCTACTAGAGCTGTGCAATTTTTAATAGGATGTTCAATAGCTTACTTATTTATTAATGAACAAAGAAATTTACTTTTAAATAATCATATTAAATTTCTTTTTTATTTTTCCTCGATTATCATCTTTTTTTTTATTTTTTTAATAAATAACGAAAATTTATATCCATCCTTTTATAGTTTGCCCGTAATATTTGGATCTGCAATTCTTATTTACTCTACAAAATTTAAATTATTAGAGAACAATTTTTTATCCTCAAAATTTTTAATATGGTTTGGAAAAATTTCATACTCTTTATATTTATGGCATTATCCAATCTTTGTTTACGCAAATTATTTAGATTTATTAAATTCAGTATTTAATCAATTATTTTTTCTTATAGTATCGATAATCTTTGCATATATTTCATACACCTATTATGAAAAAAAATTTAGGTACCTTTATTCCTTCTCAAAAACATTATTAATTTCATCGTTTTTTTGTATAATTATAATAACTTACTCTTATTTTGGTCTAAGTAGTAATGGTTTTGAAAAAAGAGTTCCTGAAATTTTAGCTAAAAGTTATGATCCTGTAGTTTATGATTTAAGAGACCAAAATGGAAATATATGTTACGATAAAAAAATTGATTTCTGCCATATCAATAAAGACAAAAATGATAGAAAGATAGCTATAGTGGGAGATAGTCATACAGCAATTATTGCAACAAAATTAAGTCAAATAACTGACTTTGAAATTATTACATTAAATAATACTGGGTGTTATTATCTTCCGAATTTCTCACTATTTAATCTTGATACAAAAGTTGAGTATGAGAGATGTAACAGTTATACTCAATCTGAAAGAACAAAAAAATTAAATTCTTTAAAAAACTACACAATTATAATAGGAGGCAGATTGCCTTTATATTTAAGTGGAAAAAAGTTTGATAATTTAGAAGGTGGTATAGAAGGCGGTAGATTTAAAGATTTAAAACAAAAAAATTTAGACGTTAATTTAAGAGACGAAATTGCAAAACCAATCTTAAATCTTGCAAATAAAAATAAAGTTATAATTTTGTATCCCATTCCAGAATTAGGTTGGGATATCAAAAGGAAAATTTTAAAAAACACTAGTAGAAATATTTTAAAAATCAAAGATGAATTTAAAAAAGATTTTCCAATAATTTCGACTTCATATGATGTTTTCAAGGAAAGGAATAAGTCAAGTTTCGAAATATTGGACTCTATTCAACATGAAAATATTTCGAGAGTTTATCCTCATAAATTATTTTGTAATAATTCTTTAAAAGGTAGATGCGTTGCCAATGATGAAAAAAATTTATTTTATATAGACACTGACCATCTTTCAGAATTTGCAAGCTCAGAGGTCGTTGAATTAATAATTAAGGAAATTAATAAAAACTAGAAATTTTTTTTATTAATTGTCTTGCTAGCAAGTTTGTGTCAGTTTTAAAATCATTTCTTAAAATAATATGTGGTTTTTTTGGAAACTCCGGCTTGATATGAATTCCGACGATGTTTTTATTTTTTTTATATGTTTTTTTTTTGTTTTTTTTTAAAATTTTCTTTAAATCACAGTCGATAAATATTTCTAAGTAGTTTGCTATATTTCTTCTATTCCATATACGTGGTTTATCCATTAAACAAACCAAGGAAAAAACTATATTAATTTTCTGATCAATTAGAATTTTGGTTATATTATTGTATTTCTTTGAATTTCCTAATCTGTCTTTATAACTAAATCCTTTTAAATCTAAAGCCTTTCTGCATTGATCACCATCCAACAGAACTGTTGGTCCATATTTTTTTTTTATAATTGGAAAAATTTTTTTTGCTAAGGTTGTTTTTCCTGATCCTGATAAACCAGTAATCCAAAAAAGGATTCCTTTTTTACGATTGATTTTTTTTTTCATAGAAAAATGTTCTTATTTAATTTTTAGTATTTTTAAGAATTAATAATCTTTTTAATCTCATTGATGCTTAAAAATTTTCCATTTTGATCACTTGAATATTCAAATCCAGCTTTTACTTTTTTAGCTTTAAATTTTTTTTTATAATGATTAAAAACTTTATTATAATTTACTTCATCTAAAATCTTAGGAGGAAGAATTATATAAGAATCTTTTGTTTCTAAAGTATCATAACTATCACTTTTGGTAATCATTTGTTCATGCATTTTTTCGCCACTTCTTATTCCAATTATTTTTAAAGTATTTTTACTATTCAAGGCTTTTGCTAAATCAATAATTTTAAAACTTTTAAGTTTAGGAACTATTATTTCTCCACCAATTGAGTTATTTAGAGTTTTAATAACCAAATCTACTCCCTCCTGGATAGTTATGTTAAATCTTGTCATATTTTTATCAGTAATTGGAAAATAACCTTTATTTATAAAATTTTTAAAAACTGGATAAACCGACCCTCTACTTCCAAAAACATTTCCATATCTTACAACTGAAAATTTTATGTCTTTTTTACCTTTAATATTATTTGCGGCTATAAACAATTTATCAGAGCAAAGTTTTGTTGCTCCGTAAAGATTTATTGGAGCACATGCTTTATCTGTAGAAAGCGCAACAACTTTTTTTGTTCTATTTTCTAAGGCTGCTGAAATAATATTTTGCGCGCCTACAATATTAGTTTTAATTGCCTCAAAGGGATTATATTCTGCTGCTGGGACTTGTTTTAAAGCTGCCGCGTGTATTATGTTTTCTATATCTTTGGTTGCAGCTAATAACCTTCCATAGTCTCTTACATCACCTATAAAAAATCTCATAAACTTATATTCACTTCTTGGATACTTTGCTGCCATTAGAGATTGTTTAAGTTCATCTCTGCTAAATATTACAAGCTTTGAAATTTTTTTTTTTGATTTAATTAAGTTTTCAACAAAGTGATGTCCGAAGCTTCCTGTTCCACCAGTAATCAGATACGAATTTTTTTGCATTTAATTTTTAAATATAAGTTAATTTCATATTCTTTATTTTAATTACTTTTACAACAAATTTTTTTTCATTTGGTTATTATTACATATATTTTTGATTTTAAATTAAAAGCTTTTGTCATTTTTACTATTATCTTTAGATGATATTAAAATTAAGTCTTTGCCGAGTTTTGAAACATTTACATTATTTTGAGTATTTATTGATTTTGTTAAAATAGTTATTTTTCTATTTATATCATCAAGATCAAGTTTTTGATTTTTGTGATAAATCTGACTTTTTAAAAAACTCTTTCTTTTTAAAAATAAAATTATTGTTGTAAGAAAAGATCTTAAATTTTGAAAAATCAATAAATAAAAATAAATACTTGAGTTATTATTTATAAATTTTTTATTATTATTTTTAAGGTAATTATTTCTTTTAAACAAATTACTCCAGATGTCTGTGATTTTAGTGGCTGAAAGTTTTTTACCAAGATAGATCATTCTATCATTAACTAATCTTTTTTTATTCTTTAGCACTTTGTATTTTTTAGATCGAATAATTTTAAAAAAATTTTTTTCGTTTCTGATATTTATTGACATCTTTTTAACAAAATATCCGTGTGCGTGCTTACTAGTATTTAAAGGAACAAAATTTATTACTGGAATATTTCTAATGAAACTTTCCATAGCGCTTGTACACCCATCTTGCACAACACATTTAGCATTTTTTATATAACTTGAAAGATCGCCATCTGGTTTTATTGAAATATTTTTACAATTCCTTAATTTTTCCTCCCATAACTCTTTTTTTTCAGTCGGGTGAGGTCTTACTATGATTGATTCATTTGGAAATTTTTTTGAAAAATTAATTATTAAATTAATAAATCTTTTCATAGATTTAGTTTGATATTCATAAATAGCTAAATCCATTTTTTTTAAATTTGGAGATCTTATATAATAATTTTCAAATTTTTTTCTTCTTATAATCTTTTCAAAAGAATAATGATTATTTGCAAGACTATAATTAGATACGAATAAAAAGTATTTATTCTTTATTTTAGATCTAATCCAGAGATTATCAAATTTTTTTTTCCATAAATCTACTCTTGGTGAGCCAGTCAAATAAAATACTTTTTTTTTAAATCTATTTTTCAAATGTTTAAAATCAAAGTTGCCCCAACAAAAATATGCACTACATGATTTTAAGTCTTCTTCTTGAATTCTTGTTGTGGTGTGAAAATTGTCAAAGTAAGTACTTTTATTTATAACTCCATGTTCTTGATCCTGTACTGTTATAAGGAATTTTTTTTTTCTTAAATCTTTATGAAAATTTGTTTTTTTAGGACCATGACTTAAACTTTTTGTGTGAAATATTCCTGGAGAAATTAATTTTTTTTTGTGTAAAATATTAAAAACATCATTTGATCCAATATAAATGTTAAATTTTTTTTTTGAAGCAATAACCCCTAAAAGTAAGTTACTAAGAAACTCACGTTTATAATACTCATAATAAATATAAATATTTTTACTCATTATATCAATTTACTCTCACTATGTACCTGCCAATAATTTTATTCAATTTAATCTGTTTTATTATTTTTGGCACATCTTTAAGATTACATTCTCTATAAATACTTTTTAATTTTAAATCTTTAGAAAATTTAATAATATTTTTCCATATTTTTTTTCTTTGGGAAGGGCTTGTGTTTTCTGAGTTGATACCAATTAATTGAATTCCTCTTAAGATAAACGGCATTAGACTCATTTCAACATTATCTCCAGATGCAATTCCTATAGATAAAATTATACCTTTATTTTCAAGCTGTTTTGAACCATATTTAATAATATCACCCCCAACATTATCAATTATTGCTGAATATTTTATTTTTAATAATGGTAGTTTTGGAAGACTTTTTAGTTGATTATAGTTAATAACTTCCTTTGCGCCCATTTTTTTTAAGAAGTTTTCACTTTTTTTTGTTGTAACTGCGCTAACTGATAAACCTAGTTTTGATAAAATATATATTGCAATTATCCCTACTCCTCCAGTTGCACCTGAAATTAAAATTGGTTTTTTAAATTTTTTTTTTTTATTTTCTAAAAGTTTCATCACAGCTAGTGATGCTGTAAATCCAGCAGTTCCAAATATCATAGATTTTTTCACAGAAAAATTATTTGGTATTTTTTCAACCCATTCAGAATGAACTTTTATAAATTGAGCAAACCCACCATTAGAACTTACCCCTAAAGGTTTAGCTACGATCATCACTTTGTCACCCTTTTTAAATTTTTTTGATTTAGAGCTTACAATAATACCTGCTGCATCTATACCAGGTATGTGAGGATATTTTCTTATTAAGCCAGGATTGCCACTACAAATCAACATATCTTTATAGTTTAAAGAAGAATATTGAACTTTTATAATCACCTCATTGTCATCAAATTTATTAATTTTGGATTTCTCTAAACCTAAAGAGTAATTATTTATTTTATTTTTTTTAACAAATAGTGCATCAAAATTTTTTGGTAAATTTTTATTCATTGATTCTTAATAGAGAAGGGTCAAATAATTTAAACAAGCCATCACTAACCTTTTTTTCGTTGAAGATAATATTAGCTTTTGCTTCTACTCCGCCTCTACTATAATTTAATAATTCAGCATTTATTTTTAATTCTCCTTCATTTTCAATTTTTGAATAAAAATTACAAGATGATTTTGAAATCAAATAATTTCTATTTTTTAAATCTTTATCAGACAGAATCACTGCTATTACAGTTTGTAGCATTGCTTCTTGCTGCAATGTTCCTGGCATAACTGGATTATCTATGAAATGACATTTATAAAACCAGCTAATATTAGATAAAGTCTTAATTCCTAATCCACTTTTACCAGGAATTATATCATAAACTTTATCTATCATTAAAAAAGGGTCAGCTATTCTTAAAAGTTTAGATAATTCCTCTTTTTCAATAGAAATATTTAAATTTTGCTTACCATTCATTTATTTGCTTACAATTCTTGATAAGGAATAAATTATATCATAACCATCCCATATAGGACCCATTTCAAAAGCTGCACCAACAGGTACAATTCTATCTATTCCTATTATCCCGTGCTTTATTATTAACTTTTCTAAAACGTTATGGTCTACGCCATAAGTGGTTATAGTTTGAAATTTTTTTGTAATAATTTTTTTAATTTCATCTAATTTTTCAATGTTTATTTCTACAAAAGTTCCAAAATGGCATTGCAATTTCTCTATCTCAATATATGGTTTTTTAACATCAATTTTTATCAACTTAAAATCTTTATATTTTGCTTTAAATTTTAAGTTTGTATTTACTGCAGCTGTTGTGAGTGATGAAATCTTTTTATTTGTAACAGAAATATCATTGTCATATTTTTTGTTAACTATATTTAGTAAAATTTCCCAGAAGATTTTTTTAATTTTTTTTTTGTTTTTTCCTAGCCATATCACAGCCTGGGGTGAAGAACAGCCTTGTTGATCCATTAAGTATGCGTCATTGAAGAACCTTTTTACTAAACTTTTTAATCTTGCTTTATCTATTTTTTCAATTTCATCAGTATTAATTAAAGAAATTGAGTATCTATTAGAAAAAGATAAATCAACACATCTAGGTAAAGTAAAATAACTTTTAAATTTTTTTATGGTCTCATCTCCTCCCCAAATAAGTCTTGCATCGACAGACTTTGATAATTCTGATGAAATTTCATCAGATTTATCATATTGGATTAAACAGATTTTTTTCTTAATTTTATGAAACTTTGCTTGTTTAAAAATTTTTGATATGGTTTCACAAAACAATTTAACTTGAATAAAATTTCTACTAGGTAGCCTAACAATATTATTATTTCCGGAGAGCAATCCAAATGCTAAAGAATATGAAAAATTCATTGGCACATTTGATGGTGTAATGTGTAAGACAGTCCCACGACCTAACATAAAAAATTTGTTGTTATAATTACCAGATAATTTTACTAAATTAGATCTACGGCACCAAAATGCAAAAGTAATTAAATCTGGGTAAGAAAAGTTTTTTTTATTATTTAATATTTCTTTTGATAGAGAATCTAAAAACTCAATAATTTTTTCATCGAATATTTTGCTAGGTCCAAATTTAAAATTCATTTGGCCAAGAATTACATTTAATTTTTTTTTTATATTAGTACGCATCGCTACATCCTCTTATCTCCGTGCCAGGTACGCGGCCCTCTATGGAAAAATATTTTCCTTTACGTCCACACTTACAGTCGTCAACTCCTTCGATTTTACCAATATCTTCTGTTAAAATATTATGGCCAGGATAACTTAAAGGGAGTAGGGATAAAACTTGGATTAGACCTTTTTGTTTTATTGGAGACAATCTTAAATTGCTGTCTCTAATAAATATATCTGAAAAAATAGATGAATGAAAGTACCCATGTTCACACTCTAAAAATATAGATCCTGTTTGCTCAACCATTCCGTAATAATTATGAACAATTTTTATACCAAGTTTTTCTAAAACTTTTTTATTAAAAAAATTTCTGTCTACGGATAAATTTTGCATTTTTTTCCATCCACCCCCGTGTATTAATATTCCCTTATTTCTAGGCACGGAGATTTTCATTTTGATAAGTTTTTCAATTAGATAATTCCAAATAAAACTTGTAAAGCCAAAAATAATAAAATCTTGATTAGGATTTTTTTTTACAAAATTTAAGATTTTTTTAATATCTAAATTAAATTGTTTATCAAGCAAGAACTCTGAATTTTTCACTAGTTGAGAAAATCCTTTAATTGCTGATCCTCTAGCTGAGAGTGATGCAGATCCTTTGAGTATATCAGGTGTATCGATAAAAAAAATATTAGCATTTTTGTTTTTAAATATATCAGAAAAAATATGAGATAATGCTTTAGATTGTAACAGGGATGTTTTTCTATCAAGGTTTATTTTAGAGGTTACAAAGCTTGATGTTCCTGATGAGGTTAATGTCTTTGATAAATTTATATTATCTGTAGATATTAAATTAAATCTCTTAAATATATTTGCATGCACGAAGGGCAATTCAGATAAATTTTTTGTTTTTTTTACATCGGTGAAAATTTTATCTGAAATTTTTTTATATTCTCTGCATTTTTTGTAATGATAAATAGATAATTTTTTTTGATCTTTAAAATACCAATTTTCTTTAAATTTTTGACTAATAGAAAAAGGTTTAATAGAAAATAGTTTTTTATAATTTAGCATTTATATTCAATTTTAAATAGTCAACTTTGCCAGAGCTTGTTCTTGGTAATTGCTTTAATTTAATGCAGCTAAAAGCAATTTTATTTTGACCCGTAATATTGCTAACTTTATTAAGCACATCTTTAGAATCAAAATCCTTATCAAAAAAAATATATAACTTATCATTAACATCTTTGCAAAATACCTCAAATTTTAATTTTTTCATTTTTTCTTCAATTTCGTCTAAATTAAATCTATTACCAAATAGTTTGGTAATCCTTTTTTTTCGGCCTTTAATATAAAAATATCCTTCATCATCAAAACAAGCATAATCACCAGTTTTAAGTACACCTTTATTTTCGTCATCTTTTTTTAAATCTTTTAAATTATTTGAGTAACCCATGGAAACATTTCTACCAGAAAATATTAATTCGCCTATTTCATTTGAATTTTTGATCTTTTCACCGTTCTCATTTTCTAGCCAGATTTCTGTATTAGGAATTGCTTTGCCTATACTGCCTATTTTCTTTGAGGCAACTTTCCAATCTAAATAAGTCATTCTTGGAGATGCTTCAGTTTGACCATACATAGAGAAAAATTTTATTTTATTTTCTCCACAAAATTTTATTATTATTTTTGCTGAATCAATATCTAGTTTGCCGCCTGCATGGGTTAAAATCTTTAAATTATTTAAAGGTAATTTCTTTAAACCCAATTTAATTAACATCTCAAAGATATAGGGTACACCACTCAAAGATGTAATTTTATATTTAAGAAATTCCTCCCAAAATTTTTTTTGGATAATTGAATATTTGGAGATATAAATTGATGCACCCGACTCTAGATATGTGTTAATGATCGAAAGCATATAACTATAATTAAATGGCATATTAGTAATAGATCTTTGTGAGGAATTTATGTTTAAATATTTTATAATTGAATTTGCATTAGATTTAAGATTATTTTTAGAAATTCTTACGAATTTAGGACTTCCCATTGAGCCAGATGTGGGTAAAAGTAGTGATAAGTCCTTATGCATTAGAGGTGAAATATTGTATTTGGTCCTGTAAAAAGAATATTCATAGAGACTTTCAAAGGCTTTAAAATTATTATCACTATAATTTTCCATCCATTGTTTTGACGCACAAATGAAAGATGGTTTATACGAATTAATAAGATTTGAAATCTCATCCTTGTTAGTCTTAATATCAACTAGCATTGCAACACAATTATTTTTAATTGAAAAAATATAACTGATAATAGATGCTATTGAATTTTCAGAAATTAAAAAAATTAAAGATCTTTCTGGTATTTTTTTTTTTATTTTGTTTATGCATTGAGTGAGTTGATTATAAGTAATCGCACCAGTTTCTTCACTAATTAATGCAATATTATTTTTATAATTTTGAATATATTTAAAAAGAAACATTTTGTTTAATTATTAATTATATTTTTAAAATACTTAATATTTTTTCAGCAATTTTCTTTCCTGTTAATCCATGATAATCAAGCAGATAATTATATGTTCCGGTTGGTCCAAATCTATCTGGTAAAGCTATACTAGTTAAAATGGTATTATTACTAGATCTTGCAATTTTATCAGAAATTATACTTGCAAGACCTCCAATAACTGAATGTTCTTCGATTGTAAAAACATGTTTAAAACTATTGAGTTTATTTTTTATTTTTTCATTAAGAGGTTTTAAAGTATGTATATTCATAAGTTCTACTTTAATATTTTTTTCGCTTAATATATCTGATGCTATTATTGATTGACATACCATCGAACCAGTTGATAAAATTAATGCATCTTTACCGTTTCTCAAAGTTATAGGTTCACCAAATTTATAGCTATAGTTTTTTTCATACACGCTTGGATATCCAGGAATACCTGTTAGCCTTATATAGCTTGGACCTAAGTTTTTAAATGCGTAATCATATAAGATTTTTCCCATCTCACTACAATCAGCTGGACTTGATATATTTAATCCTGGTATTGTTCTCATAACAGCAATATCCTCAAGTCCAAAGTGACTATTCCCAAGATAACCCATCGATACACCGCTTCCTAGCGCCACCAAATTAACGGGTAATTTCATGTAGCCTAAATTCATTCTTATCTGTTCACTTGCTCTCATCGATAAAAAAGGAGCAAAAGAGGTAACAAAAACTTTAAAGCCTTCTTTTGCGAGTCCTGAGGCAACACCAATCATATTTTGTTCGCTTATTCCAACAGACAAATATTTTTCAGGGTATTTTTTTTTAAATCTGTCTAATCCAGATGATCTACCAAGGTCAGCTGAAAGAACCATAAGGTTTTCATTTTTTTCAGCAATTTCGAGCATAAATTGACCGAACATTGCACGTGGTCCCATTCTAGACCATTGTTTTGCATCTTTTAAATTAAAGTCTTTCATATTTTTTTTAAACCCTTAATTGCTTCATCGTATAACTTTTGTGTTAGTCTTCCGTGATGCCAGTCATTATTATTTTCCATAAATTTTACCCCTTTTCCCTTTACAGTTTTTGCAATTATAGCTGTAGGTTTACCGGCTGATTTATAAGATAACTTTTTTAATAGTTGATCAATTTTATGTCCATTACATTCAATAGTAGTCCAACCAAAACCTTTCCACTTTTCTTTTAACATTTTTGTACTCATTTTTTCATTTATAGCTCCGTCATTTTGGTAACCATTACTATCTACAATAACAATAAGGTTATCTAATTTTGACTCCGTAGCTGAAATAGCAGCCTCCCAAATAGCTCCTTCGTAACATTCGCCATCTCCGATCAAAACATACACAGTATGTTTCTTTTTTTTCTTTTTATACGCAATAGCCAAACCAACTCCAAAAGACAAACCTTGGCCCAAGCTTCCGTTTGAAGACTCTATACCTATTTCATCATTGACAATAGGGTGAGCAATAAGTTCACTACCATCAGTTTGAAAATTTAATAGCTCACTTTTTTTAATAAATTTCTTGCAATATAAAGCGCTCAGCAAACCTAAAAAGCCGTGGCCTTTGCTCAATACAAATCTGTCTTTGGGATCTTTTAAATTTATATTTAAAATTTTTCCATAAAGTGTAGCCATTATATCAGTTATAGATAAAGCTCCACCAATATGCGTTGGCTCGCCACAAGTTAAACTAACTTCAAGAATTATTTTTCTCATATCTTTTGCAAGATTAGTTATTTTGTTTATTTGTTTTTTTTTAATCAATTTTTACTCTCTGTTAATTTCTATTATTTGCCCGCTGATGTTAATTGTTTCATCTGATGCTAAATAAAGGGCTTTATTTGCAACATCCATTGGAGATAAAGGTTTTTTTAAATTAGCATCCTTTAGTAATTTGTTTTTTGCATTTTCATCCATTTTTTTTAACATATCAGTCTCTGTAACAGTTGGTGCAATTGAATTTACTCGAATATTATAAACTGAAAATTCTTTAGCCATAATTTTTGTTGCAAACATTAAGGCTGCTTTACTTGATCCATAAGCAAGATTACCTCTTTCAGCAAATAAACCAGAAATTGAACCAATGTTAATTATAGATCCATTTTTAGATTTTTTTAATAACCTCAGTAAAAGCTGAATTACTTTAATTTGTGAAAAAAAATTAATTTCAAATATTTCTCGAAGGGATTTAATAGATGTCATTTCGGTAAGTGAACCACCAGGTACCCCAGCATTATTTACTAGAATATCTACAATAGTTTTTTTTGTGTACAATATTTCCAAAGACTTTTTAATTGCAGCCTCATTTTTTAAGTCAAATTTTAGAACTTTTATATCTTTGTTAAATTTTTTTGATTGTAAATTAATATAGCTTGAAAATTTATCATCTATTTTCCTAACTGCGCATATTACATCTGCTCCATTCTCTAAAAATTTCTCTAAAATTGCCTTTCCAATTCCTCTATTTGATCCAGTAATAAGAGCTGTTTTTCCAGATAACATTTTTTATTTTTTAATTATCTTTGTATCTTGAGCTAGAATTTTTTACTAGTTTAAGTAATTTGTTGTAATCCTGAGTTTTTGACGTTTTTTTAGGATAATTTACACTTATTTTTTTATAGAGTTGTTTTTTAACTAATCTTGATGAAAAGTAATTATGAATTAGAATTTCTCCAATGTAATACTCTATATGTTTCAAAGTTTTTAAATTATTTTTGTTAATATCAAAATTAATTTTATCTAACTCTTTTTTTAAGTTTTTATTAGCAAGCGCTGTAGAAAAAAATTTATTTAGATTTACAGCATCAGTCGCTTTAGGCAATATCTTGTCGTCACTTGCTGGTATCATAATATCAATAATTTGTTTCAGTAACTTTTTATTTTTTAAGGTATTATTTTTTGAATTTTTCATTTTAAATTATCTATAAAATATTTTTCAGGATATTTTTTAATTTCGTTTGTTATTCTTAAACTAAGTGCTTGAAGTGTTGACACTGGGTTAACTCCTCCAGACGTAACAAAAACGCTACTATCAGCAATAACCAAATTCCTAATATCATGCGACTGACCAAATTCATTTACTACAGAGTGTTTTTTCGATTTACCCATTTTTGCAGTCCCCATTAAATGCCAGCCTGTATGTTTAACTGGCCCAAAACTTACTATGGATTTGGCGCCAGCTTTTTTCATTAACTCTTTAACTTTTGATATACCATGAGATAACATTCTCTTGGAATTTTCACTTAATTTATAATTTATTTTGACACCTGGGATACCATTAGAATCTTTTATTTTGTAATCAAGTTCTATGCTGTTATGCCTCTCCGGAAAATCTTCACAAATTATTGCGGCTGGTACATTATGTCCATAAGATTTTAAAAACTGTTTGTGAAATTTTTTTCCAAACTCTATTCTTTTCAGTTTTTTTAAAAATAAAGCTGTTTCTAAGGGACCATTTCCTCTAAGGATCTGGATAGTATAACCTCTTTTATGTTTTGCTTCCTTTATAGTATCATAAAACTCATGACTAAATATGCAACATCCCTCTGGACCTTTAAAAGACTCGATATATTGATTAAATGTTCCTTCTACAAATCCAAGCGGATGAAGCATTAAATTTTTTCCTACTAAACCTGAACTGTTTGCTAATCCTTTTGGAAATAATTTATTTGCTGAGTTGAGTAACAGTCTTGGAGTCCCGATTCCAGAGCAAGCGACAATTATTAAAGAAGCTTTTTGAAATTTTTCAATATTATCTGAATCGAAGTATATTACACCGTTAGCGTTTCCTAGTTTGTCTAATGTTATTTTTTTTACTCTAAAGTTTGACTTAAATTCTACACCATTAGCAAGTGCTTTTGGTAAATATGTGAGATTTACTTCTGATCTGGAATATTTTTTTCTATTTTTAAATTTTTTAGTAGCAATACCTGAATAAGATGGCCACCAGTGCCATTTGAGTTTATTGAAAGCATTTGCAATTTTCTCACCTGCTTTTTCTAAAGGCACAGGAGGTAAGAGATTTTTAATTTCAGGGTAAGCGGGGTTGCCTTCTAAACCAGCCACTCCCATTATTTTATCATTTGTATCATAAAAAGGTTTCAAGTCTTCATATTTGAATGGCCAATCCTCGCCTACTCCGTCGAGTGTTTTAGTTTGAAAGTCAGATTTATGAAATCTTGGAAAATGACCAGAATATAAGATTGTAGAGCCACCTACAGCATTAAAGTTGGCGATTGATATTGGTGAATTCTTATCATTAATAGGATAATCACTCTTAAGTTTTCTGACATTTGGGTTTATGTTAAAGTTTTTTAATTTAATTTTTTCCCAATTAGGTTGATTAAATGAATACTTCTTTGGATTTATTTTTGGACCCTGATCAACACAAAGTATCTTGAAGCCATTTCCACTTAAATTCCAAGCAGCTGCAGCGCCTGCAGCGCCAGCTCCTATAATTAAAATATCATAAAATTTATTTTTCATATTCAATAAATTGAAAATTTTTTTGTTTTATTTGTTTGGTAAAAATTGTTTCAAAATTTCTGGAACTGTTATTATCATTTTTGCCTCACAAGCTAACTCACCATCTGTAAAACCTTGGCCAAAACCTTGGCATATCCCTCTTTTCCAAGAATTAACTTTAGTTTTTATATGATATTTTCTACCTGGTAATACCTCTTTTTTAAACTTAACCTCATGTGAGATGGCATGTGTAACCCTGCCTTTATTTCCTGGGAGTGTAGTGATTGCAACTGTTAACATTTGAGCTAAAGCCTCGAGCTGTAATGCACCTGGCATATTTGGATTACCGGGAAAATGAATGGGAAAAAACCATTCATCATGAGGTAAGTTTTTGTATCCTTCTGCAAACTCGCCAGGTTTCACTTTAGAAACATAGTCTATCATTAAAAAAGGTGGTCTATTAGGTTGATATTGTAACAACTCTTTACTGTCTAAACTGAATATATCCAAAATTAAGTCTATGTTAAATTAAAACAAATTAACACAAATAAAATTTTTGTTAAATATTTATTTTATACTTTTTTAATAATTTAATTCCTGTCTTATAAGAGCTAAAATCAATTATATCGTCCATTTCAAAAACTATATCGAAAGCCTCTTCTAAGTTCGCAATCATAGCCATATGGCCAACTGAGTCCCATTTTGGTATACTTTCGTATTTTAATTTATTTAATTTATCTTCTGATACCTCAAAACTTTCAATGAATACATTGTTATATTTTTTTAAGTTTTGATTTTTCATACAGATTTTAGAAGAGTTTTAATATCAATTATCAAATTAATCTACAAAAATTTAATTTATTTTTGCATATAAGTCTTTTCCAATAAATGAATATTCTTATGGCTTACTATATTATAGTTCTTTATATCTTTTTTTAATACTGAGACGAAATTTGGTTTTTCTTTAAGTAAGTCTTTAAAAATAATTTCTGAAGATTTTTTTAAATCCATCTTAAAACATATTAATTTTTTATGTCTGTAAAAATTTACTAATTTATTTTCAATCAAATATCTGTCACATTTTTTGGTCAATGCAGAGTGAAGGCAAATATTTTTTTTTCTTGCAAAAAAAGAATAAGATTTTTTTTTTGATATATTGTTTAAATCTTTATAGATTAATGAGAATTTTTTATCATACCTGTATTTAATTTTTGCTTGACGCTCGAGGTAGTGGACGTGAGTAAAAGATCTAATGTAGTGGTGGCCTAATGTTAATAGATAAAATTTATCTTTTATAAAATATTTCCAAATAGAATTTTTTCCAGTTTCGTTAAAACTTTTTATCTTTAAATAAAAATTTTTTTTTTTTCCAAAGCACAAAAATGAATACACAGGGTTTATAGTCCTAAATTTATAATATTTTTTTAATAATAATGCTCCGAAAGCTCCGCTTTGACCGTCACTATTTCTTCGGTCAAATTTTTTTTCTTTTATACATTTAAAGTTAAAAACTGGGATTATTAGGCTTCCTTCTTTACCAATTTTTTTTAAAAAAAAATTTAGTATTTGCTCTACCAATATATACCGATTAATTTTTTTTGCTTTTAATTGCTTAGATAAATTA
>MDSZ01115150.1_pt1 | contig 17118 bp, 6 predicted proteins | sample 811201 | NCBI WGS metagenome assembly MDSZ01 (sample SAMN05326647, study PRJNA326480) | marine metagenome | isolation source: seawater | place: Indian Ocean: North | collected 2010
CACAAGATGATTACTATTTATTTGTACATTATATAGCAAATAGATTACAAACTAAATCAGGTAGATATGGATTAAACCCTGAAACAAGTAACATAAATGGTGTGTTTGTTGTTGATGAAGTAAACGGGCAGTTTGGTTTTGATAGTTCGTTAGCTGGTAGAACAATAACACTGAAGTATGTATCAGACGGTTTAGCAACTGATAAAGAGATGAGAATACATAAGTTTGCTGAAGATGCTATATACAAATACATATACCATGCTATATTATCTACAAAGCTTGGTATACCTGAGTTTCAAATAATGAGAGCTAAAAGAGATCGAAGAGCTGCAATGCGTAACGCTAAATTAAGATTATCAAGTTTAAAACTTCAAGAGCTTACTCAAGTAATGAGAGGTAAGTCTAAACATATTAAACATTAGTAAATGCCAGAAATTAAAAACACCTTTGTAAAAGGTAAGATGAATAAAGACCTTGATGAGAGACTTATTGAGAAAGGTACGTATCGAGAGGCTCAAAACATAGCTATTAGCGAATCATCTGACAGTGACACTGGTGCTATTGAAACAATAAAAGGTAATATAAAAAAAGGTACTGATCCGTTTCAAGCTGGTGAAGGCTATGATGTTATTGGTAAAGTTGATGATATTAAAAACAAAAGGATATTTTATTTTGTTACAAACTTTACCGGCGAAGATAATGAAAACATTAGAACAATAAAAAGAGCTAGAAACGCAGGATCAAACCACTCTGGTAGTGCCACTTATAGTAATAGTATAAACGACAATTGTGCTATAATGATGTATGATGTAGCAACTGAAACAAATACTATATTAGTTAATGGACCATTTTTAAACTTTAGTAAAAAACATTTAATAACAGGCGCTCAGATAATTGATGATTTATTATTTTTTACTGATGATTATAATCAACCTAGAAAAATAAATGTAGCTAGATGTTTAGCAGATGGTGGTCATTATTCATTAGAAGAACAAATTAGTGTAGCTAAATACGCTCCATACATGCCAATACGTTTAGTAAATAGAAACGGTTATTGGGCTGATAGTAATACCGAAAATAGTTCAGATCAAGTAGGTGATAAAACAGATGGCTCTATAACATCTGATTATATGCGTGAGAGGTTTGTAAGGTTTTCATATAGATATAAATATGAAGATGGTGAGTATAGTGTTATTGCTCCGTTTACACAAATTGTATTTGAACCTTTAAATAACGGTTTAATTGAAAATACAGAAAACTCTACAAACTCAGTTAGTAACCAACCAGAAGTATCAACAGATAAACATAGTATATATAGAAAAACAACTGTTGATATTATGCAAAACGCTATAAACAAAGTACCACTTAGAATACCTATGCCTAATGTTAATGAAAGAGATAACACGGCTAATTATGGAACAGGTGCTTATAGTAATGATTATAAAATAACAGACGTAGATATTATAGTAAAAGAAGCCGGTGGTATAGCTTTAAAGGTAGTTAAAACTTTAAAATTATCACAACAAAGTAATAGTGATTTTGATTATTACTTTGCTAAAGCAGCTAGTGGTGGAGACACATATCAAAGACAAGTTTTAAAATACGTATATAGATCTCAAGAACCTTATAAAGTTTTACCTGAAGATCAATTAACTAGAGTTTATGATCAAGTACCTATTAAAGCTAAAGCATTAGAAATAGTAGGTAACAGAGTAGTTTTTGGTAATTACTTAGAAAATTATGATTATCCACTAGATGCTGCTGGTACTAAAGGTATTAATTATACTTTAGGTATAGCTAAGAAAGGTGATACAGAACATGGTGCAACGCATGGTTTACTTCAGTTTACAGAAAACCAGTTTAAGTATCATAACATAAAACAAAGAAGAACATATCAAGTTGGTATTGTTTTTGCTGATAAATTTGGTAGACAATCACCAGTTGTATTGTCATCTAATATAAGCAACGATGCTGACACATATACAGTTCCTGCTAACACAGAAGATTTAAGTAGCAAGTTTAATAACGATTATAGTTGGAGTAGTAATCAAGCTGCTTATGGTCAAGCTTTAAAAATAGCTTTTAATGATCAACAATTGTTTTCTAACAATAGTAATATATATGATTCTGAGTTTAATGCTGGTTATAATCCACATGGATGGTATTCATATAAAGTTGTTGTAAAACAAAACGAACAAGAATATTATAATATATATGCTTCGCATCCATTTAATGGTTGGGATAATATAGATAATGAACCTGACTTTGGTTTAGCTGGTGGTAAAAGCTGGCTATCATTATTAGGTGATAATATAAATAAAGTACCTAGAGCTATTAATGATAACGATATTAATAGACCTGGTGTTGCTGGTTCTGAAGAATTTTTATATCCTAAAGTAATATTTAAAAATGCTGGTAGTGGTGCTTCTGCTTTAAATACAGCGTTCCATGAAACAGTAGATGTTATTACTTTAGGTAATGCTTTTGAGCAAAGTTTATTTATATCACCTAAAGATAACTCATCTGGTACTAGTGGTTTTAGTGTTTACAACTTTGTTTATGCGAAAGATAAAAACCCATTAATAGCAGAACTTCCAAATTTAAGAAAATATTTAGGTTCAACAACAGGTGCTAACGGTAACGGTGATGTATTATTTGCATATGTACATGCTGACACTAGTGATAGCTTTGATGTTGTTATAACTAACTCAAATAACACTAACGCAGCTGCAGCATATACGGATGATCCTGATGGTTACTCTGTTAATGGTTCAGCTATAGAAAACAAAGGTAAACCAGTATTAGTAAGGAATTACGCTAGTGGTACTAAAACAGTTACGTTTGATACAAAGCAAACTTTGAAAGCTGGTGATTATTTAATATTCAGTAAGTATGATGAAGGTTTATCTGTATTTGAAACAGAGCCTTTTAAAAGTAAAATAGATATATACTATGAAACAGGTACTTGTGGTTTAGTACAAGATTTAAACGAAGAGTTAAGTGGTAATACACCTCAAGCTGGATCACCAACTATTAGTGGTTTAAATAATTCAACGTTTCCTGAAAGTTCAGCTGCAAATGGAGGTGTAATAACAACCGTACAAGCTACTGATAATACAAACGCTGGTAATATAGTTTACTCTATAGTATCTGCTTATACAGGTAATAATCAAAATGTACAAGGTAAATTTAGTATTAACAGTAGTAATGGTCAGATAACAAACACTGGTGCTTTTAGATTTAAAAATACAGCTGAAGACAACATAACAATAAGAGTAGAAGTAGATGATCCTGATACACAGGCTGTATATGCTGATTTAGCTTTAGCTGTAACAAACTCTGTACCAACTTTCCAAACAGGCAACTCAAATGTTTCAGTAGGTATATTAGCAGGTAGTAACGCATTAGTACATAGTGATACAATAACAAACGGATCTGCGTTAGGTAGTGAAAGCATGATTGGTACTGGTACTAATAATAACATGACTGTAACACATAACTTTGCTAGCGCTGGTAGTAATACAACTGCATACAACGGTTATTTTAACTTAACAATATCAGGTAACTCATTACAAGTTAGAACTACAAGCAACGCTACACAGTCTAACTTAACTAGTTTCTTTGCTGACAATACAGCTAACGCAAGACAAATGACTGTAACAATAGATGATGGTATGCCTTCAAATAACACAGCTACATGTACATTAACATTTACAGAAGGTGCTAGTTCTATCCAAGGTGATTTATTAACAACTCAAAGTGTATGTGATCCATGTGAAGTTTCACAACAAACTTTTTATGCAATACAAGCAACTGGTAATAGTGTTCCTAGTGTTTATAATGGCTTTTTAAATCTGGTGCTTAACAATAAAGTATATACAAATTCAATATTAACTACAACAGCTAGTGCTGGACATTACTTAACTGAAGTTGCTAGCTCAGGTTCTTACGATTATCATTGTTATCAATTAAACTCTGAAGGTGTTGTTATAGATGTTGAGACTAATGTTGATGAGTGCGATGATAGAGAGAGTTAATAAAGTTTGGAAAAAACCAACATTAAAAAAATTAATTAAATGGTGGAAAGCATTTAGTGATTTTAATATACATAATTACGAATATTATTTAGTAGGTGGTTTTATAAATAAACAAAAAACTAAAGATATAGATATAGTTGTAACTGGTAATGTTCGTGATGATTTAGGTATAATATTAACATTAGGTAAAATGTTAGGTGAAAAAGATGATATACTTATAGACATATTTTGGTCTGATGTATTAGATCCTTTTCCTAATGGTGAATATAAACCTTTAGTTAAAATAAGAAATTTTAATAAACTTAAAATAACTAAAAATAATAAAACAAATATATATGATTATGGTGGTACTAAAATATCAGATAATCTATATAAAACCATATATAAGATACCAAACAAAGGTATATTAAAAGGTAAAGATTATAAGAATAAATACGTAAAAATAGAAGATTATATAAATGGCACAACCGATAGAAATAGCTTATTATAACTCAATAGTATTAGCTGGAAGCGCAAACGTATCTAACAACGATCACGGTAAATATCATATTGAAGAGTCTAGAATTAAAGGTGGTTTTAACGAAACATCTATGGACTATGGTGTTAAAGCTTATACTACAGATGATGAGTATGCTCCAAGAAGAAGATCTAATGCCATGATATATTCTGGTATATATAACTCTAAAACAAAAGTAAATAAAACAAACGAGTTTCCTATTGGTGCAGCAATAACTAGAGCTGTAGATATATCACATGGTAGTATACAAAAGCTACACTCTGAAGATACTAACTTAAATATATTCCAAGAAAATAAAGTTAGTGCAGCATTAATAGATAAAGATGCTATATTTACAGCAGAAGGTGGTGCATTAACTGTTAGTGGTTCAAAAGTTATAGGACAAGTTAGAGCTTATACTGGTAAGTTTGGTATAAGTACAAACCCAGAAAGCTTTGCTCATTATGCTGGTACTAAATATTTTGCTGACGCAAACAGAGGTACTATAATGAAATTAACTAATCAAGGTTTATTTCCAATATCTTCATTTGGTATGAAAGACTTTTTTAGAGATAATTTAAGATTAATAACTAATGACGGTAAGATATTTGGTATGTATGATGAAGTTAAAAATCAATATGTATTATCCATACAAGAGGCTACTAATAGTTTAAATCACGGTAAAATTAGTAAAGGTAATATTGATCATACAAGTGAAACAGCTTCAGGTTCTTTAACAAGTCTAGCTTCACAATATGTTACGTTATCGTTTAGTGATAGAACTAATGGTTGGGTTTCGTATTATACTTATAAACCTTCATTTGGTACTAGTATACAAAATCAATATTTTACTTTTAACGGTCAAAGCATATACAAACATTATGATGATAACGCAGAGTATAATAAATTTTACGATGCTACATACAAAGATCCTTCATATGTAAAGCTTATACAAAACGATATGCCTAGCAGTATTAAAACCTTCTTTACAATAAACTATGAAGGTAGTACTGGTTGGTTTATGGATTCAATGACAGCTGAGTCTGTTAATAGAGAAGGTTACACAACTAGCTCTATACCAGAAGAAGCATATAAAATACCAAAGAAAGGTGTAACTATAGTAGATGAAACGGGCGCTAGTATGAACGTTGGCTTTGAATTAAAAGAAAGTAAATACTATAAAGAGTTAAAACAAAAGTTACCATTTGTATATTCTAACTATACAAGTGGTTTTAATGATAATACTTTAAATACTACTACAGGTATTAAAGGTTATCATGCAAATATAGAGCTACAATACTATGAGCCGTTTCAAGATACGACAGAAAGTAAAGCTGAACTATTTGCAGTTTCAAATGATGTTTCAATATAAATAAAAAAATATGTCAGTAGGTTTAATAGCAGGTGCAGCGTCTTCAGTGATAGGTGGTTTATTCCAAGGATTTGGAGCAAGGCGAGCTGCGCGTAGAGCTAGAGCAAGAGCTAAAAAATTACAAGGTCAGCTTAATAGATTAGAAGCTAATAGACAGGAAATTATAAATCCTGCAGATCAATTACAAGATAGATCAGACATGATACAAAATCAGTTTGGTAATTTACAAGTTGCAACACAGGCTGCAGAGTTTCAAGCAGAAGAAGCTGATGTAAGTTTAGCTAATACACTAGATACATTAAGAGCTACAGGTGCAGGTGCAGGTGGTGCAACAGCTTTAGCACAAGCTGCATTAAGAAGTAAACGTGGTGTATCTGCAACAATAGAACAACAAGAAGCTCAAAACCAAAGATTAGCAGCACAAGGAGCGCAGCAAGCACAAACAGCTAGATTAGCTGAAGGAGCTAGATTAGATCGAGGTAGAATGGAAGGCGCACAGTTTGAGTTTAATGTTAGAGAAAACAGAGAGCAAATGAAGATAGACAGAACAGCTAGTTTGTTAGATCAACAAAGAGCTAGAGCTGCTTCATTAAGAGCTCAAGCAAGTCAAGGCTTTGGTCAAGCGCTAGGAGCTATTGGTGGTCTTGCTGCTGGTGGTTTAGCTGGTGGTGAAGGTTTTAAACAGAATTTTGCAACAAACTTTGGGCTAGGTGGTAGTTAAAAATAAAATATTATGAGTTATAGACATCCAAGATTTTATCGTGAAGATTTTACAGGTTTTAATAAAGGTTTTCAAAGTGCTTTTCAGCAACAATTTGATAACGTAACTGATTATTTTGATAAAAAAATCGAAGCACGAAAAGAATATGAAGCTGATTTACATGCTCAAGCAGATAAGATGCGTGAAGAAGCGGAAGCAGCAGGTAACATAGGTGCTGAGTTTCAAAAGGAATTAGAACAAAATATACAGAACTTTTTAAAAGAAGGTTTAAAAATGGAAGCTACCGGTGAAAAAGGTGGCATTGGTTTATTTGGAACAAATGTAAAAGAATTTAAAAAATCTCAACTAGATTTAGATAAAGCTAATGCAAACTTTAACGCACAGATAACAGCTGCTAACGGTATTACTGATAGAGCATTTATACAAGACTTACAAATAGACGATGACTATGATCATGGTTCTGGTAGTTATTTAGAATATGCTACAGTAATAAAAGCATTGAAAGGTAATTTTAGAGAAGGTGGTAATATAGGTTTTGAATATAAAGGTGATAACGATTTTGGTATGGGTGTTACTGTTAATAACCCTAGGTTTGATCCTGAATTACCTGAAGGGCCTGATAATAAAAAAATGTTGACATATAACGCTCAAGAAATACAAAGGCTTATAGGTGAGAACGATCCTGCAGCTAGAAAACAAATAGAAGAAAACATTTCCGCTGTAGAAGAAAGTTTATTAAAACAAGCTGAGTCTGATTTAGATAAAAGGTTTGCTTACGGTAGCTCTGTTAAAGGTACTGAGGGTAACATGGAAGGTAAAGCTTACTATGGTGAAACAGATGTTAAAAATAGAGTTAACCAGTTTGTTAACGAGATGATGCAGCAAGACGAAAATAACCCAGATGATTCTAGTGTTATTGATGATATATATAATAACAAAGTTAAATTTAACGATGCTATAAGACTTGAAGAATTAAAAGGTGTAGGCGGCGCAGGTACTAGTATATTATTAGATAAAGTAAAAGATCCTAAGTTAGCTGATGAATTAGCTATGTTATTAGACTTACCTAAAAACGATATATCATATCAAAAGAAGATATTAAGTAAAATGGGTATAACAGATCCTGATCAAGTTAAACAAGTTAGAGCTAGTTTAGATGAGGCTAAGAACAACATGGTTAAAAGATATTTAACTAATTCTGTTATGGGTTCAGGTATTACTAGTAAGTTTGTTTCACCTACACAACCAAGAGGTGATGGTGGTGACGGTAGAGGTAGAACTAATACACCTACACCTAACCTTAGAGAAATAAGTATATCAGATCAATCAGGTAGATTTTTAGAAGTAAGTACAGATAATGAAAAGCTAGCTGGTGATTATACTAAGCTTTTTGATAATAAACTACTACCAAGAAACGTTAAACAAAACGAAGATGGAACTTGGGATTTTGAAGTAAAATCATTTAAGTGGTTTGTAGGATCAGGCGGTTATAAAGAATCAACACCAAGCCAAGAAGAATTTAAAAATCTTTTAGAAGACCCTAAATTCAAAGAGCAATATTTAACTTCTCTACAAGAAGCAGATTACGGTGACTTTGATCCTACTGAATATGAAAACGTAGACTTATCTAACTTAGAACAGTCTAACGTAACTGTTGACGGTAGTAAAAAACAAATATATGAAACTAACTTTGATAGATCATCAGGTGAATTAACTTTATTCTTAGAGGATCCATCAAGTCCAGGTACGTCAAAAAATACTAAAACATATAATATGAGAACACAAAGTGGTTACATGGATTATTATATGGACAGATTAGGTTACAGTACTCAAAAAGAAAGAGATGCAGGTTTTGATACAGCTGCTAACCTAATGGTAGACGAATTAGTACAAAACGATTATAATGATAGCTTTAGTGTAAATGCTTACGAGTTTTTAGAAGATGGACCAGTAAGAGATATATATACAGTTAAAAAGTATCAACAAGATTATAAAATTATTTCGAGTAAACTAGCTCAACAATATCCTAATAACGAAGCTAAACAACAAGAAGAGTTAGCTAAGTTAATAAAAGCATATGATGATGGAGACATCATGGCACTAGATAAATATATTAGAAACTAGATAAACAACCATAAGCATGAATAGACAGCAGTATATGCGAAGTCTCATAGAACAAGGTTTAAACCCTAGCCAGATCGCTGACAAAATGAGGGAGTTTGATAATCAAACTTCAGGCGGTCAAGGTATAGAGTTTGAAAACCCACAAAGTGAACCAGATGTAGTACAACAACATGCTTCTGAGTTTACGCAAGAAGACTTCGATCAATTTACTAACAAAATAAAACTTGCTAATAACAAAGAATATCAAGATCTTCTTGAACAAAAGAAGAATACGCCACCTATGGCTATAGGTAAAATACAAGAAATAGATAAGCGTATTAAAGAGATAGAAGGTGGTTTGGCTACTGCTAAAATAGATAGATACAAAGAGCAGAAGAAAATAGAAGAAGAAGCTAAACTAAGAGCTAAAAGACAGTCAGACTTTGCTAGAAATTTTTATGGTAATAAAGAAAAATCAGGTCAGTACTATTTAGAAGGACAAGAACTTGAGGATAAAGTACAAGCTGAATATGATAACTCATTAGAAAATAATTATGAGTATCAACAAACAATTAACAACTCTTCCTATAAAACACATAAGTTAGCGTTCGATAACTTAACAACAGCAAAAAAGAAAAACACATCAGGGTTTTTAGCTAAAGGCTTTGTAACTGAAGATGAGAAAATTAGTATTGATGAAGAAGTACAAAGTGAATTACTTAACACATTAACTAATAAACAACTAGAAAGACTAGCATATAACGATGATTTAGTAGCTTTGTCTGGTGGTAAAGATAGTAAAGAAGCTATATTATCAGATGCTAAAAGTAGAGTACTAAAGCGTAGATTAAAAATGCTTAATGAAGAAATAAACAATATTGATTTAAGTAATTTAACAGAAGCTGAAGTAAACGATTTAAAATCAAAGTACGAAGATAAGAAAAATGATCTAGCTCAAGAGTATAAGTTTAATATAGCTGAAGGAGTGTTTGCTAATAACTTTGAAATGACTGATGATTTTAAAGAGTGGACACAAAGAAATATAGAAAGTGATAGTATTGTAAAACAAAGCGGCGATGTAATAGGTACGTTTGTTCAAGAGCTTGGTAAAGTTGCAGTTGACTTTACAGGTGGTACATCACTATGGTTAGCTAATATAATGGATACACATATATCAGATGCTAGAGGATTATTTGGTGGTAGAACAGAGGCTAGCGAAGATGTTGATTATTATACTGGTACTGATTATTTAAATGACTTGTATAAGAAGTACGTAAGTAATAATAATGCTTTAGGTGTAGCTGAAGGTGAAGAGTATGTATTAGATTTTAGTGATGGTTTTGGTGGTAAAAACGCTGCTAAAACTACAGCTCAAATGTTACCGTTTACAATAGGTGTTATAGCATCGATGCGTAAAGGTAATTTCAAAGACGCTGTAAAACTATTTGGTAGAAATACCAAACTAACACAAGGTACTTTTAATGGTATGAAAGCTGCATTTAAAATGACAGCTATAGATAATTACTTTGAAGGTCAAGAGATGGGGCTTGATGATAGTAAAGCCGCTATATATTCTACAATAAAATCTGCAGGTACTGGTTTAAGTCAAATGCTTATGCCTGATGCTAACTTGTTTTTTGGTACTGCAGGCAAAGCAACACTAGGTACTTTAGTACAAAATTTAAAAGGCGCTGCTACTAAACAAGGTGTTAGAACAGCTGCCATGAACTTCTTTACAAGACCAGCACTTGAGTTTGGTGAAGAAATGTTAGATGTTGCATTTGGTGATCTTGCTAAAATATCAGTAGGTAAAAACATGGATCTTGATATAATGAACGGTCAAGTAATAGAAGAGACAGCCGCTGCTACATTAGCTTTATCAGGTGTGTTTGCACCGTTTGGTATATCAGGTGATATTAGAGCAACAAGAGAAGCTGTGTTTAACGCTTATAGACAAGATGGTGCTAGAGTTATAGAAGCATTGAAAGAACAAAAAGCTGCAGCACAAGCAAAGTTTGATAGAGCTAGAACTAAAGCTAGAAAAGATAAATGGAAAAAAGTTACAGCTGATTTAGACAAAGGTATTGAGTATGGTGCTGATATATTAAAAGCAATTAACGTATCACCTGAAACAGTAACAGCTCAACAAATAGATTTAATAAGACAGAAAAACGCTTTATTAAAACAAAAGATAGATAAAGATCCAGCAACAACAGTAAGAATAGATAATCAAATAAAAGAGCTAGATCAACGTATAGCTGATAGTGATGTTACTGCTGGTAGAGAAGAAATATCTAGACGTACCATGGAAGGTGCTCAGAAGCTAGCAGATGATTTAAACATAGGCTTTAGTAAAGAAAACAGTAAAACTGTTAAACAAAAAATAAAGGATTTAAATAAAGATATAAAAGATCCTAAGAAAAAAATAAAAATGAAGCAGTCTACTGATCAAGGATTTATAGTACAATATCCTGATGGTAGACAAGAAATAGTTATAAACGAAGAAGTAGCTAAAAAAGAAAAAGCAATTACTGTAGCTCAACACGAGTTATTACACGGTGCTTTATTATCTACTATAAAAGATAATCCAGCTGCAACTCAACAATTAGCTGCAGGTTTAGCTAGTGAGTTAGTTAAAATAGATCCTAGGTTATTAGGTGAAAACAGTTACATCGTACAAAGACTTAATCAATATAGAGATAATCCTAAAAACGTAAGAGCAGAAGAAATGTTAACAGCTTTTTCCGATGCTATAAGTCAAGGTTATATACCTTATGAAGCACAACAAGAAGGAGTATTTAGACAGTTAGGTAATTTAAAAAGAAATATATTAAGCGGTTTAGGTATTAAAACTAAATTTAATACAGGTAGAGATGTATATAACTTTATAAAAGACTTTAACAGTAGTGTAGAAAAAGGTAAGTTTAGTAAAGGTTTATTACGTACTATAAAAGAAGGTGCTGCAATAGGTGGTGAACTAGCAGAGCTACAAGTTAGAGATAAATCAGGAGCTACAATAAATAAATCATCAAAAAGTATTGCTGAAGAAATAGATGACATGGGTAAACCAGGTGCGTTTAACGCTGATGATGTTATAACAGATCTATACGGTAGAGGTTATTTAGAAGCTTTAGTTAAAAGTAAAATACCTGTTGATAAACCACCGGGCTTTTCAAGAGAGGATTTTATATCAGGTACTATAGCAGAGTTAATACCACATATAAGAAGGTTTAATCCAGAAGTTAATACTAGTTTAAATGGTTGGATCAATAGTCAAATTAAAAACAAAGTTGGTAACGTATTTAAAAAAGGTGAGGCTGCAACTAAAGCTAAGTTTGAAGAGGATGTAACAACTAGTGTTGGTGCTGGTCAAGTAGCTGATGTAGCTACAGAACAAGAAACAGCTGGTCCAACAACTTCTAAGTTTAGAAGACAGTTAGGTATTAAACAAGACTTAATTAATAAAGTAAAAGGCGCTGTACAAAAAACATTTGGTACTAAACTACCAGAAGTAAACAATAAGCAATTTGTAAAAGAACTAACAAAGAGATATAGAGTAGAACTAAAAACACCTATTGCTAAGTTAATGGGTACTAGAGATAACTATAGAAGCTTTTTAAATAAGAATAAAAAAAGTATAATAGATAATCTACCAATATCTACTTTAGTTAGATTTGAAAGAACAGCTAGCCCTGAAAATAGAATATTTACTAAAGAAGTAAAAAGAAATTTAAGTCCTACAGAAGTTGATGACGCTGTAGCTAAAGGTTTATTACCTAAAGATGTAAACAGATTATCAGGACCTACATTGTACGAAAAGAAAATGCCTACTGATAAACAGTTTTTAGATTTTTATTTAGGTGAAGATGTAGCTCCTTCAAAAAGAGGTACAAGAAAAGATGCTTTAGCTAATGAGATAGGTGTAGAGCTTGCTTTTGATGCTACAATGGAAGTAGTACAAAGTCCAGATGTTGTAGCTAAACGAGAACAAATAAATGATTTACTAGGTATACAGTCTCAAGAAAATGATATAGCTATTATATCTAAACAAATAAACAGAGATCCTAACGTTAAGTTTTCAAAAGGTAGTAATGGTGATATAATGACTAATGCTTTAACTGATTTAGGTTATGAAGGTATAGAGCAAGCTATTGTATTACAAAACTTTATTGATGGTACTTTAGAAAGTGATATAGTAGGTAACGTAATACAAAACGCTTTAATTAAAGATATACCTGCAGCTGTTAAACAAGGAGCTGCATATAAGAAAACTGTATTATCTAATTTACCATTTTTAAATAAAGTAAAATCTTTACAAACATATTGGCCTAATTCAAGAGAGATAACACAAGAAGGTAAAGATGTTATTGAAGATCATGTTGAAACTTATTTGTTTGATATGATAGATAAAGGTTTATTACCAAAAGAATTATTAAAACTACAAACATCTAAACGTGGTAAAACAGAAGGTGCTTTTATAACAAGCTTTTTTAAATTTGATGCAAGAGGTTTAGGTGATAACTTTAAACAAGAGTTTATTGATAGACTACGTAATGCACCTTCATATAGAGACTTAACAGATCCAGCGTTAAAAAAATACTATAAAAAGTTTTTTGATGGAGGTATAGATAACTTTGAACCTGCTAACTCTAAAAAACTAGGACCAAATGAAATAGGTTTTATAAATAAAATAGCTAGAGAGGATATAAGCAGAACACAAAAAATTAAAAGAATAAATAACTTTTTAAAAGCTGAGACAGAAGGTCAAGGCGTTATGAACTCTTTACAAAACTTTGATTTAGCTATTAACTCTTCTATACAACGATGGGTTGATAGTATGCCTGAAAGAGATGTAGCTATTGAATATGTATTTAGAGATAAACAAGCTAATACAAATGAAGTAATGTCTGATAGAGCTTTAGCTCCTTTTACTTCTGTGTATTTAATAGATGGTCCACAAGACTTTGCTGTTAAAGGTGAACACGTTGTTGATAGTAGTACTGTATCTGCATTAACTACTATGTCTTTATATAACGGTACTTTTGAGCAAGACTTCCATACTACTAGAAAAGGTTTTGAACAATCATTAGGACCTAAAGAAAACTTTGATAACTTAGATAAAATACTAGGTAGAAATAGTCCGCTTGGCGATATGAGGTTTATGTATGATATACCTTTAGCTAAAGCAACTTATGATTTTTCTACAGGTAAATCTAAGTTTGATATGATGATAGAAAATTTAGCTGGTAAACAACTACAAGATTTTAACGATAGAGCAATACAACAAGAACAAGCTGCAAGAGAAAACATGGTATTGTCTAGTAAGTCTACAATAGATCAACAGTTAGCTGAGTTTGATTTATTAGATCAAGCAGCATCTGTAGCTAGACAAGGTAACAAAGTAAGAAAAGGTATTAGTGTATTTGACTTTGATGATACACTTGCTAAAACAAAAAGTAAAGTTAGAGCTAAAATGAAAGACGGTAGCACTATAGAATTAAATGCTACTGAGTTTGCTGCTAAAGCAGAACAAATAGCAGATCAAGTTGCTGAGTTTGATTTTAGTGATTTTAACGAAGTTATTGGTGGAACTAAAGGACCGTTGTTTGAGTTAGCACAAAAACGTCAAGGTAAGTTTGGTAACAAAGATATATTTATATTAACAGCTAGACCACAAGCATCGGCACCAGCTATACAAACGTTTTTAAAAGGTTTAGGTTTAGATATACCTATAAATAATATAACTGGCTTAGAAGATGGTACGCCACAAGCTAAAGCAAACTGGGTATTAGGTAAAGCTGTAGAAGGTTATAACGATTTTTATTTTGCTGATGACGCATATAAAAATGTTAAAGCAGTACAAGATGTTTTAAATGTTATTGATGTTAAATCAGATGTTCAACAAGCTATAGCTAAATCTAGTAAAGCATTAGATAAAGATTTTAATGATATAATAGAACAAACAACAGGTACGTTAAGTTTTAAAACATATTCTGACGCAGCTGCTAGAAGTTTAGGTGAAGGTAAAGGTAGATATAAATTCTTCTTACCACCATCAGCTGAAGACTTTGAAGGTTTAATATATTCTTTTTTAGGTAAAGGTAAACAAGGTGATAAACAAATGGAGTGGTTTAATAATAATTTATTTAAACCATTTGCAAGAGGTATATCAGATATAAACAATGCTAGGCAAACTATGGCTAATGACTTTAGAGCTTTACGTAAACAATATAAAGATGTAAATAAACTATTAGGTAAGAAAACTAATTATAATAATTTTAGTTATGATCAAGCTATAAGAGTTTATTTATATGATAAAGCTGGACATACTATTCCAGGTATATCTAAAACTGATTTAAAAGAACTAAAGAAAATAGTTAATGGTGATGTTAGTATTAAAGAGTTTGCTGATAAAGTATCTAAGGTAACTAAAATTAAATCGGGTTATTTAAAACCTACTGATACATGGGTTGCTGGTAATTTAATTAGTGACATGAACGATATAAGTAATACAGTAAGTAGAGCTAAATATTTAAAAGACTGGAAAGCAAACAAAGATGTTATATTCTCTAAAAAGAATATGAATAAAATAGAAGCTATATATGGTACTAGATTTAGAGAAGCTTTAGAAGATATATTATATCGTATGGAAAACGGTACTAATAGAAACTTTGGACAGAACAGATTAGTAAATGGTTTTATGAACTGGACTAATAACTCTGTTGGTGCTATAATGTTCTTTAATAGTAGATCAGCAATACTACAAACAATATCTAGTATAAACTATGTTAACTGGAGTGACAATAACCCGTTAAAAGCTGGTGCTGCTTTTGCTAATCAACCACAATACTGGAAAGATTTTAGTATGATATTTAACTCTGACTTCTTAAAACAAAGAAGATCAGGTTTACAAAGTGATATACAAGAAGCTGAAATAGCTAGCGCTGTTGCTAATTCTAAAAATAAAGTTAATGCAGCTATATCTTATTTACTTAAAAAAGGTTTTTTACCTACACAAATAGCTGATAGCTTTGCTATTGCTTCTGGTGGTGCTACGTTTTATAGAAACAGATTAAGTAAGTATTTAAAAGAAGGTATGGATCAGCAAGCAGCTGAGAAAAAAGCTTTTACAGATTTTAGAGAAATAACAGAAAGAAACCAGCAGTCAGCAAGACCTGATAGAATATCAATGCAACAAGCAAGTCCATTAGGTAGATTAATACTAGCTTTTCAAAATACACCAATGCAGTATACTAGAGAAATTAAAAAGTCATTTAAAAATTTAGTAGCAGGTAGAGGTGATTGGAAAACTAATGTATCTAAAATAGCTTACTATGGTGCGATACAAAACTTTATGTTTACATCTTTACAAAATGCTTTGTTTGGATTATTGTTTGGTGGTGAAGATGAAGAAGATTTAAATTGGGATGCTAAGAAACTAAGAACAGCAAACAGTATGGCTGATACTATATTAAGAGGTAGTGGTGTATATGGTGCTATTGCTTCTACAGGTAAAAATGTTATCATGAAGTTTTTAGAACAAGAAAACAAACGATCAGCTGATCATGCTTATACTGTTATTGAAGCTGCTAACATATCTCCACCTATTGGTAGTAAGTTAAGAAAATTATATAGTGCAGCTCAAACTTATAAATTAAATAAAAGAGAAATACAAAACAATGGTTGGGGTATAGATAATCCTTCTTACTTAGCTATAGGTAATGTAGTATCTGCTACAACTAACATACCGCTTGATAGAGCTGTACAAAAAATAAACAACTTAAAAGAAGCTATGGACACTGAGCATGCTGCTTGGCAAAGAGTAGCTATGTCATTAGGTTGGAGTACTTGGGATGTGGGTGTTAATCCATATGAAGCACCAATAGATCCTAGAAGAAAGAAACTTAAATCAAGAAAAAGAAAAGATACCTCAGGTATAAGACGAAAGGAGCTTAAGAAAAGGTAAATTTTTACTAAAAACAAGTGATTACATAAGATATAACATATTTACTAGACTATGAAACAATTTATAACATTTTTAATACTACTAATTAGTTTTAATTCTATTGCACAAGAAGAGAAGAAAAACTTTTTTAAAGAAATATATAATGATTTTTTAAAGTATGGTACTGTATATGCTGCGGGTAATATAGAAAACGCACAATTAGTACAACCAAATTACTTTATACGTACAGATCCTGAAGACTTTTACGGTATACCACAGGTAGAAGACAGAGCTAAATACCATCCGTTTAATTACAGATATGGCTTTGGTATACGTAAACTAGGTAGGTTTGGTTATGAAGATAAACCTAATTTTTATAACGGTACAGAAAGTAACGTAGGATTATCTGCACCAACATCGTCTGTAAAAGGTTTTGAATATGTA